>ENA-UOJM01000899-UOJM01000899.1-human-gut-metagenome-genome-assembly--contig:-P116-NODE-899-length-32601-cov-17.200731_pt1 | contig 32601 bp, 30 predicted proteins | sample MGYA00242349_ERZ723896 | MGnify/ENA metagenome assembly ERZ723896 | reverse complement strand
AGTTCAGGCCGTTGGCAGCAGCATAGGCGGCAGCGAACATACCGCCGTTGCCTGCACCCACGATCAGGATGTCGGTGTCCACGGTCTCGGTGATGGCGGCCTCGTCGATGTCGGGCTCTTTGCCCAGCCAGTCGTTCTCATCGCCGGTGGGCAGCTGCACGCTGGCGACCACGGCCTCGCCCTTTGCCTGTGCGTAGCAGCTCTTGGCAGCCTTCATCACGGCGTCGGAGGTGATGGTAGAACCGGAAACACCATCGATCTCGGCAGAACCAGCAGCCAACAGCTGCTCGCGCAGCTCATCAGCAGCGGCAGCGCCGAAGGAAGCGGTCTCGCCGGAGGTATCTACCACCACATCGGTGACGGCGCTGTCGGAGAAGGTCATAGTGACCTTGACGGTGGAGGAGATGCCCTCGGCAGTGCCCTCGTAGGTGCCGGGGATGTACTGACCGGCAGCACCGGAAGTGGAAGCAGAACCGGAGGCGGCATTGCAGGCAGCCAGAGCACCGGCGGTCACACCGCTCATGGCGGCGGCAGCGGCAATTTTGATAAAGCCCTTACGGGAGATCTTGTTCATAGGTACGCTCTCTTTCTTTTTGCTCTTCTTTGTGTTCCTTCTTATCGTGCAGCAAAGTAAAAGGCACTTTGCCGAATCCTTAACAATTGTAGCGTAGAAGGGTGCTGTTTACAATTCATATTTTTTATATTATAATTTAGGCTAACCTAATGTATTGCGGGAGGGAGAAAGGCATGAACGAGAGCGCACTGGAAGGCTTTGTAAAGATCGTGGAACTGAACAGCTTTTCTGCGGCGGCAGAGGCCCTGTATCTTTCCCAGTCGGCACTTTCACAGCAGATCCGCACGCTGGAAGGGCAATTGCAGTTTGAATTGTTCCAGCATGTGCCGCGCCGGGTGGTGCTGACCCCGTCGGGACAGGATTTTTACCCCAAGGCAAAGCAGCTGATAGCCCTGTATCAGCAGGCAGTGTGCCATGCCCGAGCGGTGCAGCAGCAGGAAAAACCGCCGGAAAGGCATCTGCTCATCGCAGGGTGTCATGAGGCAATGCGGATGTTCGTGTATGATGTGTTTTCCCTGACAAGCGAGCTGTGTCTGCAATACACGCCTATTCTGGGACAGTGCGCCAACCGCAGCGAGGTCTGGCGCAGCCTGAAAAAAGGGGATGCAGATTTCTCCTTCCAGCTGGAAAGTGCAGAGTTCTACGCCCAGGGGCTTACCTTTGTGCCACTGTTCTATATGCCGGAACTTTGCATCCCCATCCACCCGCCCGCTGATATGCCAGTGGGCAGACTAACCTTGGAACAGGCATTGCAATACCGCTGGCTGCCCATCAAGGAGATGTACCAGACCGTCTACGAAACAAGCCTGCTGCAGGAGGGAATGGACCGAGGGGTGGAGTTTACGCCGGTGGGCGGTATCCGCAGTGCAGCCTACGGCGACCCGGCACTCAAGATGGTCCCGGCGGTCTATTACCGCAGACCCGACCTTAGCTTTGTACGGGTACTGGACTGGGGTAGGGGACACCGGTTTGGCATCGTGCTGGGGCAAAAGCGCGAGGACCCGGTGGTAATGGCTTATGTCCGCGCGTTGCAGCGGCAGCTGCCGCCCCTTGCGGAAAAGCTGTTCGGCCTGAAGCTGGAACCGGTGGAGGAATAAAAAAGCAAGAGCACCTGCTGTCCTCAGAAAGGAAGGCAACAGGTGCTCTTTTTGCGATTATACTGCGATAACAGGTGCTTTAATCCACAACATCCTCGAACTGGCTGTTGTACAGATCGGCGTAGAAGCCGCCGGCCTCGATCAGCTGGTCGTGGGTGCCCTGCTCCACAATGTCGCCGTCCCGCATCACAAGGATGAGGTCGGCATCGCGGATGGTGGAAAGGCGGTGGGCGATGACAAAGCTGGTGCGGCCCTCCATCAGGCGATCCATGGCGGTCTGGATGCGCTGCTCGGTGCGGGTATCCACGCTGCTGGTAGCCTCGTCCAAAATCAGGATGCGGTTATCTGCCAGAATGGTGCGGGCGATGGTAAGCAGCTGCTTCTGTCCCTGACTGACGTTGGAGGCGTCCTCGTTCAGCTCCATCTGGTAGCCGCCGGGCAGGGTGCGGATAAAGTGGTCGGCGTTGGCAGCCTTTGCGGCGGCGATCACCTCTTCATCGGTGGCATCCAGCCGACCGTAACGGATGTTCTCCATGATGGTGCCCTTGAACAGCCATGTGTCCTGCAGCACCATGCCAAAGCCCTCGCGCAGAGCGCTGCGGTCAAAGTCCCGCACATCGTGGCCATTCAGAGTGATGGAACCGGCATCCACATCGTAAAAGCGCATCAGCAGCTTGACCATAGTGGTCTTGCCCGCGCCGGTGGGGCCTACAATGGCTACCTTCTGGCCGGGCTGCACCGTGCAGCTGAAGTCGTGGATGACGGTCTTTTCCGGGGTGTAACCAAAGCGCACATGGTCAAAGGTGACCTGTCCGTCAATGTCGGCGGGGTCGGCGCGGCGGGCAGGGTCTGCCAGCTGCTCCTCCTCCGGTTCGTTCAAAAACTCGAATACACGCTCGGCGGCAGCGGCCATGCTTTGCAGCATATTGGATACCTGCGAAAGCTGCTGGATGGGCTGGGTAAAGTTTTTGACATACTGGATAAAGGCCTGAATATCACCAATGGTGATAACGCCGTTTGCAGCAAAAATGCTGCCCACGATGGCCACCGCCACATAGCCCAGGTTGCCCACAAAGTTCATGATGGGCATCATCAGGCCGGAGAGGAACTGGCTCTTCCATGCGGATTCGTACAGTTCATCGTTGGCGGCGTTGAAGTCTGCCAGCACCACGGCCTCCCGGTTGAAGGCCTTGACCACATTGTGACCGGCGTAGATCTCCTCGACCTGACCGTTGACCACGCCCAGCGTAGCCTGCTGTGCCTTGAAATACTTCTGGCTGAACTTGACCACCACCAGCACCAGTGCTAGCGATACCGGTAAAATCAGCAGAGCAATCAGAGTCATGCGGGGGCTGATGGAAAGCATCATCACCAGCACACCGATCATGGTGGTCACGCTGGTGATCAGCTGGGTGATGCTCTGGTTCAGGCTCTGCCCCAGCGTGTCCACATCGTTGGTGATGCGGGAGAGCACCTCGCCCACGGTGCGCTTTTCAAAGTACGCCAGCGGCAGGCGGTTGATCTTTTCACTGATCTGGCGGCGGAAGTCGTAGCAGACCTTCTGGGAAAGGCCGGTCATCAGCCAGCCCTGAATAAAGCTGAAAGCGCTGCTCAGCAGGTACATTCCCAACAAAAACAGCAGAATGCGGGCGATATACACAAAATCAATGCTGCCGGTGCCACGCAGCCGGGCAATCCAGCCGGTGGCAAGGGCGGTGGTGGCTTTTGCCAGCACCTTGGGGCCTGCAATGTTGAAGATGGTGGACAAAACAGCAAACAGCATGGCTGCCGCAAGGGGCAGCTTGTAGTGGCTCATGGTGCGGATGAGCTGCCGCAGCGTGCCTTTAAAGTCCTTGGCACGCTCGGTGGTGGGACGTCCGGGTCTGGGCATATCACTCACCCTCCTTTTCCGTATTCAAGGTATCCAGCGCAAGCTCCTTCTGGCTCAGCTGGCTGCGGGCGATCTCCTGATATTCCGGGCAATTGACCATCAGCTGGGCATGAGTGCCCTTGCCCACCAGTTTACCCTCGTCCAGCACAAGGATCTGGTTTGCGTGCAGCACGGTGGAGATGCGCTGTGCCACAATGATCACGGTGGCGTTGTCGGTCTGTGCCTTCAAAGCGCGGCGCAGCGCCACATCGGTCTTGTAGTCCAGTGCCGAGAAGCTGTCGTCAAACAGATAGACCTTGGGATTTTTGGCAATTGCCCGGGCAATGGAAAGCCGCTGCTTCTGGCCGCCGGATACGTTGGAGCCGCCCTGTGCAATGGGGCTTTGGTAGCCCTCGGGCTTTGCTTCGATAAAATCAGTGGCCTGCGCAATGGCAGCAGCTTTTTGCACCTGTGCGTCGGTGATATCCTCACCGCCGAATTTCAGGTTGCTGTCAATTGTGCCGCTGAACAGCACACCCTTCTGGGGCACATAGCCCAGCAGGTTGTGCAGCTGTGCCTGCGGCATCTCGCGCACATCGATGCCGTCCACGGTCACCTTGCCGCCGGTCACATCGTAAAAGCGGGGGATGAGGTTGAGCAGGGTGGATTTGCCGCAGCCGGTGGAGCCGATGATGGCAGTAGTCTCGCCGGGCTTTGCAGTAAAGCTGATGTGCTCCAGTGCATCGCTGTCCGCACCGGGGTAGCGGAAGCTCACATCCTCGAACTGCACAACGCCCTGCCAGTCGGTGTGCGACTGTGCAGCTTTTGCGGTGGCTTCGTCCGGGTCGTGGATGGTGGCCTTGGTGCGGATGACTTCGTCGATACGATCCGCAGCCACACCGGCGCGGGGCAGCATGACGGCTACCATCGCCAGCATCAAAAAGGACATGACGATTTGCATGGTGTAGGTGATAAAGGCGATCATTTCGCCCACCTGCATAGTGCCAGCATCCATGGCCTTGCCGCCGAACCAGACGATGAGCAGGCTGGTGCCGTTCATGATCAGGGTCATAAAGGGCATCATGGCCACCATGGCGCGGTTGGTGAACAGCTGGGTGCCCATCAGCTCCCGGTTGGCCTTATCAAAGCGCTGCTCCTCAAACTTTTCGCGGCTGAAGGCGCGCACCGGCATGATGCCGGTCAAGATCTCGCGGCTGACCAGATTCAGCCGGTCCACCAGCTGCTGCATCACCTTGAATTTGGGCATGGCAACGCTCATCAGGAAAATGATGAGCAACAGCAGGATGGCCACGTCCAGCACCACGATCCAGGAAAGGCCGGAGCTGCTGCCCACAACGTGCAGCACACCGCCAATGCCCAGAATGGGCGCATAGGCCACCATGCGCAGCAGGATGACGCAGACGAACTGCACCTGCTGGATATCGTTGGTGGTGCGGGTGATGAGGGAGGCGGTGGAAAAATTCTCGATCTCTGCATTGGAGAAGCCGATGACACTGGAGAAGGTCTCCCGGCGCAAATCGCGGCCGATTGCGGCAGATACCCGGGAGGCAAGGAAGCCCACGGCCACAGCCACGGCCACCATCAGCAGGGTGAGCGCCAGCATCTGGCCGCCCACCCGGAAGAGGTACTGCATCTGCACATCCCGCGCAACGCCCTGTGCCTCGTATTCCAGCTGCACCAGCGGCAAAGACTGGCTTTTCAGGTTTTCCAGCAGGGTGCTGTCCAGCTGGCTCATGGCACTGTCCAGCTGCTTTTGCAGCATACTGCGGTCAAAACCGGGCATCTGGCTCATGGCGGCAAACTGGCTGCATACCGTATCCAGATCTGCTGCCGTGGGGGTAACGGTCTCGGTGTCGGTGTCCGCAGCGGCAGAGGGCGTCTCGGCAAGGCCGGTCATGCCAATGCTGTTCTGCCCAGCGGGGGTGTTGGCGGCCTGTGCGGCGGCCATATACAGCACGATGTCCGGGGTGGTCACGGCATCTTCCAGTGCGGTGCGCTCGTCCTCGGTCAGGTCGGAGCGCAGCTGCAACACGCCATCGTCCTGCAGATAGTACTGGTAGGCGCTTTGCAGCTTTTGCGCATCCTCCTCGTTCATCAGCAGGCTCAGCGCGTCCAGTGTACTCTGGCGCACCGTCTGGGGCAGGGGGCTTTCAATGCCGCCCTGCTGGATGCCGGTGTCCACGATCTTGCTGGTGTAGTCCGGCAGTGCAAGGTCGCAGTACGCCTGCACGAACAGCAGCGCGAACACCACAAGGCAGACCGCCCAGTGCCGGGCCAGCTGCTTAAAGATCTTTGTCATGGTTCGTTTCTCCCTTCGGGTCAATGTTGCGCGCGGCATTTTCCGCAAGAATGGCATCCATCAGCGCGCCGCGCAGCGCGTCCATCTGGGCTGCCTGCTCCGGCTCTAACCGTGCCAGCACGCTGGCAAAGTAGTCGCGCAGAGCCTGCTCACACTGGTGGCACAGCTCATACCCTTTGGGGGTGATGCGCACCAGCGTTTTGCGACGGTCGGCGGGGTCCGGCTCCCGCACCACGGTGCCGTCCTGCTCCATCAGCCGCAGCCCGCGCGAGACCGCCGGCAGCGGCTGACGGATCTCCCGGGCAAGGTCGGAGACGTAGATGGCTCCATCTTTGCCGTGGCAGTTGATGGAATGCAGCAGGCCTTCCAGCATATTAAAGTGGCATTTGGGGCAATCGGCCAGTGCCGCCCGCATCCCGGCCTTGGATGCCTTGCTCAGCTGCCCGATAAAGTGGCACATCCCCTGAAAGCTGGGGGTGCTTGACTCGGACACAACAGTCCCTCCTCGTTTGCATTTTTCAAATACTTAACAGTTGTTAAGTATTAACGCCTGATAAGAATATTCCTTTTGCAGCGGGATTGCAAGAGAATAGGGAAATATTAAACAAAAATTCACAAAAAACTTGTAGGCTTTGTCAATGCGCAAACCGGCTCTCGCTGCATAGAAATAAAGGACAGGCAGAAACGGAGGGTGCGGATGGAGCAGGGATTCCAAGTGTTGTTACAGGTATTCGGCGGATTGGCGCTGTTTTTATACGGGACGGACAGCTTGTGTCGGGCGGTGCAGCAGGGAGCGGGCAGGCGTCTGCGCAGCCTGCTGGCGCGGTGCACCGCAAACCCGGTGGCGGGACTGCTGACCGGTGCGGCGGTAACGGCGGTGCTGCAAAGCAGCTCGGCGGTCACGGTCATGGTCATTGCCTTTCTGGCGGCGGGGCTGTTGCAGCTGCGGCAGGCGGTGCCGGTGGTGTTCGGGGCAAATATCGGCACAACGGTCACGGCGCAGCTGCTGGCGTTCCGGGTGGAGAGCTGGCGGTATCTGCTGCTGTTTTGCGGGGTACTGCTCTGCCTGGCCTGTAAGGGCTGGCGGGGACGCTGCGTGGGCGAGACAGTGTTCGGCTTCGGACTACTGTTCGAGGGCGTTACGGTGATGCGCAGCGCCATGGAACCGCTGCTGCAAAGCCCGCTGCTCTGGCTGGAGCTTGCCCGGGTGCAGCAAAGCCCTCTGCACGGACTGCTGGCGGGCGTCTGCATGACCTTAACGGTGCAAAGCAGCTCTGCCACGGTGGCGCTGCTGCAAAGCATGGCGGCGCAGCCCGGGGCAGACGGCGTACACAGCCTGCTGGGGCTGACGGCTGCCATCCCCATTCTGCTGGGGGATAACATCGGCACCACCATCACGGCGGTGCTTGCCGCCATCGGGCAGGGAAGAGATGCCAAGCGGGTGGCGGCAGCCCACGCTATTTTTAACCTGACCGGCGCGGCGGTGTGCTGTGCACTGCTGCAGCCCTTTGTGGCGCTGGTGCGGCTATGCTCGCCTACGGGGGCAGAGTGCGCGGTGATCGCCCGGCAGATCGCAAATGCGCACACCCTGTTCAACGGGCTGTGTGCGCTGGTATGGCTGCCCCTGACCGGGCAGATGGTGCGGCTGGTCTGCGCGCTGCTGCCCGATAAAAATCGCCCGGAAGAACGGTTGTAAACCGGAGCGGGGAATGGTATACTGAAGCAGATGATACTATTATATATAAAGGATGGAATGCAATGAAACGGAAAATCGGCAGGCTGTGCATGGTGCTGGGTGCGGTGCTGATCTTATGCGCCGCCGGGCTGCTGGGCTACAACCGGTGGGATGCCGCCCGGGCAGAAAAGGCCTCGCAGGAAGTATTGGGCGAACTGGAGCAGACCATGCAAAAGACCATCACGGAGCACCGGCAGGAAAACGAGACTGCAGCCCCGCAGCCTGTGCTGGACCCGGCGCAGAAAATGACCACCGTGGAGGTGGAAGGGCGTGACTACATCGGGGTGCTTTCCATCCCGGCGGCGGGGCTGGAGCTACCGGTGATGGCACAGTGGAGTTACGCCGGGCTGAAGGTCGCTCCCGGGCGGTACAGCGGCACCACCTATGCCGATGATCTTGTACTCTGCGGCCACAACTATGCAAAGCATTTCAGCCCCATCAAGTGGCTGGCTATCGGGAGCCCGGTCTATTTTACGGATGCGGACGGTCTGCGCTGGAGCTACGAGGTGGAGAGTGTGGAGACTTTGCAGCCCACCCAGATCGAGGAGATGACCACCGCAGCCGAGACGGACAGCTGGGATCTGACCCTGTTCACCTGCACCTCCGGCGGCAACGCCCGGTATGCAGTGCGCTGTGTGCGGACTGGTTATCCTGTCCGGGTGATGGACGCGGCAGAGTGATGCCGGCGCGGCGTGACGATTTGGAATGGCTTCCGCTTTGCTCTAGCCATTATCAGTGGAAAATTTGTTTTTAATTTCGGGATAGCGGAGCGTCTGCGGACGCTCCGCTATCCCATTTTCACGGGAAGGGGTTGTGATGAAAAACGGCAGCTACAACGCCTGTTTTCTGCGGAAATGCGGCGCTGCGGGGGACTGCCAAAGACCCGATTTTCAAGGAAAATGGCTGCGAACGGTGTGAGCAGACTAGGGTGGCATACGCTGCTTTTTGCGTAAAAAGTCTGCGAAAATGGTTGAAAGTCCTTTTTATGGTATCCTGATTGTGCGATACTGTGTTTGCCGGGGAAGTCCCGGGTACAAAACAGACACACAGGAGGGAAACACCATGAAGGATTTTGAGTTGCGTTATGTGGGCAGTCATGTGGAGGTATACACCGGCAGTGGTGTGTTCCTGTTTTCAGCTGATACGGTGCGGGAGGCCATGGAGGAGCTGGCCGAGTAAGCGGGGATATCCTGCGCCCCGAGAAGGCACAATGTAAAATGTATGTAAAATAAAAGAAAGCTTTTGGTTTTACACCCGGAAACATGTTGCGAAATGTGTGGAAAAAGTAACTTTCCTGTAAAATAAACCTTGTTGAGACGCCCCCTTTGATGGTATAATAAAAATAAGCGGCTTCCGGAACAGTGCAGCGCTGTGCGTGCGTAAGGTTCCGGCGGCTGTGTGCTGTAAAGGATTAAAAGGGAAGTTTCATATTAGGAGTATCGTTATGGATATCACACACATTACCTCTCTGCTGGGCGGCGTTGCGCTGTTCTTGTATGGTATGTCCATCATGGGCGCCGGACTGGAAAAGCTGGCGGGCGGCAAGATGCAGGGCGTATTGCAAAAGCTTACCTCCTCTACCATCAAAGGCGTAATCTTCGGCACACTGATCACCGGCGTCATTCAGTCGTCGGCTGGTACGGTGGTTATTTGTGTCGGTCTAGTCAACTCTGGTATCATGACACTGACGCAGTCGGTAGGCGTGATCATGGGTGCAAATATTGGTACTACGGTAACAGGTCAGTTGATCCGCATGGCGGATATCTCAGGCGACAGCCTGTGGCTGACCTTGATCCAGCCCAAGACCTTTGCCCCCGTGGTGGCGTTTATTGGCTGCATTTTTTATGTGTTCCTCCGCAATGCCAAAAAGAAGAACATCGGCCAGATCATGCTGGGCTTCGGTATCCTGTTTACCGGCATGAGCCTGATGGATACCGGCGTGGCACCCCTGCGGGAGAGCGCAGTCTTTCAGAATCTGTTCGTCACCATGACCAACCCCATTCTGGGTGTTCTGGTAGGCGTGGTGGTCACCGTGATCATCCAGTCCTCCTCCGCCTCCGTGGGTATTTTGCAGGCACTGTCCAGCACAGGGCTTGTCACCTTCAGCTCTGCCATTCCTATCATTCTGGGTGCGCATATCGGTACGGCGTTCACCCCGCTGCTCACCATCGGCGGCTCCTCCAAGGATGGTAAGCGGGCAGCGCTCATCCACCTGTACTTCAACGTCATCGGCAGCGTGATCCTGCTGGCACTGATCTATGCAGTGCAGTTCACCATCGGCATCCCCATGTGGGGCGATGTGATGAACAAGAGCTCCATTGCAAACATCCATACTTTGTCCAGCGTATGCGCCATGCTGCTGTTCCTGCCTTGCAGCGGGGTGCTGAGCCGCTTGGCGATGCTCACGGTGCCCAGCAGCGTGGAGGAAGCGCAGGAGCTGAGCATGCCGGTGCTGGACGAGCGTCTGTACAAGAGCCCGGCTGTGGCTTTGCAGCAGGCTAAGAACGCGGTGATCAAGATGTCCCGCCGTGCCGCCCGCAACGTGGGTCTGGCTGCGCCGCTGCTTTTGAAGATGGACGAGGAGACTGTGAGTGCCATCAAGGTGCGCGAGAACCTGATCGACCGCATGGAGGTGGAGATCACCAACTACCTGATCAAGCTGACCGACCAGGAGCTGGGTGACGACGAGAGCCACGCGGTGACCGAGCTGCTGAATTTTGTCACCGAGTTCGAGCGCATTGGCGATTATGCCGTGAACATCATGGAAAAGGCCGAGGAACTGTACGATAAGGAAGCCAGCTTCAGCGAGAGCGCCAAAAAGGAGCTGCAACTGCTGGACGCCGCATTGGAGCGCATTCTGGTTCTGACGGACGAGGCCTTTGAAAACGACGATACCCAGAAGGCTGCACAGGTAGAGCCGCTGGAAGAGATCATTGACGTGATGGTGGAGCGCCTGCGCGACCAGCACATCCGCCGTCTGAAGGACGGGATCTGCTCCATCGACACCGGCGTGGTGTTCCTTGATGTGCTGAACAACGCCGAGCGTATCTCTGACCACTGCTCCAACATCGCAGTGCGCATGGTGGGCATGGAAGCCGGTGAAGATTACGACTCCCACACCCTGAAAAGCATTATGCACCACAACCCCAGCAAGGACTATATGCTGGAATACGAGCAGTGCCGCAAGGAATACCTTGTGCCGCTGGAAGAAATGGAAGCCTGAATCATATAAATGCAATGAGCCGCTGCACATCGTGTAGCGGCTCATTGCATTTATTCCCCCAGATCCTCCAGCAGCAAGTCCAGCTCCCGGGGGCTGTTGACCACAAGCCCGCGCTTGATGCGCAGGGCATCGTTTTCCGGCAGAAGATTGGTGTAGATACCGGTCACGCGGATCAAAGTGCCCGGGGTGCCGTCGGCGCGGCAGGTGTACACCGCCACCCGTCCGCCGCTGTCCCGCAGGCAGTAGCGGGCGGCGTTCGTCTGGGGCACTGCCTGTGCGGCAAGGCTCAGGGGAGAGGCGGGGTCGGTCTCGGACCCGGCAGGGGTTTGGGATAGCGGCAGCTTTGGCAGCGCCATCCAGAACAGACTGAATACAATGGTGAATACGCAAAGCCCGTAGAACAGGCAGGCAGACAGCTTGCGCATAAAAAACACTCCCTTCCCCCGTAAGTATGCCCCATTTTTGCGGATAGCAGACAATTTTCACACGCAGATACTGTACTTTCCACAAGAGAGTGTGTTATACTATTTACATCTGCTCAGCGCACAAAGATTGGTTCTTGCCCGGCTTGGGCGTGCGTGCTATAATATGGTATTGCAGTTTGAAGTTTCGTGTCACAAACGATGTGGATAAAGCCCGGCGCAGCAATGCCCGGCAACAGTCTTGAAATGTCAGGAGGCGATCCCTATCTCCAACAATGAGATGAGAAAGATCCATCGGAGCGGCGAGGAGCAGCCTGCCCGCCCGATGGGACGTAAGGTCAATGTTTCCCAGAGCCGCCGCGAGGCACGCTCCGCAGCGGAAAACCGTACCCGCGCACCCAAGGCACCCAAAAGCCCCAAGCCGCCGAAGGAAAAAAGCAAACACCCCATTCTGCGGTTCATCGGCCGCACCCTTGCTACGGTGCTCTGCCTTGGCATCATGCTGGGCAGCGTGGTGGCCGTGGGCATGGTGTTCTATGTGGTGCAGGCTACTGCCAACGACGGCGACCTGCTGGACTTGGACAACATCCAGCTGAGCCAGTCCAGTATGGTGGTAGCTACCGACCCGGATACCGGCGCACAGGTGGAGTATGCCACCCTACGCTCCTCCAACAGCCATCGCGTATGGGCAGACCTGGAGCAGATCCCTTCCAACTTGCAGTATGCTTTCATCTGCACCGAGGATAAGGACTTCTACTCAGAGCCCGGCGTCAACTTCAAGCGTACCATCGGCGCAATGATCAACGAGTATCTGCTGCCTATCTACAGCTCCAAGCAGGGCGCATCCACGCTGGAGCAGCAGCTCATCAAGAACCTGACCGATGACAACAGCGCCAGCGGTATCAATGGTGCACTGCGCAAGGTACGCGAGATCTACCGCGCCCTCTGCCTGAGCCGCAGCTACTCCAAGGAGACCATTTTGGAGGCTTACCTGAACACCATCAGCTTTACCGGCACTATTCAGGGTGTGCAGACGGCGGCCAACGAGTACTTCAACAAGGATGTCAGCCAGCTGAGCCTGTGGGAGTGCGCCACCATTGCCTCCATTACCAAAAACCCCACCAACTATAACCCCTATACAAACCCCGAAAACCTGATCCACCGCCGCAACTTCATCATGTACAATATGTGGCAGCAGGGCGTGATCAGCGAGGAGGACTACCGCAACGGTGCTGCACAACCCCTTGTGCTGGCCGAAGAGGATAGCGGCAAAAAGCCCAGCACCGTCACCTCCTACTTCACCGATGCCCTGTTCAACGAGGTCGTGCAGGACATCATGGCCAAGGAGGGCATCAGTGAGTCCGAGGCGCAGAAGCTGCTTTACACCGGCGGCTTTACCATCGAGGCGACTGTCAACACCAAGCTGCAGTCCCAGATGGAAAACCTGATGCTGAACACCGACGATGCCTACTTCCCGGCGGGCTGGCATGAGGAGGAGGTCACCTCCATTTCGGACGATGATGTGCAGGTGTTCAACGAGGACGGCACCCCCAAGACCCGCACAGGCGAGGACGGCACCGTCTACTATTACCGCAACGTGCGCACGCAGGCTGCCATGGTCACGCTGGACTATGACGGCAATGTGCTGGCTATTGCGGGCGGCTTGGGCGAAAAGACCAAGAGCCTTTCCCTGAACCGCGCCTACAACGTGGAGCGGCAGACCGGTTCTACCATCAAGCCCATCGGCGCCTATGCACTGGGCATCGAGTACGGTCTGGTCAACTGGTCCACCATGCTCAACAACTCCCCCTTGTACCAGAAGCAGGATATGATCATCCGGGATGAGGACTACTGCCGCAAGAACGGCCTGATGGGCCTCTCCGACAAGCAGCTCCGCGCTTACCCCAACGCATGGCGCAGCTGGCCGCGCAACTACGGCGGCAACTACGGCGATGGCAGCGATCTCCCGCTGTGGAACGGCCTTGCCCGCTCGCTGAACACCATCGCGGTGCGTGTGGGCGACCTTGTGGGCGCAAGCAATATCTTCAACTTCGTCTACAACACCTTGCAGCTGAATACGCTGGACCCCACCAACGACGTGGGTCTGGCGCAGATGGTCATGGGCAGCCAGACCAAGGGCGTTACCCCCATGGCGCTGGCCGCAGCCTTCCAGATCTTCTATGATGGCGAGTACACCACCCCGCACCTGTACACCCGTGTGCTGGATCGGGACGGCAACATCTATCTGGAAAACAACGCCACCAGCTATCAGGCGCTGACCCCCGATACTGCCTATGTCATGAACCGCCTGCTGAAGAACGTTCTGTTCTCCAGTGTGGGTACTGCCAGCGGTCGTTATCCCAACTCCAACGGTATGGAAGCCTTTGGTAAGACCGGTACTGCCAGCGACGAAAAGGATCTGTGGTTCGTGGGCGGCACGCCCTACTATGTCACCGCTGTGTGGTGGGGCTACGATGCACCTTACGATATGACCAAGACTCTGTCCAAGCAGCAGGCCAAGACCCGCACCTGTGTGACCGCGTGGAAGGCACTGATGGAGCAGGCGCAGGCAGACCTGCCCTATAAGGCATTCCCCACCTCCGCAGGCGTGGTGGAGCGCCGCTACTGCACCCAGAGCGGCCTGCTGGCCGGTGCGGGCTGCCCGAGCACTGCCGTGGGCTACTACCGTGCCGATGACCTGCCCGATACCTGCACCTACTCCCACGCAGCCCCGCAGGCTGCTGCCCCTACCGAGAACACAGACGATGCTGTGCCCACCCAGCCGGTCGTCCCCACCGATACCAGTGCGCTGGATACGGAATAAGGGCAAAAATCGTACTTTTTCGTCCCTTTGCTGAAAAATCCGGCAAGGACAGGGCGCACTTTACAAGACAAAACTGGACAAAGTGACAAAATAGCATCCGGGCTCTTGCATTGCAAGGGTTCGGATGCTATTATATTTTCTACAAGAACACTTGTGTTTGAGAGGTGAACAAGTTGGAACGCCGTTTTTATCTGGTGGATGCGCAGGTGCTGCCGGAGGTCTTTCTCAAGGTAGTACGCGCCAAGGAGCTGCTGGCCAGCGGAGAAGCCCGCAGCATTTCGGCTGCGACCCGTGCCGTGGAGCTTTCGCGCAGCGCATTTTATAAGTATAAGGATTGTATCTTTGATTCCGAGAATGGTCGTGAGGTCATCACGGTCATGGCCACCCTGCGGGACGAGACCGGAGCGCTGCAAAGCCTTCTGGCTGGTATCAGCGCCGCAGGTGCCAGCATTGTGACCATCAACCAGTCCACCCCGGAAAACGGGGCTGCGCTGGTGGCGGTCACCATCCGCACCGATACCATGCAGATGTCCCCGGAGGAATTGACCGAAAAGCTTTCGCGCCAGCGCATGGTCGTGGGTGTGCACTGTGGGTATAACCTGTAACAAAACAGGAAACGAGGGAAAGAGAGTATGGCTAAAATTGCAATTCTGGGTTTTGGCACGGTGGGCAGCGGCGTATACGAGGTGCTGTGCCGCAATGCTGCAAGTGTCTCCCGCCGGGCTGGCGAACCGGTGGAGGTAAAGTACATTCTGGACCCGAAGGACTTTACCGGCAACCCGGTGGAGCCTTTGGTGGTGAAGAGCATTGACGTGATCCTGCAGGATCCGGAGATCCGGGTGGTGGTGGAAACCATCGGCGGCACCCGCTTTGCCTACCCCTACGTCAAGGCGTGTCTGGAGAGCGGCCGCAGCGTGTGCACCTCCAACAAGGAGATGGTGGCAACCTACGGCGCAGAGCTGCTGGCACTGGCCAAGGAGCACGACTGTGCTTTCCTGTTCGAAGCCTCTGTGGGCGGTGGTACGCCCATCATCACCCCCATGCACCAGTGCCTGGCGGCTAACGTCATCACCGAGGTGGAGGGCATCGTGAACGGCACCACCAACTTCATGCTCACCAAGATGGTGCGGGAGGGCCTTGACTTTGAGGATGCGCTGCACATTGCGCAGGAGTTGGGTTACGCAGAGACCAAGGACCCCAGTGATGACGTGGACGGCCGCGACGCCTGCCGCAAAATCGCCATTCTGTCCTCCATGGTGTGCGGCCACCAGATCTACCCCCAGAACATTCCCACCCGGGGTATCCGCGCCATTACCGCCGCCGATGTTGCCAGCGCCGAAAAGCTGGGCTGCGTCATCAAGCTGATCGCATGGATGAAGCTTGGCAAGGACGGCAGCGTGGCTGCCGGCGTAGAGCCGTGTCTGGTGCCCAAGGCAAACCAGCTGGCCAGCGTGGACGATGTTTTCAACGCGGTGCTGGTCAAGGGCGATATGCTGGGCGATGTGGTGTTCTACGGCAAGGGCGCAGGCAAGCTGCCCACCGCCAGCGCTGTGGTGGCAGACGTGGTAGATGCCCTGAAAAACGGCGCACAGGTGCACGACAGCCTGTTCTGGCAGCCTGCGGACCCGGTGGACGGCATGCTCACCGACCCGGCTCCCGCTGCATATTATGTGCGTGTGGCGGGCATTGCACCCGCTGTGGTGGAAGCCATCTACGGCTACGGCAAGGTGGTGGATGAGCGGTACGAGGGCTGCGCCTACTTTGTGGAGCGCGCCGACGAGCGTGCGCTGGCCGAGGCCGCGCGCAAGGTGGAGGCCGTGGGCGGCAGCGTGAAGCTGGTGCTCAAGCGCCTGCCCGAGGAAGTGTAACGGAAAGGAACTGCGGCAATGAAGATCAAGGTTTCGGTCCCTGCCACCAGCGCCAACGTAGGCTCCGGCTTCGATGCGCTGGGTCTGGCAGTTACCCTGTACAACACAGTCACCTTTGAGGACAGCGAGGTGCTGGAGATCTCGGCATCGGATGGCACCCGCATCCCCCGGGGCGAGTCGAATCTCGTGTACCGCTCTGCCAAGGGTCTGTTCGAAAAAGTTGGCAAGCAGATCCCGCCCCTCAAGATCACCCAGACGAACCCCATCCCCATGGCGCGGGGTCTGGGTTCCTCTTCGGCCTGCATCATCGCGGGTCTGCTGGGCGCAAACCGGATGCTGGGCGATGTGCTCAACACGCAGGAACTGCTCACGCTGGCAACTGCTATCGAGGGACACCCCGATAACGTGGCTCCGGCCCTGCTGGGCGGCCTGACCAGCAGCGTGTTTGAGGACGGCAAGGTGTATTCGGTCAAGCGGAATGTAGATGAAAGTCTCTGCTTTGCCGCCATCGTGCCGGACTACAAGCTGCTGACCGAGGCAGCCCGCGCGGCCCTGCCTAAGGAAGTATCCCATAAGGACGCGGTGTATAACCTGTCCCGTGCGGCGCTGGTGCCCGCAGCCTTTTGCGAGGGTCGGCATGACCTGCTGGCCATTGCTACCGAGGATAAGCTGCACCAGCAGTACCGGATGCCCCTGATGCCCGGCTCCCGCGAGGTGTTCGACATGGCGCGGTTGTGCGGCGCAAAGGCCGTGTATGTGTCCGGTGCAGGCAGCACGGTCATGGCTGTGGCAGAAAAGGCCGAGGCCGAAAAGTTCTATTCCAAGCTGGAAAAGGGTCTGGAGCTGCTGGAAGGTCTGGACGGATGTGAAGCATTTACACTGTTGCAGCTGGATGCCGATAACACCGGCGCGACTGTGGAATGATAAACGGGTAAGGGAAGTGCAAGAACGCTTCCGCCCGGCAAGCCCCCGCAAACGCGGGGCGTAAAGAGGAGAGTGACAAGATATGGCGTTGATCGTACAGAAATTCGGCGGTTCTTCCGTAAAGGACCGTGACCGTATCTTCAACGTTGCGCGGATCGTGGCCAACACCCACAACGCGGGCAATGACGTAGTAGTGGTGGTCTCCGCACAGGGCAACACCACCGATGACCTGATCGCCAAGGCAGGGGAGATCACCCATAACCCCTCGGCGCGTGAGATGGATATGCTGCTGGCCTCCGGCGAGCAGATCAGCATCGCACTGCTGGCCATGGCGCTGAACGAGCTGGGCTGCCATGCCATCAGCCTGACCGGCTGGCAGGCGGGCTTCCGCACCGACCGTGCCTACACCAAGGCGCGCATCACCCGGCTGGAGACCGAGCGGATCTCCTCCGAGCTGGAGCGCAACCGTGTGGTTGTGGTGGCAGGCTTCCAGGGCTTGAACAAGCTGGACGATATCACCACCTTGGGACGCGGCGGCTCCGATACCAGTGCTGTGGCCATTGCTGCTGCCCTGCACGCTGACCGCTGCCAGATCTACACGGATGTGGAGGGCGTTTACACCGCCGACCCGCGCAAGGTGCGCAACACCCGCAAGCTGGAAGAGATCACCTTTGACGAGATGCTGGAGCTGGCATCTCTGGGCGCACAGGTGCTGAACAACCGCAGCGTGGAGCTGGCCAAAAAGTATAATGTGGAGCTGGAGGTGCTCTCCAGCCTGAATCCCGTGCCCGGTACGGTGGTCAAGGAGGTTACAAAAGACATGGAAGGTATGCTGATCAAGGGTGTTGCCAAGGACACCGATGTTGCTGTTATCACGATTCTCAACGTTCCCGATGAGCCGGGCATGAGCTTTAAGATCTTTGGTCTGCTGGCACAGAAGAATATCAACGTGGACATCATCCTGCAGTCCACCGGCCGCGACGGTAAGAAGGACATCAGCTTTACCTGTGCCGAGGGCGAAGCCGAGCTGGCCATGCGTGTGCTGAAGGACAGCGCACACTTCAGCGATGTCAGTGTGGATACCACCTGCGCCAAGGTCTCCATTGTGGGTGCTGGTATGCAGAGCCACAGCGGCGTTGCTTCCAAGATGTTCGAGGCACTGTCCAACAACAATATCAACATCAAGATGATCTCCACCAGCGAGATCAAGATCTCCTGCATCATCGACCGTGCAGACGCCGACAAGGCTGTCAGCGCCATCCACGATATGCTGTTTGACTGATCTGCGTAAAATTTTTGGTTATGGCCTGTCTGCTCCCTACCGGGGGCGGGCGGGTCATAATTTTTTTACACACGGCGGCGTTTACACAAATTGCAAAGGGGTGTATAATATAATTTGAATCTGTGCGGCGCACCGGCGCTGCAACAACGCCGAAAAGGAGCCCGCCGCATGAGTGAATCCACCCGTACCTCCAGAGCGCCTGCTGATAAGCGCCTGACCTATCAACAATGGAAGCGCCGCAAAATGCTGCGGCTGGCCCGCAACTGGGTGCTGTTTCTGGCCGGCTGCGCGGCGGTGGTGGCGCTGCTGACCGGCGGCATCCTGTGGCTGCTGCCCAAGGTGCACGGCCTACTGGCCGGGCCAAAGGTGTTTGCAGCCAGCGTGTACGACGGCACGGATTATGTATTCGACGCCACAGATGCGCGGCTTACGTTGGTGAACGCCAACCTGCCCTATGCCGCCGAGCCTGCCCCGCTGCTAGACACCGCCGATGAAACCACCGGCCAGCAGCTGGAAGCGGAAGCCGCCATGCAGTACCGCAGTATGGCCGCCGCCGCGCAGGCAGACGGCATCAGCTTGACCCTTGTGGCGGGTTATCAGGACGCCGACACCCGGCAGGCTGCTTATGAAGCCCGGGTGCAGACCTACCGTGACAAGCGCAAGAGCGAAGAAGAAGCCGCCCGTCTGGCGGCTTCCATCCAGCCCGCCGCCAACGCCAACGAGCATGGCACCGGCTACGCGGCAGATATCCTCAGCGCGGACGACCCACAGCAGGATACCAGCTTTGCCGAGACCCGCACCTACGAGTGGCTTACGGCCTACGCCGCGGAATACGGCTTTATCCTGCGCTACCCGCAGGACAGGCAGGCCGCCACCGGCATCGTGTTCGAGCCGTGGCACTGGCGCTATGTGGGGGTGGAAAACGCCCTTGCCATCCGCGCCAGCGGCCTGAGCCTGGAAGAGTTCATCGCCCTGCAACGGGCAGACTGAATTAAATGCTCTGTGCTGCGGCACAGAGAGAAGGGAACTATCATTGGAACGTACTCTCATTGCACCGGGCGTGCATCTTTCCTGCGACCCGGCTTCTAAATTCAACCGCTGCCGCATCAGCATCCACTTTGCCTTTCCGGCAGAGCGTAAAACGGCCACTGCCCATGCGCTTTTGCCGCTGGTGATGGAGCGCGGCTATGCGGACTGCCCGGATATGACCCGCCTGACCAAAAAGCTGGCAAAGCTCTACGGCGCAGACCTGACCGTGGACGCCCGCCCTATGGGCTGCAACCACAACCTCTGCGTCAGTGTGACCGGCATCAAGGATGCCTTTGCGCTGGAAGGCGAGACGCTGACCGCCGAGTATACCAAAATTGCGCTGGGTGCGGCCTTCCACCCGTATTTTGTGGACGGCTGCTTTGACCCGCAGGCCGTCAGCATTGAAAAGCAGATGCTGAAAAAGGGCCTTGAGGACGAAATCAACGATAAACGCATCTACTGCCTGCATCAGGCCAACCGGGAGTTCTTTGGCGACAGCCCGGCGGGCGTGCGGCAGGAGGGCTATCTGGAAGAGGTGGACGGCCTTACCCCGGCCATGCTGACCGCCGCTTATCGGCAGATGCTGCGCACCGCCAACATCGAGCTGCTGGTGCTGGGCTGCGACGCCGCCCAGACTGCCGCCATCCGGGACGCTTTGCTGGCAGAACTTGCCTGCATCGACCGCGCCCCGCTGCCGCTGGTGGAAAACATGGCCATGCCCACCATTGCACCGGTGCACAAGACCGAAAACTACGATATGGTGCAGGCAAAGCTGTGTATGCTGTTCACGCTGGGGCAGCCCATGCAGCCGCAGCAGCTGGCTGCCGTGCGCCTTGCCATGGCGCTGTACGGCGGCAGCGTGACCAGCCGCCTGTTTCTCAATGTGCGGGAGCGGGATCATCTGTGCTACTACTGCTCCTCCTCCTTCCAGAGCTTTACCGGCAGCATGGCGGTGAACAGCGGTGTGGAGCACGCCGATGCCGCCCGCGCAGAGCAGGCTATTTTGAAAGAACTTGCAGACCTGCGCACCGGCCCTATCACGGACGAGGAATTCGAGGACTGCCGCCGGGGGCTGCTCAGCGGCATGAACGGGGTAGAGGATAGCCTTGGCGGCATCGAGAGCTGGTACTACATCGAGGTGCTGCGCGCCGGTGCTAACAGCGCTACGCCCATCCAGAGCCCGGAGCAGGCGCGGAATGCTCTGCGCGCCGTGACCAAGGACGAGGTGCGGGATATCCTGCGCCGCCTGACCCTCTCGGTCAGCTATCTGCTTACAAAGGAGGATGCTGCCCATGCCGCAGAATAACCAGACCCTGCTGGAAAAGACCGTGGCCGACCAGTGGCAGACCCTGCCCTCCGGCCTGACGGTGCTGGTGCGCCCCATGCCGGGGTATTCCAGCACCCATGTGATCTATGCCACTAAGTTCGGCTCCATCGACCGGGATTTCTGCCTGAACGGGCAAACGGTGCATCTGCCGGCAGGCGTGGCGCATTTTCTGGAGCACAAAATGTTCGAAGACGAGGACGGTGACGCCTTTGCCAAGTACGCAAAGACCGGCGCCAATGCCAACGCCTTTACCAGCTTTGACCGCACCTGCTACCTGTTCACGGCTACCCAGCAGCTGGACGAAAGTCTGGACGTGCTGCTGGGCATGGTGGGCCACCCCTACTTTACCGAGCAGACCATTGCAAAAGAACAGGGCATCATCGGGCAGGAGATCAAAATGTACGATGACAGCCCGGACTGGCGGCTCATCACCGGCCTGTTCGAGTGCCTGTATCACAGCCACCCCATCCGCAGCGACATTGCGGGCACGGTGGAGAGCATTGCCGAGATCACGCCCGCCATGCTGTACAATAGCTGCAAGGCCTTTTATGCCCCGGGCAATATGGTGCTGGCTGCGGCCGGCAACACCACCATGGAGCAGATTTTGGCCGCCTGTGAGCGGCACGGCTTGATGGAGCCCCGCCCGGTGCAGAAGGTGCAGCGGCTGTGGGCACCGGAGCCCATGACCCTTGCCGCCACGGAAAAAACGCTGACCATGCCGGTTTCCAAACCCTGCTTCGGCGTGGGCTTTAAGGAAGAGCCGCTGCCTGCGGATGATCTGCGCACCGAGGCGCTGTACGACCTTGTGCTCAGCTGCATTGTGGGCGGGATGTCGCCGCTGTACCGCCGCCTATATGACGAGGGTCTTGTGAACCCCGGCTTTGGCGGCGAGGTGCTGCGGGTGGACGGCTGCTGCTGCATCCTGTTCACTGGCGAGAGCGATGTGCCGGACACCGTGCGCCAGCTGCTGCTGGACGAGATCGCCCGGGTGCGCGCCGCCGGTGTGGACAGGGAAGTGTTTACCCTGTGCAAGAACGAAAAATACGGCCAGCTGATCGAAAATCTGGAAAACGTGGAGGACTCCGCCAGCCAGATGGCAGACTTTGCCCTCAGCGGCCAGACGGTGGCGCAGCAGATCTCCATGCTGGCTGGGCTGACCGCAGAGGATGCGGACGCTGCTTTGCAGCACATCCTGTGCACCGACCGCATGGCTACCATGTACATCCAGCCGGACGGCACGGCGCAGGCGGCAGAAGAGGACGAGGAGGAAGAAGGATGAACCATCTTACAAATCTGGTACAGTTCCCGGGTCTGGGGCTGAGCTTTCAGTTGAACCGTGTGGCCTTTACCATCGGCGGGGTCAGCATCTACTGGTACGGCGTGTGCATTGCGGTGGGTCTGTGTCTGGCACTGGTCTTTGCCTTCCGGCACAGCATCGAGTTTGGCGTAGACCCCGACAGTATGGTGGATGTCATCCTCATCGGCGTGGTGCTGGGCATCATCAGCGCCCGCGCCTACTATGTGGCCATGGCACCTTTTAAATATGAGAGCATCTGGGAGATGATCGCCATCCGGGATGGCGGCCTTGCCATCTACGGCGGCATCATCGGCGGCTTTTTGTTCGGTGGTCTGGCCTGTAAGTGGCGGGGCGTTCCGGTGCTGCCCATGTTTGACCTGACTGCCATGGGCTTTCTCCTCGGGCAGGGCTGCGGCCGCTGGGGCAACTTTTTCAATCAGGAAGCCTTTGGCTGCAACACCACCCTGCCTTGGGGAATGTACAGCGAGACGACCCGTGCTTACCTGATGAGCAGCACGGTCACGGTGCCCAAGGGTGTGGTCATCGACCCCAACCTGCCGGTGCATCCCACCTTTTTGTACGAGAGCATCTGGTGCTTTGTGGGTTTCTTCCTGCTGTTCCGCTACATCAAAAAGCGCAAGTTCAACGGCGATATCACCCTGCGGTATCTGATCTGGTACGGCGCAGGCCGTTTCTGGATCGAGGGTCTGCGCACCGACAGCCTGATGCTGGTGCCCTCCATCGGGCTGCGGGCATCCCAGCTGGTGGCAGGCATCGCCGTGGTGGCGGGCATTGCGGCAGAGGTGTACTTTACCCGCAAGCTCAAGGACAAGCCCCTGTTTGTGCCGCTGGCGCTGAACGCCGAGAACAAGGCGGCTCAAAAGAAGCTGGACGGCCCCATCTCCTTTGCGGGTAAGGACACCCAACTGCTGGCCTCCAGCCCGCGCAAGCTGTTTTTAGAAAAGACCGAGGCCTATAATGCGCAGGTAAAAGCCGCCATAGAACAGGCCGGGCAGAAAAAAGCGTAAAAATCTGCGCAAAGGGGAAATTTCCTCTTGCAATCCGGTTTGGTTTTTGCTATAATATTCTAGCCGCATGGTGTGGGCGCCTGAAATGGCCCGCTGTAAGGGTCTGCCTTTACGACCAGCGAGTACAACGAAAAGGAATGAACAAAATGTACGCAATCATTGTTACCGGCGGTAAGCAGTACCGCGTGGAGCAGGGCGACATCGTCTACATCGAAAAGCTGGACGTTGAGGCCGACTCCGAAGTGAAGTTTGATCAGGTTCTCGCTATTGGCGAGGAGGGTTCGGTCAAGGTTGGCGCTCCCGTTGTTGAGGGCGCTTCCGTTTCTGCCAAGGTCATCAAGAATGGCAAGGGCAAGAAGCTGAACATCATCACCTATCGCGCAAAGAAGCACAGTGCTCGCCGCATGGGCCATCGTCAGCCCTTCACCAAGGTTGAGATCACTGCGATCAACGGCTAAGGAGGTAAATTACAATGGCACATAAAAAGGGCGTAGGCAGCACCAAGAACGGCCGCGATTCCGCAGCACAGCGTCTGGGCACCAAGCGTGCAGACGGTCAGTTCGTTCTGGCCGGCAACATCCTGGTTCGTCAGCGTGGCACCCACATCATGCCGGGTGAGAACGTTGGCAAGGGCAGCGATGATACCCTGTTTGCTCTGGTGGACGGCACCGTCCGTTTCGAGCGCGTGGGCAAGAGCGGCAAGAAGTGCAGCGTTAAGCAGTAACTTCTTTCTGAATAACTGCAATCGTAGAGCCGGACCCTCGTGGCCCGGCTCTTTTTGATGAAATAAGGCTATGCGTTCGTGTAGCGCTGTTTGCAAGCCTTCCCCCGGTCGGGGGAAGGTGGCACGAAGTGCCGGATAAGGGCGCTGAAACGCAAAGGCCTATAAAGCTAAGGAGGGGCTGTATGGCAGCACAGACTAACTTTATCGACATCGCCACGATATGGCTCCATGCGGGCAAGGGCGGCGATGGTGCGGTGAGCTTCCACCGCGAAAAATTCGTGGCCGCGGGCGGCCCGGACGGCGGCGACGGCGGCCGGGGCGGCGACATCATCTTTGTGGCGGACGATCATCTGTCCACCCTGATGGACTTCCGCTATAAGCGCAAGTATGCAGCGCCGGAGGGCGGCAAGGGCGGCGCGAGCCTGTGCCACGGCAAAAATGCCGAAAATCTGGTCATCAAGGTGCCGCTGGGCACTGTGATCAAGGACGCAGAGAGCGGCCTTGTTATCGCAGACCTGTCCGACCACACCCCGGTCACCATTGCAAAGGGCGGCCGCGGCGGCTACGGCAACGCACACTTTGCCACCCCCACCCGCCAGATCCCCAAGTTTGCAAAGCCCGGTATGCCCGGCGAGGATCTGCAGGTGACGCTGGAGCTGAAGCTGATTGCGGACGTGGGTCTGATCGGTTTCCCCAATGTGGGCAAGTCCACCCTCATCTCCACCATCAGCGCGGCAAAGCCCAAAATCGCAAACTACCACTTTACCACCCTTGTGCCCACGCTGGGCGTTGTGTCGGTGGGCGAGGGCGCAAGCTTTGTCTGCGCCGACATCCCCGGCCTGATCGAGGGTGCCAGCGAGGGCATCGGTCTGGGTCACGATTTCCTGCGCCATGTGGAGCGCTGCCGCCTGCTGCTGCACGTCGTTGACGTTTCCGGCAGTGAGTGCCGTGATCCCATCGAGGACTTTGAAAAGATCAACGAGGAGCTGGCCAAGTTCAGCCCTGTGCTGGCCGAGCGTCCGCAGATCGTGGTTGGCAACAAGTGTGACCTTGCCACCGAGGAACAGATCGAGACCTTCCGCCAGTATGTGGAGGGCAAGGGTCTGACCTTTGTGCCCATCTCTGCCGCCACCATGCAGGGCGTCAAGCAGCTGCCGGGGCTCGTGTACAACCGCCTCAAGGATATCCCGCAGGTGCCGGTGTTCACCCCCGAGTACAAAAAGCCGGAGGCTAAGAAGAACGGCCACGACTTCACCATCCAGCGCATGGAAGCCCATGTGTGGAGCGTGGATGCCCCGTGGCTGGAGTATATTCTGGCCGGCAGCAACGTGGACGACTACGAGAGCCTGCAGTTCTTCCAGCGTCAGCTGGGCGAGAGCGGCATTCTGGACGCGCTGGTGCAGAAGGGCGTGGAAGAAAACGATACCATCCTCATCGGCGAGTATCAGTTCGACTATATCTTCTAAGGATAAAGCAGCATGAACGAATCAGAAAAGATCGACCCGCGGGAGCTCAGCCCGCTGGCGCTGGCCTTTGTAGGGGACAGCGTGCTGGAGCTGCTGGTGCGTCAGCGTCTGGTGGAGCACCACCGCCTTTCAGCCGGAAAGCTGAACGCCGAAAAGGTCAAGTATGTATCTGCCAAGGCGCAGTTCCGGGAACAGCAGCTGCTGGAGCCGCTGTTTACCGAGGATGAGCTGGCCGTGTTCAAGCGCGGCCGCAACGCCAGCAAGGCCAGTGTCGCCAAGCATGCCTCCCCGGAGGAATACCGTGCCTCCACCGGCTTCGAGTGCCTGTTGGGCTGGCTGTACCTGAACGGACAGTTGGAGCGCGTGCACCAGCTGTTCGAGGTGCTGTGGCAGCAGTTTGACCCTGACCAGAAATAAGAATGCGAAAGCCCGCTGCTTTCCGCACTGGAAACCAGTGGTGGAGGGCAGCGGGCTTTGCTTGTTGGCATCTGCGGTCCATCAGATGCTGCTTACGCCATCAGCGGCTGTTTTTTGCGTTGGTGGAACGGCTGTTGGTGGAGTTCTTGGCGCTCTCGTCATCAGCACCCTTGGTGTACTGGTTGGGGTGCTTGTGCTCGTTGGTGGCGCTGTTGGTGGTCTTGTTGCTGGTACGGTTGGAGGTCTGGTTCTTGCAATTGGTACTGCGGTTCTCACTACGGTTTTCCATGGTGTGAATGCTCCTTTCGGTCGTTGCTGTGGGGGCGGGGCCGCCCTCACAGTCCATAGTGTGGCCGCAGCCGGCGGCTTTATACATCCCATGGGAGGAAAAGAATATGCCTACGGAATATTTTGAGCAGCGGGAACGTGCCCTGCTGGGCCCGCGGTACCAGCAGCTGTATGCCGCCCCGCAGCAGACGGCAGAGCGCGGGGTCACCGTGTCGGCGCTGCGCACCACACCGGAGCAGTTTGCGCAGAGGGCAGATTTCCCGCTGGAACCCTCGCCTTTCTGCAAGGCGGCTTTTGTGGTGCATCAGCCGGACTTTAAGCCCGGACGGCATCCGTACCACCATGCGGGGGTGTTCTACTCGCAGGAGCCTTCGGCTTCTTCGGCAGCGCCGCTGCTGGGGGTGCAGCCCGGGATGCGGGTGCTGGATCTGTGCGCCGCGCCCGGTGGCAAAAGCAGCCAGCTGGCGGCGGCATTGCAGGGGCGCGGTGTGCTGGTGAGCAACGAGTATGTGGCTGCGCGTGCCGAAATTTTAAAAAGCAACCTTGAGCGCATGGGCGTTTCCAACGCCGTGGTGCTCAACGAGACCCCCGCCCGCATTGCCGAGACGCTGCCGGAGTTTTTCGACCGGGTGCTGGTGGACGCGCCCTGCTCCGGCGAGGGAATGTTCCGCAAGGAGCCGGTAGCGCTGCAGCAGCACTGCGAGGCACTGGTAAAGCAGTGCGCAGAGCTGGGCGCGCAGATTCTGGACTGCGCTGCAGCGGCACTGGCTCCCGGCGGGCAGCTGGTGTACTCTACCTGCACCTTTGCGCCGGAGGAGGACGAAGGGCAGGTGGCAGCGTTTTTGCAGCGCCACCCGGAGTTTGCGCTGGCCGATGTGCTGGGCAACGTGGATTACACCTTTGGCAGCGCAGGCGAAGAGAACCGCACCGGCGGTCTGCCGCTGGATGTAAGCAAGGTGCGCCGCATCTGGCCCTGTCAGGGCGGCGAGGGGCACTTTATGGCACGGCTGGTCAAGGCCGGCACGCCCCGCACCCTGCCGCCGGAGGGAGAATACACCCCGGAAGAACAGCTCTGGCTTGCCGCTGCTGCGGAAGCGGGCAAAAAGAGCAAGGGCAAGGCTGCAAAACCTGCCAAGGCGGCAGACGCCCGCAGCGCCCGCCGCGCAGACAGCCGCGCCTGCCGGGATGCCGTGCAGGGCACGAGCCGCCGCACCCGGGATACCGGGGCAGGGGAGGCCACCCCGGCGCAAAGCCTTGCCGCATGGCAGGAGTTTGCCCGGCAGTATTTCCCCGCACTGGCGCAGCGCCCGGCTGTGGTGCACGGCGGTGGTGTGCTGCTGCCGGTAGCCTTTCCACAGACGGGACTTCATGTGCTGCGGGCAGGGGTGTTCGTGGGCAGCGTGCAGAAGGGACGCTTTGTGCCGGAGCACCACCTGTTCACGGCCTTTGGCAGCCTGTGCACGAACTGCGAGCAGTTGACCCTTGCCGACTGCCGCTGCACCGAGTACCTCTCCGGCCGCGAGGTGGAAGCCCGCACGGCAGCGGACGGCTGGTGCTGCGTGACCGTGGACGGCTGGCCGCTGGGCGGCGGCAAGGTGTCCGGCGGGCGGGTGAAAAACCACTATCCCAAGGCGCTGCGGCTGCTGTAAACCGCAGATTTACACGCATCCGGGCGAAAATCGGGCTTTTCAGGCTTGAACGTGCGGGTGGATTGTGATAAAATAACAGAGTTAGATTTTGTGTGCTGCCACAAGCGGGCGACCACAGCCCGTCTGCCCGCAGGCGGAGATACCGATAAATTTAGGAGGCTCTTTCCCATGTCTGGACATAGCAAATGGAACAACATTAAGCGCAAGAAGGAAAAGACTGACGGCGCCCGCGCCAAGGTCTTTACCAAGATCGGCCGCGAGATCAGCGTTGCCGTCCGTGACGGCGGCCCCAACCCGGCTTCCAACAGCAAGCTGGCAGATCTGATCGCCAAGGCAAAGCGCATGAGCGTGCCCAACGATAACATCCAGCGTATCATCAAGAAGGCCGAGGGCGGCGACAAGACCGAGTTCGAGGCCATCACCTACGAGGGCTACGGCCCCGGCGGCGTGGCAGTCATGGTGGAGACCCTGACCGACAACCGCAACCGTACCGCTGCCGACCTGCGCCACTACTTCGATAAGAACGGCGGCAATCTGGGTGCTATGGGCTGCGTGGCCTTCCTGTTCAACCAGAAGGGTGTCATCGACATCTCTCTGGAGGATAAGGACGCCGACGAGGCCATGATGGACGCTCTGGATGCCGGTGCCGAGGACTTTGATGCCAGCGAGGACGCAGCCGAGGTCACCACCGACCCCGAGAACTACTCCGCTGTGGTCAAGGCTCTGGAAGAGAAGGGCTACGAGATCCTGTCCGACGATCTGGCCATGGTGCCCATGACCACCACCCGCCTGACCGACCCCGATCAGCTGAAGCAGATGGGCAAGCTGCTGGATTCTCTGGAAGATAACGATGACGTCCAGAACGTCTGGCATAGCCTGGAGAACGAAGAGGACCTGCCGGAATAAGCTTCCGCAAGGCTCTTTGCTCCTGAAATAAAACGATAAAAAGCCGCTTTTTGTGCTGTTTAGCACGAAAGGCGGCTTTTGCTTGTTATTTTTGTATGTCGTGCGGATAAGGGTTCCTTCTGGCATCAGAAAAATCGTACTCTGCACGCATATCCTCATCGTAGGATGGATTTTCCGAAGAAGTGCCATTAGATTTATCGTTCATAGTGCGTCCACAGACTGAGAATCTTAACGGTCTGCTCTTTTTCATAGACCTGATAAACAAGGCGGTGCTGGATGTTGATGCGGCGGCTGTATGCACCGTTCAGATCACCCACCAGCTTTTCGTACGGGGGCGGGTTTTGGAAAGGATCAACACGAATGATTTCAATGAGCGCCTTTGCCTTTTCGTCCAGATGGGCAGACTTCAGTTTTGGCACGTCCTTTGCGGCGGTTTTGGTGTAAACGACCTTGTACATTTACCACTCCACCGCCGTTTCGTCCACACAGTCCTCAAGCGGCGTGGCGATTCCGTCCATAATCTTTTCGCGCATACCCGGTGCAGAGACCAGATACAGCGTTTCCATGATGCCGCTGTAATCTTCTTCAGACAGCAGTACGGCATTGCCGTCCTTGGTGGTGATGTTGATGGGCTGGTTGTATTTAATGGTCTGCTCTACATAGTCGAAGGCATTCTTACGGAAATTCGTGATATTTGTAGTGGTCATCGTAGAAGCACTCCTTTCGTGTACAGTATAGCGTACGCTTGTAAAAATGTCAATATGCGACCGGCAATCGAAACATGACACACGGTTACCCCTGTGCCAGCGCCCTGCCTTTTTGATAGTAGCGCTGCATTTCTTCCCGGGGGACCATGTTCCCGCCGGTAGCCCAGACCAGATGGGTGGCGTTTGCCAGCGCACCGGCGGGCAGGGCGGTTTCGGTGTAAGCGCCAAGCAGCTGCCCGGGCTGGGTGAGCACCGGGCCGTACATTCCCGCCAGAGCGCTGGGTTCAAGGTACAGAGCCTCGGCGTCTGCCAGCTGCGCCAGAAGGGTGTACATCCGCTCGTCCTGCAGGGTGTAGCAGCCGCTCATAAAGGGGCGCATCAGCCCGCCCACAAAGCCGGAGGCGCGCCCCACGGCAAGACCATCGGCGGCGGTGCGGTTGTCGATGCCAAAGTCCTGCACACAGACGCTGCTGTTTTCGCCGGTAGCCATGCCCAGCATCATGCAGGGGGAGTGGGTGGGCTCGGCGAAGAAGCAATGTGCGGCATCGCCGAACAGCATCTTCAGGCCAAAGGCTACGCCGCCGGGGCCGCCGCCCACGCCGCAGGGCAGATAGGCAAAGAGGGGATGCTCCACGTCCACGGTGACGCCCTGCGCGTCCAGCTGCTTTTTCAACCGCAGAGCAGCCACAGCATAGCCCAGAAAGAGAGTCTTGGAGTTTTCGTCATCCACAAAATGGCAGTAGGGGTCGCCCGCCGCCAGCTTGCGTCCCTCGGTCACGGCGATGCTGTAATCAGAGGCGTACTCCACCACCTTGACGCCCCGGCTGCGGAGCAGGTCTTTTTTCCACTGCCGCGCGTCAGCAGACATGTGCACGGTGACTTGGAATCCCAGCTTCGCGCTCATGATGCCAATGGAAAGCCCCAGATTGCCGGTGGAGCCCACCGCAATGGAATACTGCGAGAATAGCTTGCGGAAACGCTCTTCTGCCAGCACGGCGTAGTTGTCGGTAAGGTGCAGCATCCCGCTGTGCAGAGCAATGTCCTCGGCGGTTTTCAGCACCTCGTAAATGCCGCCCCGCGCCTTGATGGAGCCGGAAATGGGCAGATGACTGTCCAGCTTGACCCATACCTGCCCGGCAATGCGGGTGCCGCTGCGCTCTTCCAGCACCTTCTGCATCCGGGGAATGGGCTGAACAGGGGACTCAATGATGCCGCCCGCCGCGGCGGTCTCGGGAAAGACGGCGGCAAGATAGGGCGCAAACCGTTCCAGCCGTGCGGCGGCGTCCTCAATGTCGGAAAGGGTCAGCGGGCAGGCAGCCGCAGCCTGTGCAAAGGGCAGCTTGTCCGGGTTTGTCCATGCAGTCTCCTTCAGGGCACAGAGGTCGGAGACCACGGGATATGCCGCGATCCAATCGGCAACAGAACGCCCGGCGATGCACTTGGCAGGTGAAACCATAGCGGATCCTCCTTTATATATAGAACCAGATGGTGCGCCCGGCAGTTTTCGCGGAGCGCTGCGTGTCTTGAATATAAAGGTTTTTACGGGAATTGTCAACCGGCTGCTTTTTGTGTCGGGCAGGTCAGAGCACCACGATCTCGGTAGTCACCAGCTGCTGCTCTGCGCCGTAGTTCAGCTTCATGGCGTAGTCGGTCAGGGCGCAGAATTCCTCGGCCTCCTTCCGGGTGGCAAAATAGTTCTCGGTAAGTATCTCGGAGCTGCCGCAGGCGTGGAAGATGGTCTTTACCACAAAGTTGCTTTCGTTCATAATGTGCCTCTCTTTTTCAGTTGATGAGGGAGACGCTGCCGTCCCTTGATGTAATTGCAATATAACAGGGAAAATGTACCACAGAACGGACTTTTAACGGAAGCAGGGCATATTTTTGTGCAAACCGGTCAAAAAGCCGCACCAGCCGGAAAAGCAGGACAAGATTGGAAAGGAAGCAGCACACTGCCCAAAAACCTTGTTAAAAAACTGGCATTTTGCCGTTTTTGTGTAAAGTATACAAGAATAAACACAAAAAAATGGCATTGTGCGTATTGCTATTTTAAAACTGATATATTAGAATATAAGCAAGAAGAGCGTGCAGGCGTACTGCGCGTGCCACATGATAAATAACGACAGGAGGAACTTCTCTATGCCTATGAAAATGGGTTGGCGCTGGTATGGCGAGGGCAACGACCCCGTCACCCTCAGCGACATCAAGCAGATCCCCGGCGTGACCAGCATCGTCTGGGCGCTGCACAACAAGATGCCCGGCGAGATCTGGGAGATCGACGAGATCCAGAAGGTCGCAGACCAGATCCACGCTTACGGCTTCGACATGGACGTTGTCGAGTCTGTCAACGTCCACGACGACATCAAGATCGGCCTGCCCACCCGCGATAAGTACATCGAGAACTACAAGCAGTGCATCCGCAACCTGTCCAAGTTCGGCGTCAAGGTCATCTGCTACAACTTTATGCCCATCTTCGACTGGACCCGCACCGACCTGTTCCACCCGGTAGGCGACGGCTCCACCGCACTGTTCTACGAGAAGGACAAGATCAAGGGCGACTACAAGTCCATGGCCGAGTACATCATGTCCTTCACCGAGAAGTACAACATGACCTTCCCCGGCTGGGAGCCGGAGCGCATGGCAAAGCTGGACGAGCTGTTCAAGGCCTACGCCCCTGTCACCAAGGAAAAGCTCTGGGAGAACCTGAAGTACTTCCTCGAAGCCCTGATGCCCACCTGCCGCGAGTGCGACATCAAGATGGCCATCCACATGGACGATCCCCCTTGGGATATCTTCGGCCTGCCCCGCCTGCTGGTGGATGCTGAGAGCATCGACCGCTTCCTGAGCATGGTGGACGACGAGTACAACTGCCTGACCCTCTGCTCCGGCAGCCTGAACGCCAACCCCAACAACAATGTGGCTGAGATCGTCCGCAAGCACTGCGACCGCATCGCATTCGCACACATCCGCAACATCCATCACTTCCCCAACGGCGACTTCTCCGAGGCTGCCCACCGCGACTGCTGCGGCGAGACCGGCATCATCGAGATCCTGCGCGCCTACCATGACTGCGGCTACGAGGGCTATATCCGCCCCGACCACGGCCGTCAGCTGTGGGAGGAAGGCCCCGGCAACTGCCGCCCCGGCTATGGCAAGTATGACCGTGCTCTGGGCATCCAGTATATGCTGGGTATCTGGGATCTGCTGGACCGTCTGGATGAAGAAAAGAAGGGCTGATTATTATGAAGCTGTCTGATATCAAAAACGGCAATCTGTCCGCCGAGTGGGCAGAAAAGGGCTACGAGCTGCCCAAATTCGACATTGAGGCCGTCAAGGCCAAGACCCACGCCGAGCCCACTTGGGTGCACTTCGGCGCCGGCAACATCTTCCGCGCTTTCCCCGCTGCCGTGCTGAACGACGCACTGAACAGCGGCAAGTACGACCGCGGCGTCATCGTGGCCGAGAGCTTTGACTACGAGATCATCGACAAGGCTTACCAGCCCTATGATAACCTGAGCCTGCTGGTCTGCCTGAAGTCCACCGGCGAGATCGAGAAGAAGGTCATCGCCTCTGTCACCGAGAGCCTGAAGGCTGACTACTCCTTCGGCGCTGACTGGGCACGTCTGG
>ENA-UOJM01000884-UOJM01000884.1-human-gut-metagenome-genome-assembly--contig:-P116-NODE-884-length-33228-cov-7.868477_pt1 | contig 33228 bp, 30 predicted proteins | sample MGYA00242349_ERZ723896 | MGnify/ENA metagenome assembly ERZ723896 | reverse complement strand
ATGGGCTTCCTGCTTCATCGACCTCGTAACCTACTATCTCCACAGGCGTTAATTTGGGCAGTCCCTGCCCTATATATTTCTTTATGCTATTTGTCTTAATCCTTCTGTCAGTATATTTTTCGCGGCATTGATATCCCTGTCATGTTCTGCTCCGCATTTCGGACATATCCATGTCCTCACTGACAAATCTTTTGTATCTGGATTCTGATACCCGCAAACAGAACATAATTGACTACTGGCATAAAATGTATCTATTTTGATGTATTTCCTGCCATTCCATTTTGCCTTATACTCTAACTGTCTTGTCAGCTCATACCATGATACATCACTTATGGCTTTTGCCAGATGATGATTTTTTACCATGTTTTTTATCTGTAAATTCTCTGAAACTATCACTTGGTTTTCGCTGATAATCTCATGTGAAACTTTATGTAGATAATCTTTTCTTATATTCCTTATTTTCTCATGGCATAATGCTATCTTTTTCTTTGTTTTATAATAGTTCTTACTTCTCTTTCCTTTATGTGACAGTTGCCTTTGTAGCTTTACAAGCTGTTTCTCGCATTTTTTTATAATTTTTTGATTCTCATATACCTTCCCATCGGAAGTAATACATAAATCTTTAAGTCCTAAATCGATTCCTATGTTATGATTTGTATGGGCCAGTTCCTTATGCTCCGTTTCTACAAGTATGGACACATAGTATTTTCCACTGGAAACCTGCGAAACGGTCGCTGACTTAATCTGCCCACGATATTCCCTGTGTAACCTTGCTTTTACCGCTTTTAATTTTGGCAATTTTATCTTCCCTGTCTCAAAATCTACCGCAATATTTCCATTTGTGAAGTTTGTTGTGTATGATTTATGGTTATCGTGTTTGCTCTTGAATTTCGGATATCCTGCATGTTCCTTAAAGAATTTTTGATATGCAGCGTCCATGTGATAGATTGCGTTGGTCAGAGCAAATTTATCTATTTCTTTTAACCATTCATAGTCTTTCTTTAATTCTCTGTTACAGTAATTATTACAATCCGTTTTACTAACTGACTTTTTCTCCTTCTCGTATATTTCTTCCCGATATGCCAATGTCTGATTGTAAACAAAACGGCAACAGCCAAATGTTTTTGCAATCTGAATTCTTTGTTCGCTATTAGGATATATCCTGTATTTATATGCTTTTAACACCCACTGTCGCCACCTTCCTACCCTTGATTTTCTATATATTTTCGGGGCATCTCTTCTGATACATTTCCCACACTGCAGACAAAATATCCGTCCGTCCAAAAAGTATGTTCTTTCCAGAAATGTTTCGTAGATAATCCGGATATCTTTTCCAAATATGATATGTTGTATAACTCTTCATCAGATTTACTATTTTACTGATAGACATTGTTGGTTCTGTTTCTATCATGTAATGAATATGATCTTTATCTGTCTGCATATATCTGATAATGACTTTATGCTTTTGACATATCTCATAAGAAAACTGCTTTATATCATCTGATATTTATTTTGACATCAGCAATTTCTTTCTATACTTGCATACGAAAATAATATGATACTGAAACAAATATTTGTGTCTGTTTTTTGATTTCCACGTTTCCATAACGCAAGTATAGCACAAACCTCCGCTTCCGGCTACCTTAACCCACCGTCTAAAGCCAGTGGGATTGCGGTAGCCCTATTTCAATCCGTTTGACAAACAGCAGCTGAAAGAAAAAGATCATTTCATTTCCAGAGATTTCACCGAAATGACCAATCGGCTGAACTATCTGAAAGATATCCGTGGGATTGGCGTTTTTACTGCCCGCCCCGGAATGGGAAAATCGTATGCCCTTCGCTGCTTCGTCGCCAGTTTAAATCCAAGCCTGTTCCATATGGAATATCTGTGTCTCTCCACCATCAGCGTTGCTGACTTTTACAAGCAGCTTTGCTTCATTCTTGGAGTTCCGGAAAAAGGCGGCAAAACCGGGATATTCAAGGCTATCCAGGAACAGATCACCTATCTTTACAAAGAGAAACGCCAGCCGCTTCTTCTCGCCATTGACGAAGCACAGTATCTGAATACCGGAATCCTGAATGACATCAAGATGCTCATGAACTACGGCTACGACTCGGTTAATTACTTTACATTGATCCTGTGCGGAGAATCCCATCTTAATGACACGCTCCGAAAACCAGTTCATGAGGCACTGCGCCAACGGATCACTGTCCATTACAACTATGCCGGACTGTCTGACGACGAAGTCTCCAGATACATCCTGCACAAGCTTCAGCTGGCAGGGGCATCCACAAGCATCATTGATCCTGCAGCCCTGGCCGCTGCGCATAGTTTCACTCAGGGAAATCCCAGACTGATTGACAACCTGATGACCGATGCTCTGACAATCAGTTCCCAGCAGGAACGGAAAGTCATTGATGCGGAAACGATCCGGGCTGCTGTCGAAAACCAGGGACTTTATTGATGAAGTTTTCAAAGTTCATTTCAAAGGCTATGACTTTCGGGTCATGGCCTTGTTTCAAAAGCAGCAATGTTGCCTTTCAAACAAGGCTACGACAATGTGCCGCCAAGCCGGGAGAAAAGCGCGGTAAGTCCCGGCACGGCACAATCGGGTAGGCGAATCTGGAGAAAATACCGTGCGGTTTGCGCCTACCGCAATGTGCCGCCGGACAGCTAGAATATCTGGCATTTTAAAATTTCATCTGGCGTATATGTCGTAGGAAGCACCATACCTCTCTTATAGTGCGGAACAATCCTGGAAAAATCCATTTCTGTGATGCCTTTTTCAACAAGGTAATTCAGGAACTGACGGATACGTGCATAGGCATCCTTGTTGGAGAATGTAAGCAAGGCTTTTGATACAATGCCAGTGTTTAATTGCGAAAGATCAGAACAACCTGCATTTTCCACAAAGCACAAAAAAGATATACAGGTTCTTTCTTTTGAGCAGATCGTAGCCGGTTTATTGCCATTATCTATGCATTCTTGAAGATACCCAGTCAAAGTGTCTGCAAACACCAAAGGGATCTGCTCGTTATAATCACCATGATGGCACCTGTAAGGTTTTCTGTCAATGTAGTTATCTAGCCTTCGTACTGCACAGGAATAGGCTACAAAGGTAGGTTTGCTAACATTTGAATCAGCAAGAAATGCTTTGCCTAATTCATGCGTGTATATGTCCGTTCCATGATGATTCAGAAAAATGTGAATGCGCTTGTAGGTTCGTCGATATACGGTCAATGTTGAATCCATATATTTCTGAGATTTTAGTTGCTCCAGAACTGCTTTCATCAGTTCATCGAATGGTAAGATTGTATTTCCCATATAAATCCTCCTTTATAATGAGATGAATAGGTAACATCTTCATTGTAAAAGAGCACTATCGTTATTCAAGAAATATGCTGTAAAAAACAACATTTATGCCACGTGGAAACATGCTTCTGAAATAACAATATTTCTGGGATAATGGACCTTATTCCAGTTCTCGAATAAGGTCCATGCCCGCAGACGCTTTGATGAAGCACTTGCCGTGATTCCAAAAGAAGGCCAGAAAGAGTCCGCTTCATTCCTGATCATAAAGCAGATCCAGGCGATCTACCGGGAGGAAGGAAAACTCAAAGAACTTTCATCAGAAGAAAGACTCGTTCAGCGTCAGGTGGTTGTAAAACCACTGGTAGATGCTTTGTTTGTGTACCTGAAACAACACGAAAGTGAAGTCGGTACGGAAAAACTGAGGGAAGCTTTCACTTATGCATTGAATCAGGAAAAATACCTCCGGGTTTTCCTGACCGACGGGGATGTTCCGATGGACAACAACGCATCAGAGCGTGCGATCCGCGGATTCTGTGTCGGCAAGAAAAACTGGCAGATGATCGATACCATCAATGGTGCAAAATCATCCGCTATCATTTACAGCATTGCAGAAACAGCAAAAGCGAACCATTTAAAGCCATATGAGTACTTTGAATATCTTCTGACAGAGATTCCGAAACACCTGGATGATACAGACCGATCCTTTTTAGATGATCTGGTTCCATGGTCAGAAAAGCTGCCGGAGAGTATTCGAAAACCAAAGAAGAGCAATTAAGCCAAGCCGCAAAAGTGGCTTTTGACTGGTTCAGTACTCGCTATGGAGCGTTTACGATATATAGTAGTAAGAAAATCTTTATTTCGGCTCTTATTTTTGTTTCAACAAAGCTCCAAATATAGCAATATCCTCATCACGGATAATCTTTATATTATTGACGCTACCTTCGATAAAGTTAATATCGTAGCCTAAGTTAAACATCAGCATTGCGCAGCAGCTCTCTGTCAATGCGTGGTGCTGCTGTTTAGCATCATCAAATACTGATTTGATTACGTCAAATCGATAAGCTTCCGGGGACTGAAGATCCACGACATCCTCGCGGTTGATATACTCAGCTTTTCCAGCCTTGTAACTGAACTGTACATAGTCCTTCATGGACTGGCAGATATTCGCCTTACTGTTCTCGTAGCATGCCTGGAGAAGCTTGGATATCATCTCGACATTAACCATGGGGCGGGTGGATTCCTGGAAGATGATGATATCGTCATCTCCGTATTTATCCTTCACATAATCAAGACCGTTTTCCACGGATAAAATACCGCTGGCAGCAGCGGGGATTAAACCTCTGAGTTTGGTAATACCAAACTGCTCTGCATAAGCAGTCACAATGTTCTCCCAACCTTTCAGACACACGACATAGAGGTCATCAATTGCAGGGTGGCGCTGATATGCTTCTAGGCAATACACGATAACCGGCTTACCATTGATGTCAATGAACTGGTTAGGTATGTTCTTGTGGTTGCGTATTGATTTACCACCGGCAAGGATAATGGCAACAGTCTTATTTCTTTTGTCGGAAGTAATGGTTGTGTATGTTGTGGTCAAAGTAGCAGGAGGGGTAGTAATACCCATCAAAGCTTCGACGGTAGTGTCGAGCACCTCTGCGAATTTGGTAAGTCTTTTCTGGGTCACATCATTTTCACCAGACTCGATCTTGGCGATTGTTGACCTGGTCTTATATCCCATTGCATCTGCCAAATCCTGCTGCGACATATTTAACTCGAATCTTCTTTTCTTTATATTTGCTCCAACTGACATTTTCATTCTTCCTTTCTTATCTATCTTCTCCGCGTCTCGTGTGAAACTCAAAATCACCTATATTGATATTATAAATCAACAAAGCGTGATTTTCAAGAGAAAAATGTGAATTTTTCTACAGGAAATTGTAAACAAAAGTGATTTGAGATTGACAAATTACCCACCAACACTTATAATAATAGTTGTCATCACGTGTTTTAGTGATTCGTGTTGATTTAGAAGAGCGATGGGGTGTTGGCGATTGAAGATTTACATAGTCCGTCATGGAGAAACCAACGGTAACCTCCGAGGTGCTCTGCAAGGATGGATGGACGAACTATTGAATGAAAAGGGCAGAGAACTTGCCATAATCACAGCCCGGGCACTTTCCGATATCAAGTTCGATGTGGCTATATCAAGTCCATTGTCCAGGGCCTATGAAACGGCAGATTATTCTAAGAAAGAATAAGAAGGACATACCTCCAATCCAGACGGATGACCGGCTGAAGGAGATGTTCTTTGGAGAATAGGAAGGATTGGGACTTACCAAGGAGAACTTTGAAATACCATCAGAGCATTTCAATGACTTCTATGACAATCCATTCGCTTTTCAAAACAGTGCAAGCGGGGAGTCAATTCAGCAGGTATGTGCCCGAACCGGAGAGTTCTATCAAGAACTGATAAAGAGGTACTGTTATGAGACAATTCTTCTCACGACTCATGGATTTGCTTTAAGAGCAATGCTACAGCAGGTCTATGAAACTGAAAACAAGGAAGACTTCTAGCATGGCAAGGTTCCTGACAATTGTGCTGTGAACATTATCGAAGTCAAGGACGGAAAGAGCGTCCTGGTTGGAGATGATGTCATCTACTATAATCCAAGCCTCTGTGTGAATCCTTATAAGCCGGTGTAGAGAAATGAGCAGGTAATGCAGGTAAAAGGCAGAAGTAGGAAAAGAAGATAAAACCGAGGAGAATGAAATGAACATAGGAGTAATACTAGCCGGTGGAACCGGAACGAGAGTGGGGGCAGGAGTTCCCAAACAATTCATCAAAGTCCAGGGAAAACCTATTCTTGCATATACACTTGAGATATTCCAGAATGACGATAACATCGATGCTATCGAAGTGGTCTGTCACAAGGACTGGGTCGATGAGGTAGAGGATATCTGCCACAAGTACAGGATAGATAAAAAGAAGTGGACTTGTACCGGAGGGACAACCTTCCAGGAATCCACAATGAATGGAATCTTTAATCTGAAGGGCAAAATATCCAAGGACGATATTGTGGTAATCTCCTTTGGTGTAGCACCAATGACACCTCAGGAAGACATCGACGATTCCATTCGTGTATGTAAGAAACATGGAAATGCCATCGCATCAGCTGATATAGACTTGTGCACATGCATCAAAGATGACGAGTATTCTACAACCCAGAATATAATCCGTGAGACCTTGAAAGGATTTGCAAATCCGTGGACCTTCAAGTTCGGAGAGTTGTGTGATGCTTATGAGGAAGCAGTGAGGAGAGACATCCTCAATGACCTTGAGCCGCATACTACATCCCTTTATATGGCTCTTGGAAAAAGACTGTGGTTTTCTCAGTGCACATCACCACAGTGCAAGATAACAAGTAAACAAGATATAGATGTGTTTGAAGGCAGCTTGTTGTTGAAGAGATTCAGAGAGGAAAAGAAGAAATGATTACCTACAAAGAGTTTGAAGTTATAAGAACCCTGCTTAGAGCAGAAGAAACACCAGAGAATATCGCCAACTACGTATACTCCAATAAGCATTATTATGTGTTCAAATCCGAGGATGAGGTGGCTGAACTTGCCGCCAGCCTGGAAAAGAAGGGCTACCTGAAGGATGGAAAAGTAACCGAATCCGCTATGGAGGAACTGGAGCCACTGAAGGTCAACAACGCTGTCATTCTTGCAGCCGGTGGTTCCGACATTTCTGCCAAATCTGTATACAACATGCCTAAGGGCCTGTTCATGAAGAATGGTGAGACACTGATTGAGCGTCAGATTCGTCAGTTGAAGGAAGCGGGAATCAACGACATCACCGTGGTTATCGGTTACAAGCAGGAGCTTTATTTCTTCCTGGTGGACAAGTGGGGCGTGAACATCGAAATCAACCCTGACCTAAAGAAGAACAACATCTACTCCCTTTACATTGCTAAGGACTTCCTTGGTTCTACATATATTCTGAACTGCGACAATTACTTTGAAGAGAACCCGTTCTCTCAGTATGAATATAATTCTTTCCATGCCACTGTATATAAGGAAGATGCCCACAACGAGCTGGTAGTGAAGAAGAACCAGTCCGGCAGAATCCTCGATATTTATAGCTGCGCCAAGAGTGGCGAGTGCATCTATGGACATGCTTATCTGGACGCTGAGCTGAGCAGAAGACTGGTTAATTTCATGGATGAGGAAATTGATGACTTCCGCGTATCCGCCCTGTTCTGGGAAGAATTCATCAACCGCCATATTGATGACCTTGACATGTATGTCCGTGAATATTCTGCCGACTTCCTGTTTGAGTTTGATTCCATTCAGGAAATCCAGAACATCGACGGTCTGTTCCTCGGTAATGTTTCCGGCTGGATCAACGAGAAGATTTGCTCCGTTCTTAACTGTACCGAAGATGAAATCAGCGACATCAATGTTCTGCAGAAGGGACTTTCCAACATTCTCTTCACATTTGCTGTCCGTGGAGAACGTTATATCTTCCGCTATCCGGGAGACAGCACACATTTCTTCATCTACAGAAAGAATGAATGTGTAGCAAATAGACTTGCAGCCAAAGCCCATGTTGATGATACATACATCTACATCGACGAGCAGGGTGCCAAGATTTCCAAGTTCCGTGAGAACTGCATCGACCTGCACGGCAAGTACTATGAAGACGTTGAAATCATGAAAAGGGTTGCCAGAAAGATTCGTGCATTCCATGATGAAGGATATGACCTTCCTGATTGGGAAGAGTACAACTATGATCCGATCTGGCAGTGTGAGCGTCTCTTCAAGGAAGCATCCAAGATGAAGGGTGACCTGTTCAAAATCTTTGAGAAGGAATGGATCATGCTCCGTAAGCTGCAGAAGTATGCGGATATGGACGGGGTCAAACACACCATGTGCCACAACGATATCAACATCGACAATGTGCTCATGACTGAAGATACTCTCGACATCATCGACTACGAGTTTGCAGGATATAATGACCCTGGCTATGACTTTGGTCGTGTAATTGCCGGACTTGATTATGAGGTAGATGAACCAAAGATTAAGGACATTCTGGAAGCGTACTTCGGACGTCCTGCAACTGAGAAGGAACATCTGCACTGGATGGCTTATTCTGCAATCCATAACTGGTATTATGTAGGCTGGGCTCTTTATAAGGAGAGCATCAATGAAAGCAGCCGTGACTGGATGGTATTCTTCTATAAGCAGGCTAAGAAACTTGCTTCCTGGTGCTTGCCGCAGTACGAGGCTATTTACGGTCCGATGGAAGACCCGAAGGCAGCTTGTATAAGAAAAAAATTATGTTAAGCTATTATAATGTGAACTCTGCATTTGAGTATAATGGTATCGTAATTTAAGACACTTTGAGAGACATTTTTTAATGAATCTGGTATACTGTAAGCACTATAGAAAGAAGGATCATTTTTATGTCTCGAACAAGAAGAAATTTCTCCGCAAAATTCAAATCCGAGTTAGTCATTGAACTGCTTAAAGGAGAAAAGGACTTAAATACAATTGCCAGCGAAAATAACATTCAGCCGAATCTTCTTCGCAACTGGAAAAAAGAATTCCTCGATAAAGCATCGGTTGTCTTCGATGATTCAAGAGAAGACAACTTGAAAGAGAAACTCGCCTTAGAGCGCAAGGAAAAAGCCGAATACGCGAAAAAAGTTGGCCAGCTCACCATGCAGGTGGATTGGTTGAAAAAAAAATCTGAAGAAACACTTGGACCTGACTACGAGAGTAAATTTAGTCCGAAACCTTTTGAAGACTAAAGAATTCCCGATAAAAACAGGTGCTGAGCTTCTTGGAATCAACCGCACCAGCGTGTACTATAATGGAACACCCATATCTCAGGAAGAGTTAGAATGCAAGGCTATCATTGATCATCTGCATACCGATAATCCTGCCTGGGGAGCTCGTCAAATGTCTTTACAGCTGAAAATGCGTGGTCATCAGGTGGGACGCCGGAAAACGCGCCGCTATATGATTGAAATGGGGATTGATCCGATCTATCCAAAGATGAATCTTTCCAAACGTATGCAACAGGCAAAAGTCTGCCCGTATCTGCTTCGTAACGCCGTTATCGACCATCCAAATCAGGCATGGTCAATCGACATCACCTATATCCCCATCAAGCACGGCTTCCTGTATCTGACAGCCATCATTGACTGGTATAGCCGTTGTATTGTTGGCTGGGAGATAGATGATACCTTGGACACCAGAATGGTCATAAACGCGCTGAAAAAAGCTTTCAAGGTGGCAAAACCCCTGATTCTGAACTCTGATCAAGGATGTCAGTTTACAAGCACCGAGTACATAGCATTTCTCAAAGAAAACCATATCCGTCAGAGCATGGATGGAAAAAGCCGCTGGGCAGACAACATCATGATTGAACGCTGGTTTCGTAGCTTCAAATATGAGGAAGCCTATCTTACGCAGTATGCCAACATCCGGGAAGCGCGAGCGGCTATCAAAAGCTATGTACATACCTACAACTTTGAGCGCTGTCATTCAGCGATCAACAATCAGACACCCGCATCATATTATTATCCGGCACTGCTGATTGATCATGCTGCTTAACGGGGGCACCTCCCTAATTCAGCTACAGATATCGGTTCATTATAAAATGCTTGAATTTTTGTCTTGACAACTGAACCACTATAGCGCAAGAACTCAAGAGATTTTTTTCTAGCTTCTGCTATGCGACTATGAACTACTTCATAATTTATATCGTTCAAATTACCCTTATCTTCCGCTCCACTTACCAGCATATGGTCAGTCAAGCCAAACAGGGCAAGAAGCTCTTTTATTTTAGTATCACACTGTTCTCTAGAGAATACGCATAACGGCTTACTGTATTGAACAGCAAATATCGTTCCATGGAGCGAATTTGTCACAACACATTCTGCATATTTCGTAAGGGACAAAAACTCTTCAACCCCTGCCTCATAGAACATTCGGCGATTAGTTTTTTCAGCATTTTTTGCGCGCAAACTAATTTCAACGATCTTCCAGCCATTTTCTGCTGCAAGCTTCTCTGCATAAGCCTCCATATGAGGATTATATCTACGCGAGTAAAGTAACAGATACTTCTCATTTTCCAGCCGTTCGTCCGCTATTTTGTCGTACTCATTACTTGTCAGCAATAATGTTGGATCAATTACCCTTTGAACTGGAACATCTACATGAGAAGCGACATATGGTATCATTTGATTTTCTCTTAAGCCAATCGCATTAAAATTTTTCAGCCTTTCGTTCAACTTTTGATAATCGTCCTGCTCAAAATGTGAATCTGCAAAACTTGCGGCATACGCAACGCTATTCTTTTTCATACAATCATAATTTGCGAAATATCCATCATCGAAGCCTTCAAACTCATCAATGCAAAAGATCGTATCACTTCCACATACGAAGCCTGTAATGTTTTCATCCATAGAAATATCATCAAAACGCATGAATGATTATCCCCTGTCAATTCTTTTTTTACTATTTTTTAAGCTTCTAAAAGTTCTTCCAGATATTGAATCGGGCGCAAACTAACTACAAACCTTTTCTTTCTCATCGACAGCTTATGCCTTGTTATTTGTGCCGGTTTCAAACATCATGCGTAAAAGTAACATTGTGAGCTTAGATGCTCTATATGCTAGAGGCGACGTGGATACGCCTGTAAGAATAAGGATTGCATTTTAAAGTCTCGCAGATATTTGTAATTATTTCCGAATCAACATTCAAAAGAAACTCCGAATCAAACATTCGTAGATCGTCGATGCTATCAAATTCCAAAATTGCATTTGGGTTTTTCATATGTAAACGGAGCAAAACGATCAGATTTTCCTGCTGCTAGTATAATCGCATTTTTCATTTTACCTTCTCCCTATCAACGCTTTTACTTTGAACATTAAAGTTAAAACTAGATACAGGAGCATGGGGGGTTCTCTTTTCCTTTGGTGGCAATGTCATATAATCATTATAGAGATATTTCAAAAAAGCATCATAGTTCTTTGTTCCGTAAAATTTATGTCCCTCAAAATCATACTCCGCTCTATCCAAAAACCAACTCTTTGGCATTCCATATCGTATTTTTGCTGGATGTGCATTTTTCATATAGAATTTCCCAAATGCCGGAAACAACAAGGTTCTCACTCTGTTTGGTGTACTATTATTGCTTCTGCTCGCCATCTTTTCAACTCTTCCATATACCCACTTGACCGGAATCACCGAGAGAAAGCTATAAATTGCTTTTTTCATGCCTGTCTCATTAACTTTTCCTACACGAGAATACAATATTTTCCTTAAAAAGAAGCACCATAAATCTTGTAGTTCCATTCCGAGCACACTTTTGGGGCAATCATCAAGAACAAAAATGTCTACAAAGACGCCGGTTTTTCCTTTCATGTGTTCCTGTCCTGCTCGGACAAATGAAGTTCCGGTCCTACGCAATTTTCCATATTGCCAAAGATATTCTGGATCATTATAGTGATCTTGAAAGTAGCAAACAGAAGCATCCATTTCATCCGCAACTGCCCTGAATTTCTCATACTCTTCCCGAAGCATTGCAATATCTGAATCGTCATCCCATGGAATATAACCTTTGTGCCTAACAGCACCTAGTAATGTTCCGCTAGTAATGCAATATTTAATACCATGCTTTCTACAAACACGATCGAACTCAATTAGTAAATCTAATTCTAACAACTGCATTGTTCTAAATTCTTGTGGTGTAAGTTTCTTAGCAGCATCCATCATGTTCTCTCCTCTGCCATGTTATCCCCGCTCAAAAAAATAAAATATCCGCTTCACAAATTAATCTCTTTTCAAAGAGGTGGTTATTAATTGATATTCATTTAATGTTTTCAGATACTCCATGAACTTTTCCTTATTTTCAATAGCTGTTGTTGTTGGTCTACCCAGATTTTGTCTTGATCCAATAGCACACTTCACCTCTATTAAACTCAACTTTTTTCGTTTTCTTGCTTTCTTAAGTTCTCTTTCCAAATCATCAAATGTATCAACACAAACTGCATGTGGATAACCACAGGCTTTCGCAACTTTTGTAAAATTAACAGAAGCCGCTGTTGGCATGCCTCCAACTGTTTCATGCGCTTCATTGTTAATGATTACATGGATCATATTTGCGGGGGCAGTAGAACCTATTATCGCCATAGCTCCCATATGCATAAGAGCTGAACCATCACCATCAATACACCATATCTTTGTATCTGGCTCATTTAGTGCTATACCCAGGGCAATAGAAGACGTATGCCCCATTGATCCTACTGTCAGAAAATCATACTGGTGCCCCTGTTCATTTGCTGTCCTTATTTCAAAAAGTTCTCTGGATGCCTTCCCGGTAGTTGAAATAATTGGATCTTTTTTAGAATTTTTTACAATAAGCCGAATAACATCTTCTCGCAGCATTTTGTTATGATTTTTGTATGAAATCTTTGTATCCGTAGAAATAGCTCCTTTACTGACTACAAAAGCTACATCTTTTCCAACTGCCAATTTTTTCCTAAAGCATTCCATCTGCTGCTCTACTTCTTTATCCGTTGTTTCTTTGCGGATTACAAAAGCTTCTATCCCCATATCTTCGAGAAGTTTTAAAGTAATCTCTCCCTGATAAATATGCTGAGGTTCATCATGTATTCCCGGTTCACCTCTCCAGCCTATAATAAATATCATGGGTATCGCATAGACCTTATCATTTAACAACGATGCAACAGGATTAATAATATTTCCTTCTCCTGAATTCTGCATGTATACTACAGGTATCTTACCTGTGGACAGATAGTAACCAGCTGCTAAAGCTGTACAATTTCCTTCATTTGCCGCTATTATATGATGGTTCTCATTGATTCCATATGTTGCCATCAGGTAATCACAAAGTGCTTTTAATTGTGAATCCGGCACGCCTGTATAAAAATCTGATCCTATAATCTGTACTAGCTTTTCTGCTTTCATAAGCTCTTTGCACTCCTTACTCTCTTTCCACACTTGTTATAGTGTATCGATTAATGTAATAATATCCTTAATCGGAAGTAGTCGGTCATCCACTTCTTTCGCTCTATGATATTTCAATATTTCTCTTGCTGTATCCTGCATGGCAGGAAATGCACTGCGAGTCAACTGATTCGCATAAATCACAAGGTTCACCCCATGAACTGCCAGTTCCTCTTCCGTAATCGTATTGAAAGAGGAGGGAACCACTACTAAAGGTGTTTCCGTATTTACCATCCTGAACTTATCACAAAATTCCAGTATCTCCGCTGGATCTTTTTTTCTGCTATGAATCATAATTCCATCTGCACCTGCTTTAACAAAAGCAGTTGCACGCTTTAAAGCATCTTCCATTCCGCGTTCCAGAATAAGACTTTCAATTCTTGCAATGATCATGAAATCATCTGTAAGCTGGGCATTTTTTCCTGCGCGTATCTTCTGGCTGAAATGTTCTATACTATCCTGGGTCTGTGCCACATCTGTCCCAAACAGCGAATTTTTCTTAAGCCCCGTTTTATCTTCAATGATCACAGCTGAAACTCCCATTTTCTCAAGAGACCTCACTGTATATACAAAATGTTCTGTCAGCCCACCTGTATCTCCATCAAAAATGATAGGTTTTGTTGTTACCTCTGTAACATCATCAATTGTTCTAAACCGGCTTGTCATATCAACAAGCTCAATATCAGGTTTCCCTTTAGCTGTGGAATCACAAAGAGAAGAAATCCACATTGCATCAAATTGATCCAATCTGCCATTATGCTCAACCACCGTTTTCTCTGCAATAAGACCTGTAATTCCATTATGAACTTCCAGTGCCTTTACAATCGGTCTAATGCCAAGTAACTGCTTTAATCGCTTCCGTCTGTACTCTGGCATAGCAAGTCTCGCCCTCATTTTCCTACTGAGTTCTTTAATCTGTGGATCATATGTATATGGAATATCAATGATCTTACCACCGTAAGCTTCCACTGCTTTTTTTGCATTTTCGCGGATTGCTTTCATAGGTCCTTTACACCAATTATCTCCATGTATAACATAATCCGGCTTTATTTTCCTAATGACCGTATCATACATAATTGAATCCTGTTCGACTACTTCTGACACACCAGTAATTTCTTGCACCATTTTTTTTCTTTCATAAAAAGAAATTGTGGGAAAACGGTCAAACTGTACTAATGCCTTATCTGTCATAACACCAACCACTACGTCTCCATATTTTTGTGCCTCATGGATGATATTTAAATGCCCTGCATGGATCACATCTGTTGTAAAGCATGTATATACAATGCCCATATTTGAATCTCCTCTAATTTGTTCGTTTTATTTGTTTTTTTCTATTATTTCCCTGATAATAAACTCTGCTGTATTATCTATTTCATCAAAAGAAACCTGTTTTGTAAGATTCACGTCAAAAACTTTTTTTACTTTTTGTAACAATTCATTTGTATAAACAAGAACACCATCCTGGACATTCTCTATTCCGTCTAAATAAATAGATTCTTTGTTTTTTTTCTTCATTTCTTCCAAAGAAAAAAAAGTTTCATCTATATACGCTCGTGGAGATTCACCACTTCCATCAATAATAACCGGGTATCCACCTATCTCACCAAATACCCCAGGACAATGAAGTTTTGTCTTTTTTCCAGTTCTTACCGCCCCAAGAATTGCCTGAATAATTTCAAAATTACTGGAAGCATTCATCATATTTCTTTTAGCATCAACTGGCATAGGGATATTGCAATTGGATATGATTTTATCAATCCCCAAAGGTAGTGGACTGTCATGGTATCTCATGTCGATCAGCATTGGTACTCCCTCTGTATGACCTTCTTTACTAATACATACATCATGAAAATGGGCAACTGCAAATGTAATATCTATATTCCAAAAGTCTCTAATCGAGAGAATATTGCCTGCCGCAAGCTTAAATCGGTATACCAGATGATTGATGTTACCACTTCCAAAGTCCGGATATGCCTTACCTGCCGATTTCAACCATGGTATCACCACATCTGAATAAGATGTATTAATAACAATCGCATCTGAACCAGTTCTTTCATACGCCTCCATGATATTTTTTGTATATCGTATAGATAAAGGAGACCAGATTCCATAAGCCCGCACTGTTTTCCACGAAATGCTTCCATATTTCAACCCTGAGTAAGCACGGCTGCTATTGACAATGATATCCGGTACAAAACACTCTATAGCATGCTCAATCGTTTTTATATCGTTTAAATCAACAGTAGCATTTATTTTTACCTGACATTTGTTTTGTCCTCTGATCAACGACGCAACCTTAACGATATTTACATCCGAGTTCATTTTTTCTTCATTTCTTCCAACCACGCAGATTTCCATATTCTCATCCGCCATAGAAACCAGATAATCCAGCAAATAATTTCCTACACTTCCCAGGCCAATGATCATAATTCTGACTTTCCTGTTTTTCAATTCATTTTTCAATTTTTCCAGCTTTTCATTGATTGTTTTCATCTTTTAATACTCCTGAATTTGGTTGAAGTCATCTAATGTATTGCAGTTAACCCAATTTCCCAAGGTAATCAGTTCATACTTGTCTCTCCCAATAGTACGAAAATATTTTTCAACAAAAATCAGATTAGTTCCTTTCCATTCTTCTTTATCTATTTTGCTAAATACTTTTTTTGCTATTTCTTTATCTGAAAATTTCCAGACCTGTCCAGAATTATAAATCGCAAAAAAGGGCTCTTTTATGAGTAATTCATTGTGTCCTGTATCATATATGTATCGGATTTCACCAGCAATATCAAAATACAGCGCAACTGATTTGTCTGCTAGGATTGGATTTCTATTAACAGTAACCACACTTTTATCGGCACTACACACCCTTTGGTAATCGTCTTCATTAAAATATAAATCTCCTTCTGCAAAAACGATCTCATCTGCCCCTGTTTCAAAGGCTTTTTGCAGTCCTAAATAAAGACTATATCCTGAACCATAGGTTGAATAATATGGATTTTCAATCAAAAGAATCCTATCTGAAAACTTTTTAAATGATGCCCTGATTGTTTCGCATAACTCTTTATATCTGTATCCACACACTATAATAAAATAGTCAAATTCTCTGCTGCGTTCTAACAAAATATACAACAAGCTGTCTTTTAATGACTTATTATGATATAAACACTTAATGACCGGCTTACCTACTGACCGGCTGAATCGTGTAGACATGCCCGCCACCGTTATGATTAAAACTTTCATTTGTTTAATTCCTTTACACACTCTTCAATACCTTGTTCAAGTGTTACTTTCGGCATCCATCCGGTTCTTTCTCGGATTTTATCTGTATTTAACAGTCTCCTTTCCGGATCTGACTTTCTAAATCCTTTAAATACAATCTGTGGATCTTTCTTCCCCATTTTATCCCCACACATTTTTACCAGATTTACAATGGATATTTCCTCATCCGTTGCCACATTATAAATAGAACCATCCAAAGCCTCCGGTGAATCAATCAATGCAATCACAGCCCTGCAAGAATCTTCATTGTAAAGAAATGTTCTCATATTTTTCTTACTATTTTCTAAAAGCTGCACCTTTCCTGTATCCTTTAACTGGTGAAGAATATAAGGGATAATATGTTTTGGATACAATTCGTTTTTGCTGTAAACATTAGCAAAGCGAATCGAACAGCCTTTAATCTTACCTTCATCCACAGCATCTTTTATAAAAAATTCTGTCATGAGTTTTCCAGTAGCATAGCTCGTTCTCTGGCTGTGTTCTGCATCAGACATAGTAATGAAATCCGACTCTTTCACTCCATCCGGTGTCCATGACTGCATAGAATATACTTCAGACGTTGAACAATTTATATAAATATCTGCACCATTCTCTATCGCCTGGTCAAGAAACATCTTCATTCCCAGTACATTGGTTGTAAACGTGCGATTTACATGATAAAAATGTTCCGTATGTACCACTGCAGCACAGTTTATGTATACAAGTAAACCATATTGACCCTTTTCTTTTTGTATTTCTTGTTTCAGGCTGTCCATCTGGGCATTATCATTAATATCGTATTGATAAAACGTAAAAAGTGAATTATTGACTATGTCTTCTACTGTATGAAGAGAAGACGCAAAAAAATTATCAAAACCTATCACCTTATGTCCCATTCTGACAAGCTGTCTTGCCAATTCATTTCCTGTCATTCCAGTTACTCCACTGATCACATACAAGTTTTTCATTATCATCATACTCCTGTTAATAACCTTTTTTTATAAAAAGAATCTATTTTATCAGAAAATGCTTTCTGCTCTCTTTCTATATCATAATCAACTGCACACATCTTAAATTCATCTGTTTCTGTATCCCATAGTACAAATTGTGCTCTGGGATTATGATTCCTTGGCTGTCCGACAGACCCTGGATTAATAAACATTGTACGTTTCTTATTTCTGTATTCTATATTATCTACATAATAATATTCACCAAATATATGCGGTAAATGGGAATGTCCAGAAAAAACATAGTCATATTTTTTATATTCTCTTAAATCCTGCCCAGGTCTGATAGCTGTCCACAAATGATCTTTAAGGCTTCCATGAACTGCTAAGCATTTTTTTCCTTCTATAACTACCTCTGTTAATGCTGTTGAATCCATTATGGTATTCAAATAATGCCAACTTTGTGCATTCAGCAATTTTCGCGTATTCTCTGCACATCTTTTCCCTCTTTCAGAAGAAAACATGTCATATTTTTGTTCTATGACTGCTTCCTCATGATTTCCACGTATATTACCGATTATTTCCCATGGAAGATCCATTAAGCAGGTAATCACCTCATTTGAGTGAGGACCATAATCAATAATATCTCCCAGAATGAGCACTTTTTTTATCTGTTCTTTTTCCAGATATTTTACAACTTCACGAAAAGCTTCCATATTACCATGTATATCTGATAAAACTGCTATTTTCATTAATTTAAACATGCCGTCGCGACATGTCCTCCTTATATCGCTCCTGCCTTCGGCACAAACAATGCATGAATCTTTTTTGACAGGTTACTTTTTATTTCAGTTCGTTTTAAAATCCAATTGGCGATATCAGAATAGTATGACTATTTCCCGTTTCCGTATTGGCTGTGTTCTCACAGATTCATTTATTATTTTGCATTTTTTCTTTTATATCCAGCTCTAACAGCTGCATCGTCCTGAATTCTTTCGGTGATAATTTTCTTGGCTCTGCCATTTTTCAGTTTCCTTTCCAACTTTAATCAAGCCCACAACAGAAAATAAAATCTGCTGTGGGCTCGCTCATACACACTATCTATTCTTTTTTAACCACAGCCTTAGTATTTGTCATTATCCTCATAAGAGATAGTGGATGACGGTTCTTTTTCTCCTGTTTCTCCTGTTGTCTTGCCTGGCTGTGCTGTATGTGATACAGGATCCGCAGAACCATCCTTCAATGTGAATTTACCTACCAAATCCTTTAAGATCTGTGCCTGGCTGGAAAGTTCCTCGCTGGCTGCAGCGCTTTCTTCTGCAGTTGCAGAATTGCTCTGTACAACGCTGGAGATCTGGCTGATGCCTTCATTTACCTGTTTTACTGAAACTGCCTGTGACTCGCTGGCAGAAGAGATCTCCTCAATGGTCTGTGCTACTCCCTGAACGCCTTCGGTCAGCTGCTGCAATGCCTTGGCCGTGTCATTTGCAATCTTTGTACCACGGTCAACTGCGTGAAGAGAACCTTCAATGAGAGCAGAAGTATTCTTTGAAGCTTCTGCTGATTTTCCTGCAAGATTACGAACCTCGTCTGCTACTACTGCAAATCCTTTTCCTGCTGCTCCTGCACGGGCTGCTTCTACGGCTGCGTTCAAAGCAAGAATATTAGTCTGGAATGCAATATCCTCAATCGTCTTGATGATCTTTCCAATCTCACTGGAGCTGTTGCTGATGTCCGTCATGGCAGAAAGCATCTCCTGCATACGCTGTTTGCTTTCTCCTGCCTGTTCGCTTACATTATCAGCCATGTCGCTGGCTGCCTTTGCATTTTCAGCATTTTTTTCAACATTATTGGAAATCTCATTAATGGTAGCTGCCAGTTCTTCCACGGAAGAAGCCTGCTCGGTAGCACCCTGGGATAATGCCTGTGCTCCGGAGGATACCTGATCGGAGCCTGCTGCCACCTGATCAGCTGACTGGGTAACACTCGAAAGCGTACTGCTTAAATTATCTCTCAGAAGAACCATAGAGTTATAGATCGCAACAAAGCTTCCTACATAATCCTTTGACATAGAAGAATAAACATTAAAGTTTCCGCGGCTCATCTCTGTAAGGATATTTGTCTCATCTGCCACTACCGCGTTCAGGAACGCTGCTACAGACCGCAAATCATCGGAAAGCTTTCCAAGCTCATCTTCTGCCTTGTACTCGATATCAATATCCATATTACCGCGTCTCATTTTTTCCATAGCTTCCTGCAACTGTTTTACCGGCTCTACTACGGAACGTATCAGGATCGTTGCCATAATAACGGTAAGGATCAGTGCAACGATAACAATTATGATCCCTACAATAAACAGGACGTTTCTGGTCTGCATGGAAGAATTGTAATCATTACCAACAAGGTCTGTCACCTGATCGCTAAACTGATCCAGAATTCCTTCCATCTTGGACACTTCCGGGTCAAACTCATCGATAAACGTGAGCCTTGCCTGCTCTTTCGCACGGTCAGAACCAGTGGACAGATACTCTATGACCTTGTTTGTGACCTCAGAAGTTGCCTGAAGCTGTGTATGAAACTGGTTTACCAGTGTCATATCTCCATTATAATGCTCCAGGAACCAGCCTGCGTTCTCCTCAAGGCCGGCTCTATACGAATCAACGTTTGAAAGATATGTTTTTGTGGCGGTGGGGTCATCATTAATCATAGCCTCCACCAGATTCTGGATTGTTGCCAGCATATAGATTTTTACCTTGTCTACACGTACGATCGCTTCGTGGTTATTTTTATAGAACTGGGCATATCTTGTACTGATATTAACCATTCCATAAAAAAGTGCACCAACTGTTACAAAAAAACAGATGACCACTGCTCCAAAAGCAATCGTGATTTTTTGCTTCATATTACGGTTCTTCATGTTCCTTCCCTCTCTTTGTTATTTCTTTCGTGGAATATTGTGGAATCTAATCCCTATATTTATTATTCGGCAAGTACCGAAAAATCATAAGGGATGTTTGGTTTTTCATTTTTCTCTTTTCATCCATTTGCAAGCTTGCTTTTTACATAGTCCTTGATCATTTCTCCGCTGTGTCTGTTATCTGGCGCCGGCATCTGGATCCGGTCACAGAGAGAAAGCCACTTGTCCAGCGTAAGGACTTCATTTTCCTTCTCTACATAATACAGATCTGTGGGAAGGATATCCTTATAAATTGCTGCTGACGGAGAATTCCATTCCTGATATTCCTGCTCTGTAAAACGGATATCACAGTTTTTTTCTCCTTCTGTAACTTTCCTAAATCTGCTGCCTAATACGGTCTTTTCTTCTTTCCGTTCCTTTCTCCAAACCACTGTTCCATCCAGACAAAACTTTAAATAGATTCCTGATCCCAGATCATCTGCGATCACTTCATTTTCGGATACTGCATATAGCTGTATTTCGTTGCTGTCAATATATAAAAGCTCTTCTATTTTTCCCTCTTCTCTGGTTTCTTTCAGGATGCATCCTGTTCTGGCATCGAAAAATACCAGAGTATCACCACAAACTGTAACCGAAGTGATTTCCCTTTCCGGATCTGCAAAACTGCACCAGGATACTTTTCCTGTATCCGTGTTCAGGATCAGCCATCGTTTTTTATAAGTCTGCGGACATAAAATGTTTCTGCCTATAGAAACAGCCCCGCCAAATACCCCCGGAATACCACGTACTTTATTCTTATCCACCATTGTATAGGTTACATGTCCGGAAGTAAGATCTATGCAAAGGATGCTGTTGTACCATGCAGGCATACAATATAGTACATTACCTCTCTGAAAGCCTTTCAGGAATAACGGCTGTTCTATAAAATGCTCTGCATCACGGATCTGTACGGACTCAAACTGATCCTTATCTATATGGTAAATGGCCAGGTTTCTGGCAGAATATGGGACAAGATACAGTCTGTCTTCTACCCGTACAACAGAACGGAACAGATCTCCCTTAAATGCCAATTCTCCCGGAATCTTTCCTATGCAGGAAAGTCTGTCCATTTGTTTATCATAATGAAACAGCAGGTTTACTTTTCCGTGAACAAACCACAATTCTTTTTCATCTTCCCAAAAAGCTCCCGGCCAGCATGGTATCTTACATTCCTTTTCTCTTACCAGGGAATTCTGATATAAAACCGGTTTTCCTGTTTCCCAGAATAACTGGGCTACAGAGCTGTAATCCCCGTAATAGCAGTCGCAGGAAGCAATGGCAAGATCAAGATCGTATCCCTTGTCCAGGATTCCCCAGCCTTCTTCTTCATAAGAAGCCAGAAGTTCTCTATATTTCTGTAAAAACTGGGGCCGCATCACCTCCAGTGTCTGTTCATACAGTGGATGAGGACGCAGCCACAAAGCAAGGTCTTTTCTTGTTTTAAAATAAAGTAAGACTTCTTCTATTTTTTTCATCATATCCGGCTGGTTTAAAAGTGCCCCAATGGAAAGACTGTAAAATACTGTCTTTTTCCTGGATCCGTCAGGACTGTAAAGACATTCCTGCCATTTTTCCGGAAGAGATCCATCTTGTCTTTTCGTATCACGGGCACGTTCAACCTTTGGTGATCCAAAGTTCTGTACCTTCACTTCCCATTGTTCTGCCTGAACTCCTTTAATCCCGAAACACAGGATATTGATAAAAAGCTCCCTCTCCTGCTCTGTTGCCGTAACAATACAGTCTGCATTAATAGCCCCCGGTTCAATCATAAAACCGGTGCCTTCCGCCTGGCGTTTCGCAGATTCTACGTTTCCAGTACTTGCTGTAGTATAATAAGGCAGATAGATCAGCTGGTCTGCATACTTTTTCAGTCTGCTGCTATAAAAATCCGGGTGGACGCTGGTCAATCTATTGTTCTGGTCATAGGGATTGTGGATAAACACCGCATCCGGTTTCTTATCTTCCAGGCGGAATGTGCGGTAATCTGTAATAGGAACATCTGATGGATACTGATCTCCCTCGTAGTGTTCTACTGCCAGATTCCCATCCTGGTCTTTATCAAAATAGGGGATCGGTACAACATAGGCATCGCAATCCGGATCTTTATCTGCCGCTTTCCAGACGGTTTCCATAGAATCCCACATAGACACTTTATATGGAAGAAAGACAAAACAGAGACGGTCTGTTTCCATATCATTCTCCATACGTTCATATAAAAGTTTCAATTCTTTCTTTATTTTTTTATACAGCCTTGCAATCTGTTTTTTGCTGTGAAGATTCTGACTCATCTCATAAAGATCTTCACAATATACTTCCAGAAGGGGGACCAGATCTGCTTTTCCCACATTTTCCAGCTCTGTTCCCAACAAAAGGGCTGTTTCCTGAGATTGTGAAAGAGCATCGATCATCATTTCTTCTGTATTCTGGCCGAATCCCATGAACACTCTTTCATTTGCCCGCATTAAGAGGGCCGCTGTCTGCAAAAGCCTTCTTTTTTCTTTTCTTTTGATCGCCATTTTTACGGTTTCCTCCAAAAATGATCAGATATCCTATCTCTGATAATTTTATCGGCGTTTTCTTTTTTTTTATAACTGTTGTATCAACTTACTGTTTCTTTTTTGAAATCCCCTTATCCATTTTCAACCACCGCCGATAAAGTTAAAAGAAATACTATTCTGATTATTATGAAAAAAGGCGGTGTACAATATGAGCAGTGGTATGGACAGCAGTATTCTGGATACATACCTTTATGAAGAAAACAATCTTTTAGACCAGTTAGACGAAATGCTGGTTGCTGATGAGAAAAACGGTGATTTTTCCACCGATGACGTAAATGAGATCTTCCGTATCATGCATACGATCAAAGGCTCTTCTGCAATGATGGAATTTAATTCGATCTCCACGATCGCCCATCATATTGAAGATGTATTTTTTTATATCCGTGATAAAGGAATCGAAACTCTGGATCCTGAACATAAGAAAGAGCTTTTCAACCTGATGTTCCGTTCAGAGGATTATTTAAGAAGCGAAATCGAGAAAGTAGAACAGGGAGTACCTCTTTCTACTGATATTGATGCGTTCTCCAATGAGATCAATTCTTTTTTGAAGAAGATCAGCGGCGCTGCACCTGCACAGCCGGAAGCTTCACAGGCTGCACCTGCAGCTTCTGCACCTGCAGCTTCTGCACCTGCAGCTTCTGCAGCTGCAGCTCCTGCTTCTCTCCCTGATGATAAGGATGCAGCCTGCTTTTTCCATGTTTTTCTGGAAGAAGGCGTGGGAATGGAGAATCTGCGGGCTTATATGATCGTAAATGCAGTAAAGGAATGTGATGTAAACTTCCGTTTTTACCCCAGTGATATGGAAACAGATCAGGATACTTCCCAGACGATCGCAGAAAATGGTTTTTTCCTTGCTTTTGACTCCAGTGAAGACGCTTCTAAGGCTGAAGGGATTTTAAAAACCCAGAACCACATCCGATCTTATGAGCTTGTAAATGTCCCAAAAGCCGCTCCTCCTGCAAAAGCTGAGGAAAAAAAGGCATCTGTTTCCAAACCCACGGCACCAGCACCTGCATCCACAGATACAGCTGCCGGGAAAGCAGCTCCTATGCTTTCCCATGCCCCGGTCAAGCAGAATCTGATCAGCGTCAACCTGATGAAGCTGGACAGCCTGATGGATATTGTTGGTGAGATCGTGATCACTGAATCCATGGTCACATCTTCCCCTGAATTAAACCTGCTGCCAAGGGACAACAGGGATAATTTTATGAAATCTGCACGTCAGCTGCGTAAGCTCACCAATGATCTGCAGGATATTGCCATGTCTTTACGCATGGTCCCGATTTCCGGCGTATTCCAGAAAATGAACCGTATTGTGCGTGATATGAAGCAGAGCCTGGGAAAAGACGTCCGTCTGACCATTGTAGGTGAAGATACAGAGGTAGATAAGACGATCGTAGACAATATACAGGATCCTATCATGCATATCGTGCGTAACAGCATGGATCATGGGATTGAAGAAACAGCCCAGGAACGTATTGCTGCCGGTAAGGATCCCCAGGGCGAGATCGTACTTTCCGCTTCACATACCAGCAGTGAGGTTGTTATCTCCGTTAAAGATGACGGATATGGCATGGATCCCCAGAAGATTCTTGAAAAAGCCCGGTCAAAGAACATGCTGACCAAGCCTGATTCTGAATACAGCCAGAAGGAGATCCTGGGACTGATCATGCTTCCCGGATTTTCCACCAATACAGAGGTAACTGAATATTCCGGTCGTGGTGTTGGAATGGATGTTGTAAAGAAAAATGTAGAATCCTTAGGCGGTATCGTTTCTGTATCCAGTACCTACGGTGAAGGAACTACGATTTCCATGAAGATCCCGCTGACTCTGGCTATTGTTGATGGAATGAAAGTAACGGTAGGTGATTCTATTTTTACTATACCTATCGCCAATATCCGTCAGTCCTTTAAGGTGAAAGCGGATCAGGTGATCAAAGATGAATATGGCAATGAAATGGTAGAACGTGTTGACCATTTTTATCCTATCGTCCGCCTCCATTCCTTCTATCACCTTCCAACTGAGGTTACCCAGATGGAAGACGGTATCCTTTTATGGGTGGAAGCAAATGACCGTTCTTACTGCCTGTTTGTAGATGATCTGATCGGCGAGCAGCAGGTGGTAGTAAAGCCGCTTCCTGCTTTTCTCAGTGAATTTAACCTGAAAGACCACGGCATCACCGGCTGTACCATTATGGGTGATGGCAATATCAGCATCATTCTGGATATCCTCAGCTTATATTCCATAGCTGTAGAGAATGCGTAAACAGGAGGTTTTAAAATGGCTGAAGTAACAGAAACAAATATCCGGACAGACGTACCGGCTGAAAACCAGTCCGTTGAACGCTGTCTTACCTTTGAGTCGGGAGACATGACTCTGTTTTTAAGTATCAATAACGTAACGGAGATCATCAATGACTGTGCGATCACTCATCTTCCACTGGTACCTGATTATATTAAGGGAATCATCAATCTGCGTGGTCAGATCCTTCCGGTAGTAGATATACGGCTCTATATGGGCAAGCCTGCTTTGGAATATAACAGTAAGACCTGCTTTATCGTTTTAAATGTAGACGATCTTCCTGTATGCATCGTTGTGGATTCTGTGCAGCAGGTGATCGATATTGATCTCCAGGATGTACGTCCGATCCCTATCAAACGCAGACAGAAGCTGTTAGATGGTATGATCACACTTGAAAATGGGACTGTGCTTATGTCTTTTGACTGCAAGTCCCTGGTCAGCTCTTAATGTACTCCCGGAATCTTTTTGTACTTGATTTTGCGAGAAGATTTTTTGTCAGCCGCAAAGGCAGGTGCAGGAAAGACTCCGAGAGTACATCCGATTCCTAAGGAGGTCATACAATGCTTACATTAAGTGACGGGGATTTTAACCGTCTTTACACTTATATCCAACAGCACTATGGCATCAATCTGAGCCACAAAAAACAGCTGATCACCAGCCGTCTTACTAATATGCTGCAGCAGAAAGGGTTTCATAGTTTTACAGAATACATAGATGAGATCATCTCAGGTAAAGATCCTGAGATGGTTTCTGTTATGTTAAACAAGCTGACTACCAACTATACCTATTTTATGCGGGAAAAAGAACATTTTGACTTTCTCCAGAAGCAGATTCTTCCTGAGCTTGCAAACAAGCATTCCCGGGACCGTTCTATTGCGATCTGGAGTGCCGGCTGCTCCTCCGGTGAAGAACCTTATAACATTTCTATGTATCTGAAAGAATATTTTTCCGCTATTCCCGGAAGCTGGGATACCCGTATCCTTGCTACGGACATTTCCCAGCGTGTTCTGGATTCTGCCATGGATCCCAGATATTCCCTTGAAAGCTTAAAAGAGCTTCCGCCTTCCTGGCAGGAACGCTATTTTGTTCCCATAGGAGATAAAACCTATACTGTTTCAGATGCTTTAAGGAAAAATGTGATCTTTCGTTCCTTTAACCTGATGGATCCCATCCATTTCCGCAAAAAGTTTGACCTGATCTTCTGCAGAAACGTGATGATCTATTTTGACCGTCCTACGAAGGCGGCACTGGTAAGGCGCTTTTATGATGCTACCGCTCCGGGAGGCTACTTATTTATCGGACATTCTGAAAGCCTGGATAAGGAAAGCTGCCCGTTTTCCTATATTGAACCGGCTATTTACCGAAAGATCTGATCCCGTAGGTTATCTCATACGTTGTTACAGCTATCTTATTAAGGAGGCATTATGATCATGGATCATAAATTAAAATTAATGGTGGTGGATGATTCACCCTTGTTCCGCACCTGGCTGATCCATTCTCTCTCTGCGGATGACCGTTTCCAGGTTGTAGGATATGCAGTAAATGCCCTTGACGCCCAGGAAAAGATCCCGCTGCTGCAGCCGGATATGCTTACCCTGGATATTGAAATGCCGGGAATGTCCGGCATTGATTTTTTAAAGCAGCTGCTTCCCGTCCACCCTATCCCGGTGATCCTGGTATCTTCCCTGAACCTGAGGGTTTTTGATGCCCTGGAAGCCGGAGCTGTGGATTTTGTACGGAAACCGGATGAAGCCAATGGACTGTCTAAAGAGATCTTTCTTTCTATGCTCCGTTCCAAACTCATGGTAGCGGCTGCTTCCCACGTACACCTTCCTTCTGCTCCTGCAGACCCTCAGGCAGGTGGTATCCGCAAGGTTTCTTCTTTACCTCCTGCCAGAAATACTTTCCTGCAGAAACCAAAGATTCCTCTGGGTGCTTCCCCTGAAACCGTGATCGCTATCGGGGCATCTACCGGAGGTACAGAAGCCATTCTCGAGGTAGTAAAGAATTTTCCTGCAGATACTCCCGGAGTTGTGATCACCCAGCACATGCCTGCAGGTTTTACAGCCATGTATGCAGACCGTTTAAACAGGATCTGCAAAATGGAAGTACGGGAGGCGAAAAATGGGGACCGGATCCGCAAAGGTCTTATGCTTTTAGCTCCCGGAGGTCTGCAGATGCGTGTGGTACCTCTTGGAAACTCCTATGCAGTCAGTGTACAGGAAGGAGAAAAGGTAAACGGACACAGACCTTCCGTGGATGTGCTTTTTGACTCAGTTGCATTACATGTGCGGGAACACGCCATCGGCGTTCTTCTCACAGGAATGGGAGCAGATGGAGCTGCCGGTCTTTTGCGCATGCGCAAAAACGGCGCCTATACGATTGGTCAGGACAAAAACAGCTGTGTTGTATACGGCATGCCTATGGAGGCACATAAGATCGGCGCCGTATGCCAGCAGTGTCCTTTAAATACCATTGGTCAGACTGTCCTGGCCCGTGTATCCCTTCGTTAACGGATAAGAAATAAATGGATAAAAAATGAAAGATAGAACTTTAAAGAACCAAAAGAAACATATAAATAAAACCTTGAAACAGTTCCGGCTTGCGAAAAGGCTGATCCAGCTTTCCATTACCGGTACAGTTTCAGTGATCACTGCCAGCCTGAGCTTTTATTTTTGCCCAGGCTTTTCTTCCCAGGTCATAAAAGACGCACGATCCGCTATTTCCTTTGTACAGACTGCCAGTGGCCAGAAATTTCATGAACTGGAAGACTTTCTTAAAAAGCAGACCCAGCCAGAACCAAAAATCCAAAGACAAACAGAGCTTTCAGAGGATACTTCCAGGACACAGGGAATCCCAGATACATCTTCTGTGACTGCAAATACATCTCCTGTGATCCTTGGAAAAGCAGAAAACCTGCATATGGAGGCTCAGACGGGATCAGATGGCAATTCTTATGATGCTGCCATCCTGGATACCAGTATGGGACCGATGTACTACTATAATCAGGGAGATACCCGCTGGAGCAGTTATCTCTACGGCGGTTCAGATCCCATGCAGCAGTATGGATGTGGTCCTACTGCTGCAGCCATGCTCATCTCCAGCTTCACAAATGACGGAGAAGCCATTACCCCGGTAACGATCGCAGACTGGTCTTCTGCCAATGGCTATTATGCCCCCCAGAGCGGCTCCTATCACAGTCTGATCCCATCTGTCCTTACTGCATATGGCTTTCAGGTGGAATCTGTAACAGACCATTCTCCCCAGAATGCAGCTTCCCTTCTTTCTTCCGGTCATATCCTGGTCGCCCTTATGGGTAAGGGAAGCCTGACTCAAAACGGTCACTTTGTCCTGATCACAAAGCTCCTTCCTGACGGAAATGTTTCTATCGCAGATCCTAACAGCTTTGCTAACAGCACCTGTGAATGGGAACTTCCTCTTCTTATGGGAGAGTTGAAAAAAGTCTATGACAGCGGTGCCCCGCTCTGGGCCGTTTCCATGGCTGCATCAAACTCTTCCCTCTCCTGAGGAAGGAGGATTCCCCTGAACATCCGTTCCAGATCCTTTCTGCCCATTGCCATAGCCACCCGAAGAAGGATCACCTTGTCTTTTATATCAGAATAATCATAAATCTTTCCTAAAAACTGGACTACCTCTTCTGCGCTGACATTGCTCTCTGTAAAACAGTTGATCAGAGTCAGCAGCGCATTCATATCTTTGTGGTCAGTATTCAGTACGATCACACAATAGCGGACCGCTTTCTGGTAATCTCCCAGCCTTCTGCAGCCTTCTCCCAGACACTCATACATCTGGATCAGCATAGAGGTGGTAATGATCCCCCTGTTCACTGTTCCATAGGTTTCCAGCTTTGCTATAGCCAGTTCATACATCTGTACTGCTTTTTCATATTGCCCCTTTCTCCAGTACCAGTCCCCCATAACACAGTCAAAATCAGGCTCTTTCGGAAGCTTTTCCACTGCTTCTTTGTAAATAGCTTCCACCTCGGCTTCCGGTGCGTTCAGGCATTGGGAGACCCTTAACAGGTTTGTATAGGTATAAGAACTTCGCTGATCATATACCTCCAGTTTTTCCGGCATGGCTGCCACCGCCTTTTTGTATGCATCCCTTGCTTCTTCATTTTTTCCGTCTGAAGAATAGGTGTCTCCCAGATATCCAAGATAATCACAGTTTTCAGGCTCCTGCTTCAGGATCTCCAGGATGATGTTCAGATTCCTTTCAAATTTTGACTTATCCTTCTTCTCCTGTTCCTGGTATCCGGTATGAAGGAAAGCCAGCTGCTCTGTAGCATCTGTCAGATGCAGTCCGGATCTTCCTTTTCTGACCAGGTGTTCGTGTATTTTTCCTACATAGCGCAGGTCCGGCCGGTTTACAAAAAAGCGGATCATGGTGCCGCCGCTTGTGATATGGTTGTTTTCATCCAAATCTACGATCCCTGTAAGAAGACCATCTACATCGTCTCCCACATATTCCAATATCTCCGGTATCTTCTTTGTATCCTCCGGAGTAAAGCTTTCATCTGCATCAAGAAAGGCGATCCAGTCTCCTTTTGCCTGGTCAATGGCAAAATTTTTGGCAGCAGCAAAATCATTGATCCATGGGAAGAAAAATATCTTTGCCCCCATTTCCCTGGCAATCTCCACAGTACGGTCACTGCTTCCTGTATCTACTACGATCTGTTCACACATGATATCCTTCCCCCATGAAAGGGCGCGGCGGATATTTTTTTCTTCATTTTTCACGATCATACACTGTGATATGGTTTTTTTCATCATCGGTTACCTTCTTTTTATGTTCTAAAAGATATTAAAAAAAGGGGAATCTGCATAAAGCAGATCCCCCTAAAAGATGCAGAATCAATTTCAAGATTACTGCAGCATGCTTAATACACCCTGAGGCATAGCGTTGGACTGGGAAAGCATAGACTGAGCAGCCTGTAAAAGAATGTTGTTCTTTGTATAAGCTGTGATCTCATCTGCCATATCAGTATCACGGATACGGCTTTCCGCTGATGTAATATTTTCAGAAGTAACCTTCAGGTTGTTTACCGTATGCTCCAGACGGTTCTGGGCAGCACCAAGGGTTGCACGGTAAGTAGATACTCTGTCAATTGCAGCATCTACAGATTTCATTGCCTGGAATGCAAGCGTTGTAGTCTCAACTTTGATCTTATCAACAGTTAATGCTGTCGCTGTCATTTGCAACTGTCCAACGGTCATTGCGTTGGTCTTATCTGCAGTAGCACCGATAAAGAAGGTAAGTGCATTACCTGCTTTAGTAGGATTTAAAGGTTTTTCACCGTTAAACTCTGTAGTAGTTGCGATACGGGTGATCTCCTTGTTCAGTGCGTCGATCTCAGCCTGGATGTTGGTTCTTGCAGTTTTGGTATAAGTACCATTTGCTGCCTGAGTGGTCAGAGTCTTCATACGCTGAAGCATGGAGTGGGTCTCTGTCATAGCACCTTCTGCTGTCTGGATCAGACCGATCGCATCGTTTGCGTTGTTTACAGCCTGGTTTAAACCATTGATCTGGGAACGCATGGTCTCGGAAATAGCCAGACCTGCTGCGTCATCGCCTGCACGGTTGATCTTGTAACCGGAAGACAGCTTCTCTAAGTTTTTGCTCAGTGCGTTCTGGTTGATACTTAAGTTTCTGTAAGAATTGATCGCTGCAATATTATGCTGAATTACCATAATGAATTCCTCCTTTTATAAAAGAAAATATGGCAGTGGACTCCTTTCCTCTGTCTTCTACTGTCCCAAGGGCCCTTTCTGGAACAGCAGAATTTTCTTTTCATATATATATATCGTCTTATGTTAAAAAAACATAAGCCTGTTTTTCATTATTTCTTTCATTTTTATTTTAAAAGTTCAAGTATGGTCTGAGGGAGATTATTTGCATTTGTAAGCATCATATTAGAGGACTGTAGGACGATGTTACTGCTGGTATATTTCGTGATCTCCTCTGCCATATTGGTATCACGGATCTGACTTTCTGCCGCCTGCATGTTTTCACTTGTAACGCTTAAATTATTGTGGGTGTGATCCAGATGCATATAAGCAGCTCCAAAGGATGCCCTGACTTTAGAAACAGCCTCTATCGCGTTTTCAATGTATCCCACAGATTCTTGTCCCTTTTTTACATCGGAAAAATCTGTCTTATCCAGCTGTAGTTCCTTGCTTCCTATATAATAGCGTTCTACATCCAGAACTTCTCCATCCTGAGTAGAACCGCCGATCTGGAGCGGGATCGGGTTCTTATCGTCCAGCACTGGCGGCTGCCAGCCCGGTGTAAATGCATTGGCATCTGCCCTGGAAAACAGGGAGATTTCTCCAAATTTAGTGGTAGAACCAATCCTGTCAATCTCCTCAAGGATATGGTCTCTTTCCATGTTCAAGGTTTCCCGGTTGGATTGATCGTAAGTTCCATTTGCAGATTTTAAAGCCAGAGTCTTCAGTCTCTGGAGCATGGAATGGACCTCTGTCAAAGCGCCATCTCCTACATTGGTAAGTCCGATGCCGTCATCAATGTTTCTCATTGCCTGGTTCAGGCTGTTGATCCTGCTGCGCATACCTTCCGAGATCGCCAGTCCAGCTGCATCATCTCCCGCCCGGACGATTCGAAAGCCGGAAGACAGCTTTTCAAGGGACTTTTTCAGCTTTCCTGTTTCGATCCCCTGATTTCTGGCAGCATTTATGGATGCTATGTTATTCTGCACCTGCATGATGTTTCACCTTCCTTAAATAACCATTTGTTTTTATTATCGGCAAAATGCCTTACTTTATTGATACCAGCGTCAAAAGGCCGGAATTGCGGGAGTGCAAAGCACGCAGCAATCCGGTATCTGTCTGTCAGATCAGTGTACCCGTATCCTTACCCATATTCATCATCATCTGAAGACGGACGATCTGCACCATATTAGACCAGTCTTCCCCGGAAAGGTTCTCTCCCTTTCCTGCTGCCAGAAGTGTACCAAGGCTGCTTCCTGTAAGGCCACTTCCTATAAGGCTGCTCACTGCTGTACTGCCGGATGTTTTCCCATATGTCCCGGTACTCACCGTACGTCCTGCCAGGATCGTATTGTTTCCCGTATAATCTGCCATGATCTTTTTTACATAATTCTGGGTTTCTTTATATGGTGGGATGCCTCCGTATTTGGTCACACTGTTCGGACCTGCGTTATAAGCTGCCAGTGCAAGGCTTACGTCTCCTCCGAACCGGTCCAGATTTTGTTTTAAGTATTTTGCCCCTCCAAGGATATTTTGTCTGGCATTGTAAGGATCGCTTACTCCAAGAGAACGGGCTGTTCCCGGCATCAGCTGCATCACGCCCATAGCCCCTGCTTTGGATACAGCCTTTGGATTAAACCCTGACTCTGCCTTTGCCACCGCCCTGAGAAGTTTAGAAGGGATCTGATATAAAGCAGAAGCTTCTTCGAAAATAGAATCCATATCTTCTTTTATGGCATTCAGCCCATTTTTCAGTATCCCCTGAAATTCCTGGACCGGTGTTGTCTTCTGTGTCTGATCCGCTGCCTGTGCAGCTAACTTTCCCCCATCTCCTGTTATCGGTGCTAAACTCATATTTCTTACTCCTTTCGGCCTGCGCCGTCTGCTCCCAGGTACCAGCCATCCTGAGAACGGTTTACTGCCATAGATCCATCGTTATTTAAATAATACCAGATATTTTTATCATACAGCCAGCCGGTCTTCATATCCCCATCAGGGTTTAAGTAATACCATTTTCCATTTCCTGTGTTCACCCAGCCGGTCTTCATATCCCCATCAGGGTTTAAGTAATACCATTTTCCGTTTCCTGTGTTCACCCAG
>ENA-UOJM01000879-UOJM01000879.1-human-gut-metagenome-genome-assembly--contig:-P116-NODE-879-length-33340-cov-17.891483_pt1 | contig 33340 bp, 27 predicted proteins | sample MGYA00242349_ERZ723896 | MGnify/ENA metagenome assembly ERZ723896 | reverse complement strand
TGCAGGTGGGTCCGACGAGCATTCCGCAGACGTGGGACTGGTGCTCGGGCTACCACGCGAGCGATTCGACCGTTATCGGCTTTTCGCACACGCACCTTTCGGGCACGGGCATCGGCGACCTGTTCGACATTACCGTCATGCCCGTCGTGGGTGAAGTGACCTATGCCCGCGGCGAGGAGAATGACCCGGCCTCGGGCCTGTGGTCTTACGCCGACCGTACGCGGGAGATCACGAAACCCGGTTATTACTCGGTTCCGCTTGTGCGCTACGGCATTACGGCCGAGCTGACGGCCACGGAGCGCGTGGGTCTGCACCGCTACACGTTCCCGGCGTCGGACGCCGCAGCCGTGGTCTTCGATCTGGAGAACGGCGGCTGCTGGGACAAGGCCACCGATACGGGCTTCCGCTTCTCGGACGACAGCACGCGCATCGCCGGATGGCGCTGCTCGACGGGGTGGGCCAAAAATCAGGAGGTCTACTTCGTGGCCGAGTTTTCAAAACCCGCGAAGGGGATTTCCTACCTGCAGCCGGGCGAGATAGACGATTCCAAAATGCCCCGGATCGCGGCCCGTTATGCACGTGTGGACTTCGACACGGCGGAGGGCGAACAGGTGCTCGTGAAAGTGGCCCTTTCGCCCGTAAGTATCGAAGGCGCGAAGGCAAACCTTGCGGCGGAACTCCCCGGATGGGATTTCGACGCTACGGCGGCCGCTGCCGACAAGGCGTGGAACGATGAACTGTCGAAGGTGAAGATCGAGACGGAGGATGAAACGTCGAAGCGCATCTTCTATACGGCGCTGTATCATACGATGGTGGCTCCGTCGCTCTTCTGCGATGTGAACGGCGATTACCGCGGAGCCGACGGCAAGGTGCATGAGAATCCGGGGCGCGATACCTATACGACCTTTTCGCTGTGGGACACTTACCGGGCCGCGATGCCGCTGATGACCGTCCTGCACCCGGAGCGGATGCCCGACATCATCCAGACGATGCTGCACATCGCCGACGAGCAGGGACGGCTCCCGGTATGGCACCTGTGGGGTAATGAGACCGACTGCATGGTGGGCAACCCGGGCATCGTAGCGGTGGCGGACGCCATCGTGAAGGGCATCGGGGGCTTCGACCGCGAAAAGGCCTTCGAGACGATCCGTAAGACGGCCATGAACCCCGACCGGGGCAACGGCCTGCGCATGGAGTACGGCTACATCCCGTGCGAGATGTTCAACGAGGCCGTGGCCTATGACATGGAGTACGCTTTGGCTGACGGCGCGGCGGCGCGTGCCGCCGAAGCGCTGGGCAAGGCGGAGGATGCGAAGTATTTCGAGGAACGCAGCCATAGCTACCGCAACTATTTCGACCCGCAGACGGGATTTATGCGGGGCCGGGATTCGAAAAAAGGCTGGAGGACGCCCTTCAATGCGTTCGCCTCGACGCACCGCGCCGACGATTACTGCGAGGGCAACGCCTGGCAGTATACGTGGCTGGCTCCGCATGATGTCGCAGGTCTTGTCGGATGCTTCGGCAGCCGGGCGCGGATGCTCGAAAAACTGGACTCGCTGTTCACGGTAAGCTCCGTGGTCGAGGGCGGCGAGACATCGCCCGACATTTCGGGCCTGATTGGCCAGTACGCCCACGGCAACGAACCGAGCCACCATATTTTGTACCTTTATACGATGCTGGGGCAGCCGTGGGAAACGGCCGACAAGGTTCGCGAGGTGCTCACGACGCTCTACCACGCCGCTCCGGACGGCCTTTCGGGCAACGAGGACGTGGGTCAGATGTCGGCCTGGTACGTCCTCTCGTCGCTGGGCATGTACGAGGCCGAGCCTGCGGGCGGAAGATACTGGTTCGGATCGCCCCTGTTCGACAGGGTCGAAATCACCGTCCCGGGCGGGACCTTCACGATTGTCGCCGAGAACAACTCCGCTGCGAACAAATATATCCAGCGGGTGTGGCTCAATGGCCAACCCTACACAAAGCCTTGGATCGGTCATGCCGACGTGATGAAGGGCGGGGAACTGCGCTTCGAGATGGGGGCCGAAGAGAAGGTGTGGTACTGTCCGGACGAGCCGGAGGCGTACGCCGACCAGCGGCCCGCGGAGGAGCAGCGGCTTTTTAAGTCGGAAGCGGTAGAGGGGGAGATCGCCCGCGTGTGCGGTCTTCTGACCAACGAACGCCTGCGGTGGATGTTCGCCAACTGCTTCCCCAACACGCTCGACACCACGGTGCACTACGGCGAGGACGAGGCGGGCAATCCCGATACCTACGTCTACACGGGCGACATTCCGGCCATGTGGCTCCGCGACTCGGGGGCGCAGGTGTGGCCCTACGTGCAGTTGTGTAAGGAGGACCCGGCGTTGCAGAAGATGATCGCGGGGGTGATCCGGCGGCAATTCAAACTCATCAATATCGATCCTTACGCTAATGCCTTCAACGTCGGCCCTACGGGTGACGGCGAGGATGTCGGCTATCCGGGCAACGATCAAAGTCCCTGGGTTTTCGAGCGTAAATGGGAGATCGATTCCCATTGCTATCCTCTGCGCCTTGCGCACCATTACTGGAAAACCACGGGCGACACGTCGGTCTTCGACGGGGAGTGGATCTCTGCGATGCGCAATATTGTAAAGACTTTGAAAGAACAGCAGATGAAGGAGGGGCCGGGCGATTACATCTTCCTGCGCACGACGGACCGTCAGCTGGACACCCGCTGCCATGTGGGGCGCGGCAACCCCGTGAAACCCGTGGGGCTGATCGTCTCGGCGTTCCGTCCTTCGGACGACGCCACGACCTTCGGATTCCTCGTGCCGTCGAACTTCATGGCCGTCACGTCGCTGCGCAAGGCCGCCGAGATCCTGACGGCGGTGAACGGCGAGCGGGAGCTTGCCGCCGAGTGCACGGCGCTGGCCGACGAGGTGGCCGGGGCATTGCAGCAATACGCTGTCGTGGAGCATCCGGAGTTCGGGAAGATCTACGCCTTCGAGGTGGACGGATTCGGAGGCTGCTTTCTGATGGACGACGCCAATGTGCCGTCGCTGCTGGCAATGCCCTACCTGGGCGACGTGGAGCGCACGGATCCCATCTATGAGAACACCCGGCGGTTCGTCTGGAGCGAAGAGAACCCCTACTTTTGGAGAGGCTCCGCCGGCGAGGGCATCGGCGGCCCCCATATCGGGGTGGAGATGATCTGGCCCATGAGCATCATGATGCGGGCCTTCACGTCGGAGGACGACGCCGAGATCCGCGATTGCATCGTCGCCCTGATGACCACCGATGCCGGGACGGGCTTCATGCATGAATCCTTCTCGCGCCACGATGCTGCGAATTTCACCCGCCCGTGGTTCGCCTGGCAGAACACGCTCTTCGGGGAACTCATATTAAAACTCGTAAACGAAAACAAGGTCGACTTACTTAATTCCATTGACTGACCGGAAAAAACCAAATAACAATGATAAAACCTGTTTCTTTGCTGTTACTTGCCGCCGTTCTGTGCGGCAGCTGCGGAAGCCGCACGGGGCGCACCGCGGCAACCTCCTGCGACGAACCTTCGGCGCGGCCTTCGGAATACGTCTCGACGCTCGTAGGCACGCACTCCGACTTCACGCTCTCGACGGGCAACACCTACCCGGCCGTCGCCCTGCCGTGGGGCATGAACTTCTGGACGCCCCAGACGGGCGAAATGGGCAGCGGATGGGCCTATACCTACGGCGCCCACACCATCCGGGGCCTGAAGCAGACCCACCAGCCCTCGCCGTGGATCAACGACTACGGGCAGTTCTCCATCATGCCCATACGCGGACGCGACAAGGTCGATGAGGAGAGCCGCCAGAGCTGGTTTTCGCACCAGTCGGAGGAGGCACGCCCCTACTATTATTCGGTATACCTCGCCGACCACGACATCAAGGCCGAGATCGCCCCGACCGAGCGGGCTGCGATCATGCGTTTCACGTTCCCCGAATCGGACGAGTCGGGCGTGGTGATCGACGCTTTCGACCGCGGATCGTACATCAGGGTCATGCACGACAAACGGACTGTCGTGGGATACACCACGCGCAACAGCGGAGGTGTGCCCGACAACTTCAAGAACTGGTTTATCGTGCGCTTCGACCGGAAGATCCGGGATTTCCAGATCTATGACGGCACGAAGCCCGTCGAAGGCGAACAGTTAGTCGGCGAACACGCCCTCGTGCGGGTAGGTTTCGAAACCCGGCGCGGCGAGCAGGTAACGGTACGCGCAGCCTCATCGTTCATATCGCAGATGCAGGCCGTGCAGAACCTCGAAGAGCTGGGAAAGGACGATTTCGAAACCGTGAAGGCCAAGGCGCAAGCACACTGGGACGAGGTGCTCGGACGTATTGAAGTCGAGGGAGGCACGACGGACCAGTACCGCACGTTCTATTCGTGCCTCTACCGTTCGACCTTGTTCCCGCGCAAGTTCTACGAGATCGACAAGAACGGCAATATCCTGCATTACAGCCCCTACAACGGTGAGGTACTGCCGGGATACATGTATACCGACACGGGATTCTGGGACACCTTCCGCAGTCTGTTCCCACTGCTCAATCTGGTCTATCCGTCGGTCAATGCCGAAATTCAGGCCGGGCTGGCAAACGCTTACCGCGAGAGCGGATTTCTGCCCGAATGGGCTTCGCCCGGACACCGTGGGTGCATGGTCGGAAACAACTCGGCGTCGGTCGTTTCGGATGCCATCCTGAAAGGTGTCACCCCCGAGGAAGACATTGCGACGCTCTACGAGGCGATGCTCGCAGGACGCCGGAAGGTACACCCCACGGTGAGTTCCACGGGGCGCCTCGGACACGAGTACTACAACACACTGGGATACATCCCCTACGATGCGGGCATCAACGAGAATGTCGCACGAACGCTCGAATACGCCTACGACGACTGGTGCATCGCACAGGTGGCGAAAAAACTGGGAAAAACGAACGACGCTGCAATGCTGGAAAAGGCTTCGCAGAACTATAAAAACCTCTTCGATCCCGAAACGCGCCTGATGCGGGGCCGCAATGCCGACGGGACGTTCCAGACGCCCTTCAGCCCCTACAAGTGGGGCGACGCCTTCACCGAGGGAAATTCGTGGCACTATACATGGTCGGTATTTCATGACGTAGAGGGACTGATCGACCTGATGGGAGGACGCAAAGGATTCACGCGGATGCTCGACTCGGTTTTCGTCGTGCCGCCCGTCTACGACGACAGCTACTACGGGTTCCGCATCCACGAGATTACCGAAATGCAGGTGGCCAACATGGGCAACTACGCCCACGGAAACCAGCCCGCGCAGCACATGATCTACCTCTACGACTACGCCGGGCAACCCCGTAAGGCGCAGTGGTGGGTTCGTGAGGTCATGGATCGCCTCTACTCGGCCAAGCCCGACGGTTACTGCGGCGACGAGGACAACGGACAAACCTCGGCGTGGTACGTATTTTCGGCCTTAGGGTTCTATCCCGTGTGCCCCGGCGCGGACGAATACGCAGTCGGATCGCCGCTGTTCCGCAAGGCCGTCATTCACCTCGAAAACGGCAATACGATCGAGATCGACGCTCCGGAGAACAGCTCCGAGAACCGTTATGTCGGTAAAATGGCTATCGACGGAAAAGTATCGGAAAGGCCGTTCCTTAGCTATTCCACACTTCTGGAAGGTGCGAAGGTGCGCTTCGAGATGGAATCCGAAAAATAGCCTTCCCATGAAGATTCCGAATCCACATGCTGCCTTCATGGCCTTCGCCTGTGCATTGTTTGCAGCATGCTCTCCGCAGCAGCCCTTCATAACCTCACCCGACGGACGCATCGCCGTATCTGTCGAAGCCGATGCAGGGGCGGGCGTGACCTATGCCGTCACGGTCGACGACAAGCCCTTGATACTGCCCTCGGCGATGGGGCTCGCGGCATGCGGAACCTCGCTGCAGGGAGCGACGATAACAGGCGTATGGCACTCCTCCCACGACAAGCTGTGGACAGCCCCCTGGGGCGAGAACAAGCGGCACCGCAACCGTTACAACGAAATGTCCGTCGCAGTGCGGAAGCCGGATAAAAGCATGGCCTTCACGCTCCGCTTCCGCGCATTCGACGACGGAATAGCATTTCGCTACGAACTGGCGCAGCCCGATTCGCTGGCCGTGACGGACGAACTGACGGAGTTCCGGTTCGCAGATGAGGGTCATACGATGTCGTGGTCCATACCCGGCAATTTCGAGACCTATGAACTTCAGTACCGCGAGCAGCCCGTAGCACGGATTACGGATGCAAACACGCCCTTCACGTTCCGCACTGGGGACGGAATATTCGGAGCCGTGCACGAGGCGGCCCTGTACGACTGGCCCGAGATGGTATTGAGGCGCGACAGTGCGGGGGTGCTGAAAGCCGACCTCGCGCCCCTGCCCGACGGCGTGAAGGCGTACATTCCGGGACGCTTCACGACGCCCTGGCGCACGATACAGATAGCAGACAGGGCCGTAGGCCTGATAAACTCGTCGCTGGTGCTCAACCTGAACGAACCTTCGAAGATCGAGGATCCCTCATGGATCGTGCCGCAGAAGTATGTCGGGGTATGGTGGGGAATGCACCTCGGAACGCAGGTATGGACGATGGGGCCGCGACACGGAGCAACGACACGGAATGCCATCCGGCACATCGACTTTGCTGCGGAAAACGGCATACAAGGAGTGTTGTTCGAGGGCTGGAACAAAGGATGGGAGAACTGGGGCGGAAACCAGCAGTTCGACTACCTCGAACCCTATGCGGATTTCGATCTGGAGCGAATAGCCGCCTATGCCCGTGAAAAGGGCGTGCAACTGTGGATGCACAATGAAACGGGAGGAAATATTCTGAGTACGAAGCCGTCATGGAAGCAGCGATGAGGAGGTATGCCGAACTGGGGGTTCACACGCTCAAAACGGGATATGCAGGGGGATTCAAAGGCGGTTACCTCCATCATTCGCAGTATGGAGTGCAGCACTATCAGCGGGTCGTGGAAACGGCGGCGAAATACCGGATCATGCTCGACGTACACAAGCCGATAAAGGAGACGGGGATACGACGCACGTGGCCCAACATGATGACACGCGAAGGGGCGCGGGGCATGGAATGGAACGCATGGTCGGAAGGGAATTCGGCAGAGTATCTCACGACGCTGCCCTTCGTGAGGATGCTGAGCGGACCGATGGACTACACTCCGGGAATCTTCGACATCGACTATTCCACAGCGAAGGCCGACAAGGGACGGATCGAGTGGAACGGGCCCAACGCGGAATGCTGCATAAAGACCACGCTGGCACGGCAGATAGCAAACTGGGTGATCATATACTCGCCCCTGCAGATGGCCGCAGACCTGATCGAGAACTACGAAGGGCATCCCGCATTCCGGTTCTTCCGCGACTTCGACGCAGACTGCGACTGGTCGAAGGCATTGCAGGGAGAGATCGGCGACTATATCGTCGTTGCAAGACGGGCCAAAGACAGATACTTTCTCGGGGCAGGAACGGACGAGAAGGCAAGGACGCTCGTGCAGAAGCTCGACTTCCTCGAACCCGGAGTGACGTATACCGCGACCATATATGCCGATGCTCCGGATGCGGGGCGCAATCCGGAGGCATACCTGATCGGGAAGCGGGCGGTGACGGCACGAGATACCATACGCATCGAGATGGCTGAACGGGGCGGGCAGGCAATAACTTTTATTCCGGCAGAGAAATAGAAGATGCCGGTGGCACGGGGAGGCCACGACGGAAAGCCGACAGGGAACAATGAGAAACGGGATCTGATCCATATCAGACCCCGTTTTTCGTATCAGGAACGATGTCGTCTTTTTTTACGCCTTTGTTGCATCTGCCGTTGCTGTTCCTCGTAAGCCCGCGTGTCGGCCAAATCCAATACCGTATCGACAATGCCAGAAATAGGATTGGCGGCATGGTTTTGCACTTCATGTTTCTGTTCCACGTGTTGTTCTGCGACCTGTTGCGCCTGTTTCGGTGCCGGATACAATTCATTGAAAACATTGGCCGAAAATTCTTTTCCCAGTAGCGAACCGTTGGCAACGATGCCTGCGTTGTGGTCGATGAAGGTCGCACCGTAAATCCTTCCCACGGGATTTATGCGGAACACGACATCGATACCGTCCGCTTTCAACAGTTGCCGAAACTCTTCCCTTGTATTGTCCGGGCTCATGGCGTCTTTGACTGTTTGCCGCAGCCGGTCGAGTGTCCCGTCCTGCTTCAACGCGCTCTTCGACCGCTCATAATACTTTTGAAGGGCCTTATAGCCGACATCTTTTCCGATACGGCTCGATTTGAACGGCGTGCCGATACCGTAGCCATCGTCGGTCATGGCACCGTAAATCACTCCGGCATAGTCCCGTCCGTCGACGGTTCCCGTACGTTCCTCGACCGAAACATTGAGCAGCTCCAACAGGGTGCGGAATTCTCCATACGACGAGCATTTGTAATTTCGCAGACACGACCGGGCGACGGACGAAATCTGTTGCTTGACATTCCCCTCGGAATAATTCACCTTCCGCAGGCCCTCCCTGTCCGTCAGTCCCTGTCCCTTGACGCTCGGATGCAGACCGTATTTCCGCTCCAAGTCACGCAGAATCTCCATCGAGCGCCGGGCCTCGAAATCGTGCGGGAGTTTGCGGCCCTGCTCATCGACACGCAGTGACACGATATGGAGATGCTCTCTGGAAATGTCCTTGTGCTTGAAAACGATATAAGGCTGTTCGCCGTAACCCATGCGTTCCATGTACTCACAGGCGATTTTCCGGAGCTGTTCGTCTGTCAGCCTGTCCTCCGGTGAAGGGTTCAGCGAGGCATGGAAAACCGTGTTCGTAGTCCTGCGGTTGGCTTCGAGATACGGCATGAAGCTCTCCATGCAGGCGTCAATGTCAAGGCGTCCGCATTTATCGTATGGTTCGAGCATCTTCTGCCAGAGGAGCACTTCGGCTTCATCCTTATCCACTTTCTCCTTGTTGTAATACAACGCTCCGCCGGGCGAGGAACCCGATCTTATATTCGCAACCACTCCTTAGCCTGTTTTGCGAGGTTGAGAATCTCGATACTGAGGGCTTTCAGTTCGCGGGTTCGCTGCTCCAGCATAGCGATCTGATGCGGGATAGCAACGTTGGAAAAGTGCGCGTTGATGGCTTTTACGATCTGGTTATAGTTGTTCCCGAGCTTTTGAAATTGGAAATAAAAGTCGTTCAGCCGGGCGATGAACTGCACCTTCGAAGGGTCGCGTTTGACGACGACGAACTCCTCGTTGAAGATTCTTTTGACGATAAACCGGCTGCGGTTATGCTCCAATCCTGCCTTACAAAGCATCTGCTTAAAGCGGATATTCTCTTCCGTGGTGAGTTTGAAATTATACCTGTGGACTCTGGGATCTGTCGTTGTCGGGCGTCCGATCCTCTTTTTCGTGGTTGTCATCAGTCTGGTAGTTTAAGTGGCGTGACTCGGGAACGCCACCCAGCCTCGCAGAGCGAGCACCTTTCGTATGCCGAAAAACTTTTCGGCATACAAAGGTACAGCTCGCTGTTGTCTGGCGACAACAAAAATCCGCGCCGGAGAATCTTTGAGAGAAGTTTTGAAAATCCTCCGTTACGGTTTCCATAGCCGGGTCTGTTCCCGGTGCAATATTACAACCGTTTCGGGGCAAAAAAAAGCCATCGGTGCGGACTGGAGCGGACTGGAGCGGACATCGGAACCGAAGCGTTTTACCCTGTTGTATATTGCGGCAGGATTGATTATTCGGGCAACTGCGCGAATCGCAAAATAAGTATCGGTTCAGACGGATACCCGAATCTTTAACCGAGTATCTGCGCAAAGGAACGAAAGGGCGGCAGACCGAATAATCATCCAATTATTCGTCCAAATATAAGGTAGTATATATAAATGATTTGACAGACGCATAGTTACCCAAACAACCATTTAAACACACAAGCAATGAAACAAGCAAGCATTTCGATCTGCAATCAAAAAGGGGGCATCGGGAAATCGACATTTACGATGTTACTCGCCAGTCATCTGCACTACACATTAGGCTATGACGTGCTGGTCGTAGACTGCGACTATCCCCAATGGTCCGTTCAGGCGCAACGTGAGCGGGAACTGTCGCTCATCGAGCATGACGATTACCACAAGCTGTTGCTGGTACGTCAATTCAAAGCGACGGGCCGCAAGCTCTGGCCTGTGCTGAAATGTATGCCGCCTGAAGCCCCCGAAGAAGTCGAGCGGCTGCTGCAAAGCGGCTACCATCCCCGTATCATTCTCTACGACTTGCCGGGAACGGTCAATGCCGAAGGTGTCATTCGGCTGCTCGCGTCGCTGGACGCTGTCTTTGTGCCCATGAAAGCCGACAAGGTCGTCATGGAAAGTACGCTCTCCTTTGCCCGGAGTCTCACCACTAACCTTGCCCAAGATCCGACCCTTACTTTACAAAGCGTCTATCTTTTCTGGACGATGATAGACCGTCGTGAACGAACGCCGCTTTACGATCGATACGAGGCCGTTATCCGCAAGCTCGGGTTGTCGCTTATGACAACTCACATTCCTTACCGCTCGAAGTTCAACAAGGAGCTGCTTGCGGACAATACAGGAGTCGGCCGCTCGACACTTCTGGCTCCGGCGCGAACCTTTGCGTGTGAGGCGCAACTCGAAATCCTCACAGAAGAAATTCTTACACTCCTCAAAATCCGATAACAATGGCCAAGAAACCCAAAATCGAAGTAGACGAAAGTCTTGTAAAACAGGTGATCGCAGGGCAGTTACCTATCACTACAAAGGTCACACGGGTAATTCCGGAACAGATCCCATCCGGAACCGCTACGGACGCAATTCCCGCCGAACCGCCCTCTGTTCCGGAGATCGACACAGAAAAGATTCCGGATGAAACCCCGTCTGTGCCCGCAGCACAAGAGCCACGCCGTCGGAGAACACCACCCTTGTCCGATTATGAACGAATGTTTCTCACTCCTGTGGAATACGGCATCCGAGCCACACTTTATGTCAATGCATCGACGAAGCGTAAGATTCTGGAGATACTTAAAAGAATCGGAGGTGAACGATTATCCGCGACATCATATGTGGATAATATTCTACAGCACCACATCGAAACTTTCCGTGACGATATAAACCGGCTCGATCGTAAGCGGAATTTTGAAAAACTTGTTTAACAATGACTTAAAAATTTCTAATTATGCTTTACAGCTTTTTATCCGAGTCCGGTGTCCTCGACATTTCATTACTCGCTCTTAGCACAGGCATTATCGTTTTGTCAATCTTAGGGCTGCTGCACCTCGGGAAGCGACGAGGTCATAATAAAGCCGGACACTTTTCGGAGCAACCTGACGATTGTGCAATGCCTGCCGTGCAAACGGAAAATAGCGATGGATGGCCCTCGATGGAACAACCTCAGACAACTGAACTTGTATCCGTTGTCGCTGCACCTGAAGATTCTTCAAATCTCGATTCTCCGCCTTCCGAAACGGTCGTATCCGAAAAGCAGGATGTGAAGCCGGAGTGTGTTCCCGTACCGGACATACGATGGCGACGTTCGATGACATTGCCCGACTACAAAAAAACATTTCTTGTCCGGGTGGATTACGACCTCCGCGCCTCGCTTTATGTCAGTGCCCCTACGAAACGGAAAATCCTTGAAGTCCTGAAAAAAATCGGCGGCGAGCGACTGACCGCAACATCTTATGTAGATAATATCCTACGGCACCATCTCGAAATGTTCCGCGACGAGATCAACTGCATACATCAAGAACAGAATTACCATAACATCGTCTAAATTCTTTCTGCCATGAACAGCATAATTCTTATTGCCGCCTGCGCCGTATGTCTGGATCAGTTGTTTTTCCGGAGGCGGCTCGCGTCATATGTCGTCGACAATCTGAAAGGCCCGAAGAAAAAACACACCGGGCATAACGCTGCCCCTCACACGCCGAATGCCGGTACTGCACCCCGTCAAACTCCTGAAATTCTCGTGTCAAAATCCTATCGGTGCGGACTGGAGCGGACTGGAGCGGACATCGGCACCGCCCCGGCAGGCGGAGACGCTATATTTGCCCCGGCTTCGGAAGAGAAGTCCGCGATGGCGTCGTGGAACGGGCTTGTCGTGCAGCCCCCGATCGGCGAAGACGGCGAACTTGCGGAGCCCAAAGCGCCTGCCGGCGCCCGACCTCCGCTTCCGGCTCTCCCCGCCAGAGCAGAACTCCGTGACGCGGAGGTTCATGCGATGCTCGGAGAGCTGGACTTCGGAGAGAGCGCCGTCATGGGCGATGCCACGGCCGAGGAACGGCAGGCCATCGCCAACTTCGACATCCGGGCCTATGCTTAATTAAAAACGACCTACGACATGAAATGGAATAACGAATACGGCTGACGCCTTTTCCGCAGCAGGAAATACGATGTATCCGGTCGCAGAATGCCCCAAAGGCAGGCTGCGGCCTTTTTCACACCCTTAACCAAACTACTTGAACGATGAAAAAAAGAGCAATTTTCATGATTTTCTCCCTATGCTCCGCACTTGCCTCCTTTGCACAGGGTAACGGCATGGCCGGCATCAGCGAGGCCACGAACATGGTAACATCCTATTTCGACCCGCTTACGAAACTGATCTTCGCCGTGGCGGCGATCCTCGGACTAGTCGGCGGCGTGCGGGTCTACTCGAAGTTCTCATCGGGCGATCCGGACGCTTCGAAGAGTGCCACGGCGCTGTTTCTCTCGTGCGTCTTTCTGGTGATCGTCGGTACGGTCTTACGTTCGTTCTTCCTCTAAGCGATGGGCGAATACCAAGTGAACAAGGGCGTGGGCCGTCAGGTCGAGTTTCAGGGCGCGCACGTAATGGTTCTTTGGCAAATGCGTCGATAGCAAGACGTTAGGCAAGTGTTCGATAGCCTATCATCGATCGGCTTATCCGAAAGGGAAACCGGACGGGGAGTATAGCCTGCCGATAAACTGATAAGTCATACAGTTACCAAGTATGCGACTGAATCAGGAGATGAAAGATAGATACGAGGATAAAGTCTGGATTGATTGAACGATAGTCCAAGTGGCACAACTCGAAACTGTGGCGGAAGGTAACTACAGACGCCATACTGTAACACACTCGATTCGACCTTGGAGGGTTGGGTGCAGAACAGGTTACAGCACAACTGCGATAAGCAGAAACGGGCGAAAGTCGTATCCGACAATCTATCAAAGCTATGTTGCCGAAGAATTAAACGTGGATTGCCTAACCCGGAATGCCGAAAGGCTATTAGGTTTCAGACCTATGAAAATCCGGTATGGCAACGGAGCCACCGTAGTAGTCCGAGCGAGGGAAAGCCTCGTACATGGCGAAGGGTGGCAGCTAACATTTTTAATACAAATTAACGGATAATGTGTGAGACATTATGAGAAATCCAGAGAGAGTATTAAACAGTCTGTCAGAGCACAGCAAAGTTTCGAGCTACAAGTTTGAACGGCTCTACAGGGTTCTATTCAATTCGGAGATGTTTCTCCTCGCCTACCATAATATACAAGGTAGGCAGGGAAATATGACGGAAGGTTCCGACGGTAAAACTATCGACGGAATGAGCCTGAAACGGATTGAAAATTTGATTGATGCGCTCAAAGATGAGTCGTACCAACCAAAACCGGCAAGAAGGACGTACATCCCGAAGAAAAACGGGAACATGCGACCTCTCGGCATACCGTCTATCGACGACAAATTAGTGCAGGAGGTATTGCGAATGCTGTTGGAAGCAATTTATGAAGGTAGTTTTGAGAACACCTCGCACGGCTTCCGACCCAAACGCAGCTGCCACACCGCACTGATACAGGTGCAGAAGAATTTTACTGCGGCCAAGTGGTTTATCGAGGGCGACATTGAGGGATTCTTCGATAACATCAACCATGATGTACTTATCGGAATCTTGAAAGAACGTATCGCAGACGACCGCTTTATCCGGCTAATGTGGAAATTTTTGAAAGCTGGCTACATCGAAGATTGGACATTTCATAGAACATACAGCGGAACACCGCAAGGTGGCATCATTAGCCCGATACTGGCTAATATCTATCTCGACAAGCTGGATAAGTACATGAAAGAGTATGCCTGTCAATTCGATAGAGGCGACAGACGGGCAATGAACCTTGAGTACAAACGGTATTCCAGGAAAATTTGGTGGCTCGGCACAAAGCTGAAGCAAACCAAGGATAAAGATACTCGGAAGGAACTGATTGACGCGATTAAGCAACATCAGAAAAACAGGATGCACTTACCCTCTGTCGATGAAATGGACGAGGGATATAGACGGATTAAGTATGTGAGGTATGCCGATGATTTTATTATCGGAGTGATTGGCAGTAAATCGGACTGTGAGGCCATCAAAGAGGATATTAAGAATTTCCTCGGCGAGAAACTGAAATTGACGCTCTCCAAAGAAAAGACCTTAATCACGCACGGCAATAGAAAGGCAAAATTCCTCGGCTATGAAATCTATGTCCGACCATTCACGGATAAGACGTTAAGAGGCGAGAAATCGGGAGTACTTATTAAGGCTTACGGCAAAAAGGTAGTGTTGGAAGTGCCAATGTCCACAATGCGGGATAAACTTCTCTACTACGAGGCGATGGAAATTCATCAATTCGAGGGTAAAGCGAAATGGAAACCCACAAGCCGGACAAAGTTGCTACATCTGGACGACCTCGAAATACTGGATGCCTATAACAGAGAAATCCGAGGTTTTGCAAACTATTTTTCTATCGCAAATAACAGTTCACACCTGAATTCTTTCAAGTACATCATGCAATACAGTTTGTATAAGACTTTTGCACGAAAGTACAGTACGACAGCCCGAAAGATTATCGCAAAGTATCGACATCACAAAGATTTTGCGGTTTTCTATGAGGACAAGAAAGGAGGAAAGAAGATGCGGGTATTCTTCAACGGGAGCTTTAAGCGTAAAACAACCGCGATGGACGCGAGTTGTGATCATGTAGCCAACACGATTTTCAATACCACTGTATCAAGCCTTATACAAAGGTTAAAAGCGGGTAAGTGTGAATTGTGTGGCGCAACGGAAAACATTGAAATACACCACGTCAAAAGACTCAAAGACTTAAAAGGCAAAGAGCCATGGAAAATCCAAATGATTGGACGTCAGAGAAAGACGTTAGCTGTATGTATTCCCTGTCACAACAAGATACATCACGGGATAATAGACTGAATATGTTAGTGGAGAGCCGTGTGCGCCGAGAGGTGCAAGCACGGTTCGGAGGCGAGTTCTTGGAAACCTACCGTAGAAATACGGCAAGGCACCGGGTTCTTAGCCTACGGCTCACAGCGCAGTACCTCGTGCTGTTCGTCGCAGGGCTTCTGGGCGTCTTCGTCTGCTTCGCCGGAATGTACATGAGCGGCGTCCCGCAGGGCTTCTGCATCCTCTTCGCCCTCGCAGCCGGCCTTGCCGTCACGGGCGGCACCTTCTACCTGAGCCGCCGTTTCGGCCCCTACGGACTTCAAAAGCTCATGGCCTCGCGCCGGCATCCGCGGCGCATCATCCATCGTCGGGCCATCCGGCGGCTGCTACGCATTCGTATCCCTCGAACCGTAAAACCGTAATCCTATGCGCGGAACCTTGAAAACCTCGACCTTGGAATCGAAATTCCCTTTGCTGCGCGTCGAGAACAACTGCATCATCTCCAAGTTCGCCGACATCACCGCAGCCTACCGCGTCACGCTGCCCGAACTATTCACCCTCACGGGCGAGGAGTACGAAGCGCTGCACGGCGCCTGGCTCAAAGCCCTGAAAGTTCTGCCTGACTACACCGTCGTCCACAAGCAGGATTTCTTTATCGAGGAGCGGTATACGGCTCCGAACGACGGCTCCGAGCGGAGCTTTCTCGCGCGTTCCTACGAGCGTCATTTCAACGAGCGGCCCTACCTGCGCCACACGTGCTACCTGTTCGTTACGAAGACCACGCCCGAACGGATACGGCAGACCAGTGCCTCGTCCGTGCTGTGCCGGGGCTTCATCGTCCCGCGGGAGATGCGCGACACGGATGCCGTGACGCGCTTTCTGGAAGCTGCGGAGCAGATGGAGCGCATTCTGAACGATTCGGGCCTCGTGCGCGTCGAGCGGCTTACGGAAGCCGAGATCGTCGGCACGGCGGACGATGCAGGGCTGCTGGCACGTTACTTCGCCCTCTCGGACGAGCGGCGTCCGGTCGTCAACGAGGATATCCGTCTCGACCCGGGGACGATGCGCATCGGGGACAAGTACCTCTCGATGCACACGCTCTCCGATCTGGACGTGCTGCCGCAGAGCGTGGCGACGGATTTCCGCTACGAGCGCCTCTCGACCGACCGCTCGGACTGCCGGCTTTCGTTCGCGGCGCCCGTGGGACTGCTGCTCTCCTGCAACCACGTCTACAATCAGGTGATCTTCCTCGACGACCACGACGAAACGCTCAAGCGGCTTGAAGCCTCGGCCCGGAACATGAACTCGCTGGCGGCCTATTCGCGCTCGAACGCCATCAACCGCGAGTGGATCGAAATGTATCTCAATGAAGCGCACTCGCAGGGGTTGCGCTCCGTAAGGTGCCACTGCAACGTCATGACATGGGCCGAGAGCGAATCGGAGTTGAAGCGCATCCGCAACGACGTGGGTTCGCAGCTCGCGCTGATGGGCTGCACGCCGCATCACAACACAGTGGACGTGCCGGTGCTGTTCTGGGCGGCGATTCCCGGCAACGAGGCCGACTTCCCCGCCGAGGAGAGTTTCTACACCTTCCTCGATCAGGCCCTCTGTCTTTTCAACGGGGAGACCAACTACCGCTCGTCGCTCTCGCCCTTCGGAATCAAGATGTCCGACCGCCTGTCGGGCATTCCGATTCATCTGGATATCTCGGACCTTCCGATGAAGCGCGGCGTCATCACGAATCGGAATAAATTTATCCTCGGACCGTCGGGCTCGGGCAAGAGTTATCTGACGAATCATCTGGTTCGTCAGTACTGGGAGCAGGGAGCGCATATTCTGCTGGTCGACACGGGCAACTCCTACCAAGGGCTCTGCTCGCTGATTCACGCCAAGACCAAGGGCCGCGACGGGGTGTATTTCACCTACACCGAGGAGGCGCCCATCGCCTTCAATCCCTTCTATGTCGAAGACGGTGTGTACGACGTGGAGAAGCGCGAGTCGCTCAAGACGCTGCTGCTGACCCTTTGGAAACGGGAATCCGAGGAGCCGACGCGCTCGGAGGAAGTAGCGCTCTCGAACGCCGTGAACCTCTACCTCTCGAAGCTCCGCACCGACCGCTCCATCGTCCCCTCGTTCGATACCTTTTACGAGTTCGTCGAAACCGACTACCGGCGGCTTTTGGAGCAGAAGCGCGTGCGGGAGAAAGATTTCGACCTTGCCAATTTTCTGAACGTGCTGGAACCTTACTATAAGGGCGGCGAATACGACTACCTGCTGAACTCCGACAAGCAGCTGGATTTGCTGGACAAGCGTTTCATCGTCTTCGAGCTGGACAACATCTCCTCGAACCGGACGCTGCTGCCGGTAGTGACGCTCATCATCATGGAGACCTTCATTTCGAAGATGCGGCGGCTGAAAGGCGTCCGCAAGATGATCCTGATCGAGGAGTGCTGGAAGGCCCTCACCTCGGCCAATATGAGTGCATATATTAGGTATTTGTTTAAAACCGTTCGCAAGTATTTCGGCGAGGCGGTCGTGGTGACGCAGGAGGTGGACGACATCATCTCGTCGCCCATCGTCAAGGAGTCGATCATCAACAACGCCGACTGCAAAATCCTTTTGGACCAGCGCAAATACCTCTCGAAATTCGACGGCATACAACGTCTGCTGGGGCTGACGGACAAGGAGCGGGCGCAGATTCTCTCTATCAACCTCTCGAACGATCCTAAACGCCGCTATAAAGAGGTCTGGATCGGACTCGGAGGCGTGCAGTCGGCGGTCTATGCCACGGAAACCTCGGTCGAAGAATATTTGACCTATACCACTGAGGAGTCGGAGAAGATGCAGGTCATGGAACTCTCCGGGAAGCTCGGCGGCGACATCGAAGCCGCCATCCGGCAGTTGGCACGCGAACGCGAAACAAAAACCGAATCTTAATGCCCGCTGCCATGAAACAGTTGCTTTGGATATGCGCCGGCATCCTGCTGACGTTTACCGCCATGCTCGGAGCGTTTCACCTCTTCTACGATTACGAATACCACAAAATCGGTCCGTTGTGCGGAGCATGGCATTCGACACTCGACGATACGCGGCTGATAATCGAGCTGTGCGGCGATGAATTTCGAATCATTCTTACGCACTGCGGCGCCGGCACGGGGCGAAGCACGTCCGAAACGCATGTTCTGCACTACAAGGATTGCGTCTATTACACGGCCTACGGCGGACGCCGGGTCGACCTCTTTTACACGCCTTCGGCCGATGCGCTGCTCCTCGTGCCGGGCGGCGCTTTCAAACGAACCTCAAAATCGCAAGACAATGAACAGTAATCAATCGACACCTGCGTCGGCCGTAGCGGCCCTTCAGCAGGAGATCAGAACCCGCACCGAAGTTATCCGCACTTTGGCGGACCTTCGGGAACAGCTCGACGCCGACCGCATCTGCGGGGCGTGGCTCTCGGCGGAAAACAACCTCTCGGCCTCGATACGCCGTATCGGCGAGGGGACGTGGCGCATCCTCGTCTTCGACCATGCGCTCTGCTACAGACGGCTCGTGCAGGACGGCATCATCGCGCTGCGCCGCCACCGTCTCTGGCTCGGGGCCGACGACGGCAACCGCGTAATCTACGACGCGGCCGCCGAAACGCTCACCATCGGCTGTTACGGACGCTTCGTCGCCGAAGACAGCATCCGCTGCCGGGACGACGACGAAATCGTCGCCGCAGAACCTTTCAACGAACCGGCCGAATAATGGAGCGTCATTCAGGATTTCCGGGCTGCCCCTGCAATCAGGGGCGGCCCTTCGGCAGACGCTGCCCGCAGTCACACATTTCTAAATCCGACGGCTATGGAATGGAAAGATAAGATCGCGCGGCTATTCCGCCGCAAGCCGGACTGGAAAAAGGAGCATCGACGCACGCTCATTGCACGTCATGCTGAAAACCTGCTCCGGGAACGGGATATACGCAGTATGACGGATCTCGTGCGACGGCACCGGAAATCGGATCTGACCATTGCCGGAATCGGGCTGACAATGAATACAGCGACAGACTGCTTTCTCAGGACGCCCGAAGATGCGGCAGGAAAAGATATGCTGGAACTGATGGAGGCCCTGCGCAGGACGCCGCTTGCGAAAAAGATCGGGCGGCGCCTCGCGGACGTTCCGGCTGACACCGCCCACTCCCTGCACGGCCTGCTGGCCATGCACACCTTTCTCTTGGATGCTTATTTGGAGCAGCATCCCGACAGCGGGCTCCGGCAGCCTCCGATGGACGAGGTGCAGGCCGCAGCGCATATCATCGACCGGCAGTTCCGCGCCGAGACGTTCCGCGAGCTGCGCCATCTGGCAGAAACAAGTGGGCATTATATGCCCTCCTGTTACGTCGTGCGACTCTACGATTGGGATACCGATATGGGCCGGTTGCAGGAGATGCGCGGGCGGCTGGACGGCCCGGCATGTCCGGAAGCTCCGCAGCAGGTTCAGCAGCTTCGGGAGCGAATCTGGAAGGCCGAGAACCGCATGGTGCGGGAAGCCGAAAAGGTGCTGGAGAGCGATCCGGAAATTCCCCTGCGGCAAACCTACATCGAGAAACTCGATGCCGAGTTGCAGACCTTAGGATGGTTAGCACGCTTCCCGGAAAAAGTCGATAGCCCTTATATCAACCGGCAGCTGCTCGACAAATACGGTATCGAGCCGGGCATCCCCCGCGAAGAGCAGTCCCGGCAGGCCGAAAAAGCCTTCCGCGAGCTGGACGCACGGCTCGTACGCATGACCGGACGGCAGTCCTACGCCGACGATCTGTTCGAGTCCCTGCGACGGAAAGGGCCGAAGCCGGAGAAACATGCCTCCGGAGTGCGGCAGAAAGAGATCGATTCTACAAGGAAAGAGCAAACCGGACAACCGGCTTCGGGTCGGCGGATAAAGCGGTGATGCCCGTCTTCGGGTGAATATCCTCAATAACACAATCAATTCAAGCATGAAACAGAAAATCATCCTGCTGTGTCTGTGCCTTGTCTGCACGGGCCTCAGCACATACGCCCAGTGGGTCGTCTCAGACCCTACGAACCTCGCGCAGGGGATCGTCAACTCCACCAAGCAGGTCGTCGAAGCCGCCAAGAACGGCTCCACCATGCTGCAAAGCTTTCAGGAAACCGTAAAGATTTATGAGCAGGGGAAGCGATACTACGACGCCCTGAAATCCGTCAGCAACCTCGTCCGCTCGGCCCGCAAGGTGCAGCAGTGTATTCTGCTCGTGGGCGAAATCTCGGACATCTACGTTGACGGTTATCGCCGCATGGTCGGCGACGAGAACTTCACGCCCGCGGAGCTCGCGGCCATCGCCGCAGGCTACGCACGCATCATCGAAGAATCGGCCGGGGAATTGAAAGAGCTGCAGGACATCGTGAACCCTACGGACATGTCCCTGACGGACAAGGACCGGATCGACGTGGTGCAGCGCGTCTACGGCGTGTTGCGGCGTCACCGCGACCTCGCACGTTACTACACGCGCAAGAACATCTCCATATCCCTGCTGCGGGCTGCCCGGAAGCGGGACATGGAGGGTGTGCTCTCATTGTACGGAACCGACGAACAGCGCTACTGGTAGTATGGTACGCATGCTTTCCCTCACGGAGAACCTGCACACGATTCTCCGGGTGTTATACGACGATATGATGGCGCTGTGCTACCCGATGTCGCAGGTCGCAATGGCCATCGCAGGAATCGGGGCGCTGCTCTACATCGCTTACCGCGTCTGGCAGTCGCTGGCTCAGGCCGAACCTATCGACCTCTTTCCCCTCATGCGGCCTTTCGCCATCGGAATCTGCATTCTGTTCTTTCCGACGCTCGTACTGGGCACCCTGAACGGCATTCTCTCGCCGCTGGTAAAGGCCACGCATTCGCTCATGGCCGGGCAGACGCTCGACATGGAACAATGGCAGGAGCGGCGTGAGCGGCTCGAACTCGAAGGCCGCGAGCAGATGCCCCCGGACAGCTACTACGCCGAGGACGAGGAGATGGAGCGCGAACTCAGCGAACTGGGCGTGGACGACCGGACGCAGCAGACCCTCGACCGCATGAACGAGGAGCGATCCTCATGGTCGGTAAAGGGACTTATCTTCAAAGGCTTGGCGTGGATACTCGAACTGCTCTTCGCGGCAGCGAGCGTCATACTCGACGTGCTGAGAACCTTCTATCTGGTCGTGCTGTCGCTGCTGGGGCCCATCGCCTTCGCCATCTCCGTGTTCGACGGATTCCAGTCCACGCTGACGCAATGGCTCACGAAGTATGTCTCGATCTACCTGTGGCTGCCGATCTCGGACCTTTTCTCGGCGATCATCGCACGTCTGCAAACCCTTTCGATGCGCCACGACGCCGACCTGATGGCCGAAGGCTACAACTGGTATGTGGACTGGTCGAACAGCCTGAACCTGATCTTCATGCTCGTGGCCGTGTGCGGATACCTCTGCATCCCCTCGATCGCCTCGTGGGTCGTGCAGGCGAACGGATTCGCCGCTTATAACAAAACCGTCTCGAAGATGACCTCGCTCGTAAGCGCCGGAGCCGGATGGACGGCCGGCAAAGCATGGGCCGGGGCCAAAGGCGCCGGCTCGGCGGCATTATCGGGCGGTAAGGCCGTGGGACGCGGCATCATGAACGGCGCCCGGCTTATTTTCAGAAAATAAAATAACCCGTTATTATGGAATTCAAGTGTTTAACGAACATCGAAACATCGTTTCGGCAGCTGCGCATGTACGCGCTCGTCTTCGCCGGAGTCTGCGCCGTCGTTACCGTGGCGGCGGTCTGGATGTCCTACTCTTTCGCCGAACGGCAGCGGCAGAAGATCTACGTGCTGGACAACGGACGCTCGCTGATGGTGGCGCTCTCGCAGGACCTCGCACAGAACCGTCCCGTAGAGGCCCGTGAACATGTGCGGCGCTTCCACGAGCTCTTCTTCACCCTCTCGCCCGACAAGGCAGCCATCGAGTCCAATGTCGGACGCGCCTTGCAGATGGCCGACAAAAGCGCCTTATCCTACTACAAGGTTCTGCAGGAGAAGGGCTTCTTCAACCGCCTGATCGCGGGCAATGTTTCGCAGATGGTCAAAGTGGACAGCATCCGCTGCAATTTCGACCATTATCCTTACGAGGTTACAACCTTTGCCCGGCAGCGTATTCTGCGCGAGAGCACCGTCACGGAGCGGTCGCTCGTCACGACATGCCGTCTGGTGAACGTCTCCCGCTCGGACAACAACCCGCAGGGCTTTATGGTCGAGGCGCTGAACATCGTCGAGAACAAAGACATTGCGACCTATGACCGCTAAACCGCATTCCCTGCGCTGCCGCATCCGTTGGGTGCGGCGGTCGCTGCGGCGCCGGCACGACACGCTCGCGCCCTGCATCCGGGAACGGATCGTACTCGCGGCGCTCGTCCTGCTTCTCTTCCTTTACCTCTGGCTCCTGTTCGCAGCGGACATGGGATCGGAGTTAGAGATCGGACATCCCGAATTATTACATCTTAAACCGTAAACCATTATGACAGAAAACAAGAATCCATGCAGCGACCCTTCGGCGGAGTTCGAACGGCAGCGCAAACGCAAGGTGCTGCTCTTCACGGCGATCCTCGGATGCATCTTCTTCGTCGTGCTGTGGTTCATATTCCGGCCTGCGCCCGTCAAGCCCCAAGAGGGGGCCGCGGGGATCAATACGTCGGTCCCGGACGGCAAGGCGCAGGCCACCGTCGGCGACAAACGCAAAGCCGCGGAACAGCTCCGCAGCGAGGAACAGCAGCAGAAACGCATGATGACACTCGGCGACAATTCGTTTTCGCTGCTGGACGACGGGCTCAAAACCCCCGAAGAGCTTGCTCCGGCGGACAACCCCGCACAGCGGGCCGCCGAGGCCAACCGGGACATGCAGCGGCAGGTGCAGGGCTTCTACGCCGCTCCGCAGCGCAATGCCGAGGTCGAAGCCCTGAAAGAGCAGGTCGCAGCCCTGCAATCCCAACTCGATGCCGAGCGGCAGCAGCCCGATCCGTTGGAACTGGCCGAGGAGCAGTACAAGCTCGCACGGAAGTATCTCGGCGGCGGAACGACCGCGGACGAAGAGGCCGGGCCGACGAAGCCGCGAAGGGATTCGCGCCTGTCCGTAATGCGGCCCGTTCGGGAAGGTGAGGTCGAAGCCTCGACGCTCGACCCGCGGGCGGATTTCGCCGTCGAGCGCAACCTCGGTTTTTTGACCGCGGCGGGACGTGCGGCGGAGAATCAGGTACCGACCGTTAGGGCCTGTGTTGCTCAGACGCAGGTCATACGTGCCGGAAGCACAGTGCAACTGCGGCTGCTGGAAGTCGTGCGTATCGACGGAGTGACGATTCCCCGTAATACGCCGCTATACGGTCTTGCGACGATCTCCGGAATGCGGCTGCAAGTCACGGTGTCGTCCGTCGAATACGGCGGACGGATCTTCGCCGTCGAAGCCGTGGCTTACGACCTCGACGGCCAGCCGGGGCTCAACGTCCCGAACTCCCGCGAGCGGACGGCCCTCAAAGAGGCGCTGGCGTCTGTCGGGCAGACAGCCGGCACGAGCGTAAACGTCACCCGTTCGGCCGGGCAGCAGGTGTTGTCCGAGCTGGCCCGCGGAGGATTGCAGGCTTCGTCGCAGTATGTCGCCGGGAAGCTCCGCGAGGTGAAGATTACCCTCAAAGCCAACCATCAGCTATTATTGATTTCAAAACAACAGTAAAATGAAAAGAGACCTTATTTATCTGTTCCTGATTGTCGCAGCAATCGCCGCGGCAAAAGTCACGGCACAGACGACACCGGAAACGCCGGCGGAAATTCGTCCCCAGCATATCGAAGCGGGATTCACCAAGACTGTACACATCCTCTTCCCGTCGCCTGTCACGTATATCGACATCGGCTCGATGGACATCATCGCCGGCAAGGCCGACGGAGCCGAGAACGTCGTGCGCGTGAAAGCCGCCGTGCGGAATTTCGCAGCAGAAACCAACCTGACGGTCATCACCGAAGACGGCGGATTTTTCACTTTCGATGTCTATTATGCCGAGAATCCGGCTGTCTCGACCCTCAATCTTACAGTGCAGGAACCGCAACCAGAAAGTATGAAGAAACCGGCTGCCGTGGGCTATCCGCAGCCGACGGCCCCAGCATCCGAAAGCCGGGTGCTGCTGCGCGAGGTAGGCCGTGAGAAGCCCGCGACCGTAAAACGCATGTTGAGCGACATATACCGGCAGAACCGTACAGATGTAAAGGGCATTCGCACGAAGAAGTACGGCATCGGGGTCGAAGTGCTGGGGATTTACGTGTTCAATGACGTGATATACATTCACACCTGCATCTCGAACGACACGAACATCTCCTTCGAGGTGGATGCGCGGCGGTTCATCGTAGCGGATCGCAAACTCGCCAAGCGTACGGCACAACAGCAGACATCGCTCGAAATCCTGCGCGTATGCAACGATCCGGCAGTTGTAAGGGGGCACCAGCGTCAGCGGACGGTATTCGCGCTGCCCAAGCTCACGATCCCCGACGACAAGGTGCTTTTGCTGGAAATCGTCGAGAAAAACGGAGCCCGCCATCAGACGGTGGAGATACCCGCAGGGGAATTGTTGGATGCGAAACTCCTGTAAAGAGACAGGCGGTCGAACCCGATGCGGAAGTTTTTATGCAGCAGTGGGAATGTTTCGAATCCGTGCGGCGATCTTACAGGAGCACTTTGCAAGAGGATATTCAGACGTGGTTCCGCACGCTGCGGCTCTGAAAGGCTGTTCGTTTCCGAACAATCAGACACCCCGGTACGGTTTTCAGACCGTACCGGGGTGTCTTTCATGCAGCTTGAGGAAACTCAATATTCATCTTCGTTGAAGAAATTTATCCGTATTGATTATCAATATATTATATCATAACCAATGAAATTTGCGCAAACAAACCGCACCGTCTGAGACGGTCTGAGGCGATGGGAGGAAAGACGGAACACACAAATTGTGTAGATAAATTAATAGCAAGGTCTGATAAAATAGTAATAATGTTAATTACCATTAAGTAATTATCGATGCATAACACTTCAAAATGCTATCATCACATTGACGCTAATATTTCATTTCGCTTTTGTACAAAAGGTTCGTAGAAATTTTTTCCTAGTAGTCTAAACACAATATCATAATCGTTATGTGCGGCCACAGCGTGTTTTTTGGTATTTACTTCAAAGTCATATATTTTCTGTAATGCCTCGTCCAATGACGCATAATAAAAATTATTATAGTTTTGCATTCTCTTATTGGGTTTGAATGGGGGGAGAATATTTTCATTTAGTTTACCTTCCATAAGCACGCACTTGCAATTGCACTTTGTCAAATGGGCTGCTCCATTTTTATCCTTATACACCCAAATATTATCATCCAATTGAATTTGATACTTCGCGAAATACGACTTGTCTGCCGTTTCGTAACGTATTTCAACTATATTATTTCGTCCTATCAGAATACGGCATCTCTTATTAAGATTTTCTATCTGACTATATAAGCCTTTAATCGCCTCTTCAACAGCAACGAGTTCATTACGATACACTTGAGCCTCTTCTTCATAATGAGACAATGGGTGTATTAATGGATGCAGGTACGACTTTATAGTCATAATTTTGACCATATCTTCACCTGTTTTAACAAACAAATCAATCAATGCCCCAATGTGTTTCGTTAGCTTATAACCAGGAATTAGTGAATAGTCATCACTCATAAATAATTCTTTTGGTAAATACTTCTCGCTAATCAATTCCTCTAACGCTTTTCTGAAATAATTGGCGGCAGCAGGTAAATCAACGGGGCGTTGACCATGCAGATATTCTTTAGCTCTATTGTATGCAGATGTTCCCACTGTCATAATAGGGACAAAAAATGATAGGCCATTATCAGTTTTTGGTAGAGAATATAGGTTAATAAATTTCCATCTGTTCCCATGGTGATTAGTAAGGAAATTCCTAGCTAGGCAATACCATGACCGATCATACGTTGCCATAATAATCTGGAAATCCTTAAACTCATGTTCCAATATATCCAATATGGCCCATCTATTCGATGAGTCAATACCTATAAAAATATCATCCAAGAACATCAAATGCAATTCCTTGCCAGGATTTGCCTTCAGAGCTGCTAGATAAAGACAAATAGCGATTGCAGATAGTCTTGCTTCGTTCAGCCCTTCCGTAAAACCTTTGATTGAAGAACTTCCAATTGAAATTTTTAATCTTAGGTCTTGTTCTATTTTCCATGCACCTTTCCCTTTAGTCCCGTAATCAAAAGACATAGATTTTAAGTCATAATCTATATGTAGCGCAAAATTGTTAAAATAATGTACCAAATAATTGTTTACCTCTTTAAACAAACTATCCAAGACAGACCTTAAGACCTTTTCAAATTTAACAAGTTTTTGGAGTCCTCGTTGATGTCTTACTTCATTGCGATTATATACATTGAATATATCTTGCTTGATTTGTTTCCATTCCAACGCTAAAGAACTATTTAATCCTTGGGCTGAGGCAACATGATCTTTTAATAGATGTTCAATAAAGAAATTAAACAGATTAGGGTTGTCATCTTCATACAAGTATACTTTCAGTAGGTCTTTGTAATTTAGAAAACCTTTTGTCAATGCTAATGACTTCAGAAATGCAGTACCTGCCACACTTGTATTGTCAACACCTTCTGCGTATCTATATTTCACAATATTATCAACTTCTCCCGTTATATCATTGTAATCACCTATGGTTAGAATTACTTCACCGGCAACTCCAGCAGGTTTATAACGGTTGGTAGTATAACTTACATGTGAATAGAAACTCTGAATAAAATCATTCAACGACTTATATAATGACGTCTTTCCACTACCATTTTCACCATACAATAGTACATTCTCTCCTTTCTCCATTGAGAATGTCAAACGGTCATAGTAAGCTCGTGAATTTTCTATCTCAATTTTTGTAATCTTTTTCATTTTTCTTCAAGAGAACCTTTTACACCTTTAGCTGCTATCAACTCTTCCATCAAACCACCACGTTCATGTATAATATGATTATATGACTTTGAAATGAATTCTTCCTTGTTTTGGTCGGGTACATCTTCTAATGCCATAGCACTATTTATCAGCATAACATTCTGATAATTAAATAACTTCTGATTGATAACTTCCTCGACCATATAGTCTAGCACATTTACAAAAAAGCTACTCTGAATGTATTCAGGTGTTTTTGTATAATTCATCATTTTATCAAATACTTTCTGGATAGATAGAGGCACATATGGTATCATGATATCCTTTAGGCTCACCACAGAAACATTCCGACTACGAAAATCATATTCCCTATATACATAGCTACTTTGCAACATAGCAGCTATATAACTCTGACAAAATCCTAAACGGTTAATATGACAACCATAATATGCTTCAACATTTTCAGGACGTTCATACCTTATTTGAATCTGATCTTTGATCTTATTATCACGTTTTACATAAAAATCCACTTCCGCTGAATTCTTGAGACTATCTCCGTCAAAAGCAATAAAATCCATAATATCACCAAGACGAATTTTTACGACCTCTAAATCTTCGTTATTCTTATATTGCGTACGGAAATCATCCACCATCTTGATAAAATCTGTCCTCTTAATATCAGACGACATTGCCTTGAAAAGTTCTTTTGTTTTTACTATTATCTCCTTTTGTTTCTTGCAAAAATTTTCCCGGTCTAGTCCATTAAAAAAATACCACAGTGCATAAAAACTTTGTTGGGTACGTCTATTGTTCTCTATTCCCAACAACATGTCGAGATTTTTGCTTAGTGTTTTTTCAGAACTATCACCTTCATCCGACAACAGCAATTTCAAATTACGAACAAAAGTAAATTCCAAATCATTTACAGCAGCAACAAATGCATCTTTCTTTTTAGTATTTTCTAGAACTTTTGATATGTCTCCTTTTGAACGCAGGCGAATAGCAATACGTCCCCCTATCTTATAAATATCAAGCGGTCCATTTTCCGTTAGATCACATCCGTTCTGCTTAAGATAGTTAAAGTATGAAAGCACCGAATAATTGTTTTCATTCTCCATGCGCGTACTTGTTTTACGCATAAAAAACCAACTTGCGTTATTTCGATACGACGACTTAATTGTATTAATCAAGTCTCTATCCAAGTACGAGTTCCACATTTCAAATGTATCGTCCTTAATCGGATATGGCTTGTTATTCAGACGAATAAATAAGTCTAAAGGTTCGAAATCGGGATTATTCTTTTCGTTTATTTCTATCACCCATAGGTCAAAGCTGGTAATTTTATCTTGTAAATCTTCATCTAATTGAGCAAAACATTTACCATTCAGATCTGTTAAAATACTGTCTTTCAACAATAGGGCAAAGCCATCTTTATTCGATTTTACCATCTGCCCTTCTTCGTTTAGATATTTCCTGCCCAAAAAGGCCAAAATACTCAGAATTCGCTGTTGGCCGTCTATAACCTCGCTTATGCCATCCTTGCTTTTAAATATAAAAATGGGGGGCAGTTTTATGCCTAATAATAGACTTTCAATAATTTCGGATGATTTTTTCCTATTGATTACCTCCTCTCGCTGGTAAGGAGGACGTACAAGAAAACGACTGCGAGCCATAAGCCGGCAGATGTCATCGATAGTATATGTAGTAGGTTCAGGTTTATTGATACGAAGCTCCTGATAGTTAGTTGTTCCACCGTGTTTAACCTGATTTAGTTCATAGTTCTTATGTTTAAATTGTTCATTGGTTTCAATATATAGATTTTTATTGATGCCATAAACCTTTTCAATATAACAGGCCATTACGTTATATCTGTCAATAATCTGCTGTGAGAATGAACTTCTCACCATCGCAAAAGCACGTAAGTTATTTAAAATGTGCTTGGAAAACTCTGTTAATTCAGTTGAGTTCTTTTTAGGTAATTGTATGGCATTGTCTTCCAATATGGAAAATGCCCAAAATAGAACTTCAGACATAAGTCTATTATATGGCATTTCCTTATTGTCTACGGCCATTCGTATCTCATCAAGAATATCAAGTTTCTTCTTGAATGAAACGAACAAGTCTTCAAACTGATCAGATCTTATCTGCGAGGACAATAAATCATAGTACTTATCGGTAATCTTTTGCTTGGCCTTTGAATAGTATTTGATAGGTATCTTATGGATAACGAGTAACTGACGTATCTTCTGAAGTAACACCTCCACTTTTTTGTCTTCATACTTAAAGAGCCTGTCAAATTGTTCGTGCAATTTCAGATCCTTTAACTTCTCCTTAAAGAAGAGATTCAGATCATCATCAAAATAAATAGCTTTATCTATCTCAAGATTTTTTAATGGAGTAATACCTGAATTGTAACGTTTAAATATCTCTTGTTTAACGGAATCTTCATCCAATTGTGTCAACCCATCATACGAGGCAAAACTGAACTCAATCACACGCAACTTAGTATCAAGAAAATCGTTCTTGAGCTGCTCTGGCAATGAACCGAACGTCTTCTTGTCAATATTCAACACGTCTAGCTTCTTTAGACCAGCTTTACTTAAACGGAGTTCGCCATTTAAGAATTTTAAAATGGTTTCGTAGCGTTGTCTTCCATCTATGATTTCTGCACCTTTTTTATTGCGAAAGAAAATGAGTGGCGGAATCTCTGTACCGATCAGAATACTTTCCAAAAAGTATGTAGCCTTCTCTCCATCCCACACATAATTACGCTGGTAAGGTGGAGCATACTGCGTTTTTTTTACTTTATCTTCATTGAATAGACTATCTATCGTAACTACTTTAGAGTCTTTTGCCAGCCTGTTTACAAATATTTCCGTTAAGTTCATATTCTCTTTTTCTATAAATTAATACGTCTAGTAAATGCAAAAACAGTAGTTAAACCCCTGATTGTTACTCAATATAATATGCATTTACTTAATCTATTATTTTCGGTTCAGGATCCCAATAGGACAAAGATATTCATATGCTTCGTGCCACTTGGCTATTTCTAGAATGCTCAAACTTAACGAGATGCATTTGGGACGGATTGATCTCGTTCCTAATATGCTATCAATAGCGCTCCAAAGAAAATAACGTACCTTTCGTCCCATACTGAAAAAATGTTTAAAATTTAACAACAGGGGTCCTATACTCACGAACTCTTGTAAAGGTATGAAATTTGTCGAAACAAATCCTGGTTTCCTTAAAAAAATATTTTTGAGATCTAACCCTCGATTTTGAGAAAAAAACGTAATTTATCCAAACAAACCGCAACATCTGAAGCGGACTGGGCAATGGAAGGCAATAGTGGATAAACAAATACTTTTGTATTCAATTAGGCAATTATAGTATATATTAGAAGTCTCATATAATTCTAGGCTATATTTAATATAACTTTTGGGCTGAGTAGTACTCTATATTTCTGTAATTATCAGTATATAAAATAGCAATGGCAATATGACACAATAAAGTTCTCGCAAAAATTAAATATCACATAATATTAAATATTCAGAGTAGGTACCAAATATTGAGGATAATCATTTAAATGAGACTTCCAACAGCAAATAGTTTTTTGATTCTGTTGATGGGCTAATTGCGACAAAAATGATTTAACTGCTCTCTCTTGATTCCGAGTAACCCATGGGTCTAGAACTATTTCATCAATCAAATCATACCAATTGTCTATTTTTCTTCCAATTATATTATCTTGATGCCTAGAACAAAATTCGCTATCAACTTGCATAATAAGTCGAACTTCTTGTTCTTGTTGATATGGCATCCTTTTTTGCAAAAGAAACAAAACCTGTTGTAAACCGGTTTGGTCCATTAACTGAGTAGGATTTGTTATCGTAAACTTTTCAATAGCTTCACTATCAAGATATTCTACTTTACCGATAAAGTATGTCATTATATTGAATGTGTTTTCCACAAGATTGTTTGAAGAATAAAACATTGCCCCCAAAAGTTTCCGTGGTGTAGATCTCACTTTCACCCAAATCTCGCCATTGTCATCATCGTTTATATTGTCATAGCAGCTGTTGGTATGTTGTTTATTAACTTGCCATTGTAATGACGATTCTTCGATAATAGTCCAGCATTGGGCATAATATTGATCCGCAAGGTTTGATATTTCAATATCCATGTCACTTTTTATACTATGGACTCTATCACACTTAAAGATGAATTGCTCAAACTTATCTTGCCATAAACATGGACGTACCAATATCCATTCATGCATAGGTTCGGAATAAAACTGTTGTAAATATTCCCATTTCATATAACGATATATAGGAGTATCTATATCAATATTAATAGAACCCGTTGGTTGAATTAAAAAGTTAGTAAAATGACAAATGAAAGGTTGTGCATATTTCTGGTTTTTAGTAACTTAATAGCATCCAAACTATTGAGTTCAAACCGTCGTATGCACAACTTCATCGAAAAATTCACAAAAATCAACGACATCTGCAAGAAATTTGCAGGAAATCGTGTAAATGAACATGGCAATGTATCTCGCCGTGGAGTTATTCCCACCTTTTCTGATTTGGAAGTTATAGCTCTTTCTCTTACAGCCGAAGCATTCGGTTATGACAGCGAGAACAGCCTCTTTAAGAGATTGGCTGAATCTCCCGAACATATCCCTAACCTTATATCCAGAAGACAGTTCAACGTCCGTCGCAAACTCACGGCTTGTCTTGCAGAAGACATCCGCAGGGATATTGCCAAGAGCATAGACGGTGGGGAAAATGTCTTTGTGATAGACTCCAAGCCTGTCAAAGTATGCCAGCTGGCACGAGCCAAGCGTTGCGTTATGGGAAATGATAATCCGCAAAGCGCACCTTCCAAAGGCTTTTGCGCCTCCCAACAAATGTATTACTATGGGTATAAGCTCCACGCTATCTGTGGAATAAGTGGTGTTATTCACTCTTATGATATAACGGCTGCAAATGTTCATGATATACATTATCTGGATGATGCAAAGTGGGATTATCACGACTGTCTTATGCTTGGAGATAAGGGGTATTTAAGTGCTGAGGTGCAACAAGACCTTTTCGAAACGGCTCATATCAAGCTTGAAGTCCCGTATCGCTTGAACCAAAAGAATTGGAGAAATCCTTCGTGGGCTTACAGGCGTTTCAGGAAGCGAATCGAAACCGTTTTCTCTCAACTTAACGACCAATTCATGATGGTACGCAATTATGCAAAGCAGACAGGCGGACTGTTTACACGTACTGCCGCAAAAATCGCTGCTATGACCGTGCTGCAATACATCAACTTCTGTAACCATCGTAAAATTGGTCTTGTTAAAGATGCTTTATTTTAATTCAACCAACGGGTTAATAGAGTTAACCCATATCTCCTTCTCTTTTCCATCGGCAGAAGATACAGGATTGCCACCTGATTCTATAATATATCTATGTCTTTCGTTTGCATCAAATGGATTCATGTTTTTTATTCTCCAATATTGAATTAATGTTCTTATTATCAATAATATAATGACGAGACTTCATGAATTGACATCGTAGAGTTCCCGTAAAATTATGGAAACTTGATTGTCTTTATTACAATCTAAGATTCTTTAATACAGGAAAGGATGTAGCTATTCGAAATAATAGAACATTCTTTTAATTTAATTTCATTTCTCTTCGCATCTGCTTCACGTTCATCACCGGTATACAACTTATTTGACAGTTGTGAAAATTCTGTGTTATATTGTGGATTTGCAAGGATTTCCTCTTGTATATTATTGTATAAGTTTATTAGATTACAAAGATAGTGAAACCAATCGGCACATCGAATATAATTCGCTATATTTGCGCTATTCAATCAAGGCATAATATGAAATTAAATAGGACAAAAGCCGTTCTGGCAGAGAAAGGTATCTCTCAGACATGGCTGGCAAAGCAGCTTAACAAGAGTTTCAGTATGGTTAATGCCTATGCCTGCAATAGGATCCAACCAAACCTTGAGACCCTTCAGCAAATAGCTGTCATCCTGCAAGTTGACTTGAAAGACCTAATCACAGACAAAGAAGAACGATAGTAGAATTACGAACTATATTAAAAAATGCGGAAAAAGAGTAATAATATCGGAGAATG
>ENA-UOJM01000858-UOJM01000858.1-human-gut-metagenome-genome-assembly--contig:-P116-NODE-858-length-33821-cov-8.562904_pt1 | contig 33821 bp, 40 predicted proteins | sample MGYA00242349_ERZ723896 | MGnify/ENA metagenome assembly ERZ723896 | reverse complement strand
ATTATTATAGAGATGAAAGAAGTATTCAAAGAAATTCCTTTTGGCATAGAGCATAGTGGCTTAGATGAGGCTACCGGAGAAAAAGATTATGTAATGACATGGCAACACAAATAGAAATTCCAGTTTGTTGGAGTAGCGGCCTATGAACATTCGAGTAATTCACAAAAATAAAAAGCAATTCCTTCCGCTTTTGCTGTTGGCAGATGAGCAGGAGGATATGATCGATCGCTATCTCGAAAAAGGCACAATGTATGTGCTTGACGACTGCGGTGTGAAGGCGGAATGTATCGTCACCGATGAAGGCGACGGAATCCTTGAAATCAAAAATATCGCAGTTATGCCGGAGCATCAGAGAGTGGGCTACGGCAGGACGCTGATCGACTTCCTTGTGCGCCAATATGCGGGTCACTATACTCTCTTGCAGGTAGGTACCGGCGACAGCCCGCTGACCGTGCCGTTTTACGAGAAGTGCGGTTTTGTCCGCTCGCACCGCATCCCCAATTTCTTCACCGACCACTACGACCATCCCATCTACGAAGCCGGGGAGCAGCTGGTGGACATGGTGTACTTGCGAAAGCCTTTATAACGAGAGCAAAAAAATCACTATTTGCGAGGAGAGATACACGATGGAACACAGAGTAAAAGTAACCGTACTGGACAAGAAGCTGTTCCCGGAGCTGCAAGCGCAGTACTGCGCCGTGCCGGACAGCGGCAAATGCCCCTGCTACAATGTAGGCGATGAGTTCCTGTTTTACCGCAACGATGAACGGGATGATTTCTGGCACATGGGTGCTGGAACACTTGTGAAATCCGGTGCGCCGGACGAAGGCTGTCTGCAATCGCCGGGAACAGCGCACTGCGGAACGGAGGGTGTGCCGTTCTGCTCGGAAGCGTGGGACGCCATCAGCCGTTATATCTACACGGCGCTGCAAGGCGGGAGCATCATGCACGGTTGGATGAATGACGATAAAGTCATGATCGCCTGCTGCAACGACGGCACAAGACCGGTCATTTTCAAAATTGAAAGAATCGATGTAGATGATTGACAAATCGGAAGTTGTGGAGGTAAAATATAGATGAATCAAGGTAGAATTATTGTAATCACAGGTGCGCCGGGAACAGGAAAAACTACAACGGCATCTGCTGTTGCAAAAGAATCAGATTTGGAAAAGTCTGTGCATATGCACACAGATGACTTTTATCATTATTTGAGTAAAGGGGCAATACCACCGCATTTGCCAGAATCAAATGAGCAAAATTTGATTGTCATTGAAGCGTTTTTAGAAGCTGCGAAGCGATATGCTCGTGGTGGATATGATGTAATTGTAGATGGCATTGTAGGACCGTGGTTTTTAGAGCCGTGGCTCAACATTGTTCAAGAGCATTATGAAGTACACTATATCGTTTTAAGGGCAAGTAAAGAAGAAACTATGAAGCGAGCTATCGAACGCTCAAAGTTAGACAGAGAAACAAATATTGAATTAGTTGAAACAATGTGGAAGCAATTTTCCAATTTAGGAATCTATGAATTAAATGTTATAGATACAACTACGCATTCAATCAAAGATACTGTTTCGGCAGTAAAAGAAAAAATAGTAAGCGGTACGGCTTTACTATTTTAGACAATTCAAGTTTGTAAAACAGAATAACCGATACATAGCCGCCGAGGTTTCAAAAAACTTCGGCGGCTGTTTTTATATCCCGGAGGTGATGAAAAATATGATTGCAAAGCACAAAAATATGAAATTCAAAGAAAGGAACGGTCAATATGAATAAAGACAAAATACGGCAGCTTGCCGATTACGCCGCCAGAGAATGCTGCGACCATTCGGAGAACTGCCATTGGACGGTCTCCTACGACGAGCTGTATTACCACTTCGGTGCAGAGGTTTCCGACACCAACGAGAACGGCAGATTGCTCGAAGAAGAATTACGGCAGAGAGAAGAAATCAACGAACTCATCATGACCGAGGACTGTATTGAGATGACATGCCACCTGCAATACTGTCATAACTGCCAGACCGATCCGGTGAGTCTGCTCTCCGTTCTCGGCTGTAACATTTATGATGAACACGAAAGCGAATACAATTATGAGCCTGCGCACGACTCCTCCGATGAGGATCAGACACGGGAGATGTCTATGTAACAAAAAGTTTGCACTTTATTGCTCCGCTGCGCAAGATAACCTGTTGCTATTTGTGAGGATATAGGTTATAATATATTTAAAGACAAAAGCTCTCGAAACGGCGGTGGGAATATGAGCGATACGGCAAAGCGGATAGCGGAGCTGGAAAAGGAGCTTGCGGAAAGCATAAACGGATATATCTCCCGCAAGGTGATCAAGGGAAAAGAACGCTTCTATCTGCAGTGGACGGAAAACGGCAAGCTTAAAAGCCGGTATATCAAGGCCGGAGAATTGGAGCAGACCAAAGCCTTGGTGGAGCGCCGCAAGAGCCTCCAAGCAGAGCTGAAAAAACTCAAAGCGACACCCGACGGTGTCAAAAGCTATAATCTCAAACGAAAGGCGGTGCGAAATATGCAAAATATAACGGGAACCTTAATGTCGGAAGACCGTGTCATCGCGACCGTGAAAAACGGCGTCGTAACGGAAGCGGACGAAAGGCTCCTGCCCCTCTATCTGAAACGGACGGGAAACATCGAAGGCTGGCTTGCCTCCCGCGCCATCGATTCCCACAGAACCAACTCGCGCCTTCTGAAAAGAGCCTTGCGCCTGCGCACAACGGACGACATCGCCACGGCGCTTGCGGTCAATGCGGCGACCGTGACCGACCGCTACTGGTTTAAGCCCGAAGGCTCGTCCGCCGTATATGAGGATATCCGCTTCAAGGAAAACTACTTTGCCGAGCTTGCCCTGCGCGGCGACCCCGACAGCTTCTCCCGCAAGCCCTCAAGAACACCGGAGCTGACCAACACCGGCAGCTTCGAAAAGTGCTGGAAGCTGATCGCCGGCGAGTGGTGGATGTATAAAAGCGGAAACAAAGAAGAATATTTCTCGGAGCTGTTCATATGCAAGCTCTGCGAAAAGCTGGGACTGCCCACGGCGCACTATGAGCTTGACGGACGGTATATCCGCTCAAAGGATTTCACAAACGGCGCGGCGGTCAACTTTGAACCGATACGCGCACTCGTGGACGACGATGAGGATTACGAAAACTGCTTTCATGTGCTGTACGGCATATCCCCGGAGATCGCCAAGCAGTATCTGCTGCTTCTGTGGACGGACTCGGTCTGCTACAACATGGACAGGCACACCGAAAACTTCGGACTGCTGCGGGATGTGAAAACCGGGAAAATCCTCTCCCTTGCGCCCAACTACGATAACAACATCGCACTGATCGCCAAGGGCTATCTCTCCGATGTCCGACGCACTCATGACGGGCTGATCGGTTTCCTCAAAGCCTTCCTGCAGGACTGCGAAGAAGCGCGTGAGCTGTACCGGGAAATGCGTCTGCCGGAGATCACAGAGGATATCATCGACGAATGCCTTGACGAAATTCCTATCGAGGTAGACCGGGAATATATCCGTACCTTTATCCTCTGCGGGCAGGATAGGGTTCGTGAGCTCATCGAGATGGACGGGAATCTGTCCGAGGACGAAGAACCCGATATGGGACTTACGCTGTAGAAAGGCGGTGCAAACGATGAGAATTTTTGCAGAGCTTTTGTGGCTGTGGAAAGGACTCGGAATATCTCTTCTTTCCTCTGCTGTGGGCGTAGGCCTTGTATGGGCAATGTGCAGAGCTCGGAAAAAGCCGATAAACAAACCTGCCGCCATCATCACCGGGGCAGCGGCTTTTGCGGCTTCGATTATCGTGCTGCTGTTGCTCTCGCAAACGCCCAAAACTATCTAAAAATATATATCCGACAATGCGGCGCCGAAAAAACGGCGTCGCTTTTTTGTATCTGAAAGGAGATCACCCACATGAAAAAGACAACCTTCAATATCTCATTTGACGAGGACAAGGCGGCCGCCCTTGTCCTTTATCTTTCGCAGAAAGGCACTACCGCCGAAGCGGAACTCGAAAGAGCACTGGACGCTCTCTACACCAAAGCCGTGCCTGCCGGTGTGCGTGATTTTATCGACATGAAATCCGGCACCGCTTCTTCCTCTGCCGTGCCGAAGACAAGGAAACCAAAGCTCCCTAAAACCGAGCATACGGAAGTCAGTGAGGTAAGCGCTAATGAACGACATTGATATTTCAAAAGCGGAATTTCTCCGCAACTGCTTTAAGAAAAAGCTTGACGATGGAAAGCCACATAGATACCGAGAGCTTTTGGAATTCGCTCGACAGCAAATTCAGGGAACAAGGTTCGATGAAAAAATCCAACCGAACCTTTTCATCCAGTATGTCAACAGCGTCATCAAGAAACCCGATTCGAACTATGAACGGGTACAGTTCGGTATCTATCAGAAAAAATCTCCGCAAAGAAAGTTGGAGATCAAGTCGGATAACGAATTGGATCGGCTGTATTCTATGCTGGACTGCAGCTGCGCCTTAAAGGAGCAGATGGAAAAAGCATATACCGATTGCTGTGTTGTATTCCCCGAAAACCGTGAGGAACTTGCCGGAGCATTCAAGCACACCTTTGAAAGCCTCGATGAGTCCATAAACGGGCTGAGTGCATGGGTCGCCTATATGGAGGATCTCTCCGATATGATCTATGAGGAAGCCGATGACGAAACCGAAGCTCCGACGATGCAGATGTGACCGCCGTGTCAGCCTCCGTGCCGCCCCGTGTGGCGAGATACAGCCCAATGGCGGGTAAACACAAGCCCTGCAAAGGCAAAGAGCCGTTTGTGGCGGTTTTCGCACCCTTTTGCGGAAATCGGCAGGCGGTACGAAAATAAGCAGGTGAAAGCCGAGGGGTTGCACTGCTTCCCCTCGGCGGTTCACAGCGGACGGCAACGCCGACCGCATAAGGCTTTGCGGGGCTTTTGAGGACTGCAACAAAAACTGCGATTTAGGGGTTGCACGGATAAAAATCTCGCAAGTTTAGGGGTTGCGGTTTTACGCCCCAAAATACGGCAGAAAAAGGAGATGATTTGAGTGCCGACACCGAAAAACAAATGCAAATTCGCATTATGGCTCTATCCCGAAACGCTCGAAAAAGTAAAGCAACTCTACACCGAGGATGACTGCCGCAGTAAGTCAGAATTCATCGAAAAGGCGGTGCAGTTCTATATCGACCACCTCACTGCCGAGGATCAGCGCTCCATGCTGCCTGCCGCCATTCTCTCATCGGTCAAGGGTATCATCGCCGAGAGCGACAATCGCATCTGCCGATTGCTTTTCAAAATGGCGGTACAGCTTGCGGTAACGATGAATGTAGTGGCGGCGAACAGCGAAATTGACGATATATCTCTTGAACGGCTCAAGGGCGAATGCGTAAAAGAAGTAAAAAGACTCAACGGCAATTTTACTTTCAAGGACGCAAACGATTGGCAGAAAGGCTGATAAATGGCTCGGTTAATTACGAAATTCAAATACCTAAAGCCGGAGGAAAGAAAAAATGTCGGCGGCTATGCGGAGTACATCGCCACCCGTGAAGGTGTGGAAAAGATAGACGAGTCAAGAAGGTTTGCTCCGGCGACCGAGAAACAGCGGCGGCTCATTCAAAAAATACTCGCAGACTTTCCCGACAGCAAATTATCATTGGAGTATGAGGACTACCTCAAAGATAAAACGATTGGTGCGGCTTCGGAATTCATTACCCGTGCGCTTGAGGAAAATGCCGATGAGATGATGCACACAAAAACCTATGCCGACTACATTGCTACCCGTCCCCGTGCGGAACGCATCGGCTCTCACGGGCTCTTCACCGACGACGGCGTGGCGGTGGATCTGCAAAAGGTATCCGATGAACTCAATGCGCATACGGGAAATGTATGGACAGCAATCGTCTCACTGCGCCGTGAGGACGCCGAGCGCCTCGGCTATGATAACGGTAGCCGATGGCGGGATATGCTCCGGTCGCAAACGCAGACACTATCGGAAAATCTGAAAATACCGATGAGCAACCTCCGTTGGTTCGCCGCTTTTCATAATGAAAGCTACCATCCCCATGTCCACATGATCGTCTACTCGACAGACCCGACCGAGGGCTATCTTTCGGAAAAAGGTCTGATGGCGTTGCGCTCATCCTTCGCAAAGGATATATTCGCACAGGACTTGCTCTGCGAATATAAAAAGCAGACAGAGCACCGTGATGCACTCAAGGGACAAAGCCGTGAGGTACTTGCCGAGCTCATCGCCAAGATAAACGGCGGCACCTATGACAATCCACAGGTGGAGGATCTGCTGCAGGCACTCGCTAAGAGATTAGCTGTGACCAACGGCAAAAAACAATACGGCTATCTGCGCAAGGATATCAAAGAAATTATAAATAATATTGTTGACGAGCTCGGCAAGGACGAGCACATCGCAGCTCTCTATGATTTATGGTACGAATCAAAGGAAACGGCGCTCAAGGTCTACACCGAGAGCCGACCGGAACGGCTGCCGCTGTCGCAAAACAAGGAATTCAAATCCGTAAAAAATATGGTGATAGCCGAGGCGATGAAGCTGAATCTGCCGACAGAGGAGGTTGAGGAAACGGACGAGCCTGTCGAGCCGGACTGTGAGCCGACCACAGAGGAAACCGAAAGCCCCGATCCGCCGCCTCCGCCTATGGACGAATATGAAAGAACGGTCGCAGACGCTAATAAGGGAAATAAATGGTCGCAGTACCGTGCGGCAAAATTCATGCTCGACCGTGACGGCGACCACTACGATCCGAAAAAGGCTGTGGAGTATCTCACCAAATCCGCCAAGCAGGGCTACACCGTAGCGAAATATATGCTCGGAAAATTGTATTTGCGTGGCGAGGATGTGCCGAAACAAATGCTCCACGCTCTGCATTGGTTGGAAAGCGCCGTCAAAGACGATAACCCATACGCAGAATATCTGCTCGGCAAGACCTTTCTCAAGGGCGAGGATATAGAAAGAGATACCGAACGAGCCGAGAGCCTGCTCCGCCGGTCCTCAGAGCAAGGCAACAAATATGCGGCGTATACCCTCGGCAAGGCATATCTTGACGGAGATATCCTTACTCAAAACATTGCCGAAGCCGTGCGCCTGCTGAATCTGTCGGCATCTAAGAACTTTGCTCCGGCACAGTTTATCCTCGGAAGGCTGCTGTATAAAGGCGAAGTCGTGCCGAAGGATATAAAGAAAGCCGCAGAATGGCTTGACCGTGCCGCCGCACAGAAAAATCCCTATGCGGCATACCTTGCAGGCAAGATATATCTGACCGAGGACGAGGTCAAGGACATTCAAAAAGCCATCCGCAGTTTTAAGATAGCCGCCGAGAACGGCAACGATTACGCTGAATACCAACTCGGCAAAATCTATCTCTACGGTAAAGACATACCGAGAGATACAGATAAGGCGATGTACTATCTTCATCTTGCCGCCGAGCATGGCAATCAATACGCAGCACAGCTCATCCACAGCATTCGTGTCAACGGAAACTGGACGGCAGCACTTGCTTCGCTCCGCCTGCTCGGACACATGGCTCGTGTCATCCAAAACCGCTTGGAGGATGAGCGCAGAGGCAGAGAAAACAGCATCGACCGCAAGCTGCGGAGAAAAATCGAGGAGAAAAAACAGGCTCACGGACTCAAGCAATAAAGAAAGGAGAAATCATGTCAACCGAATATATTCACTTTACAGCCGGGCAAAAGGAAGCGGCTCGGCAGACAGACCTGGTCGCACTCCTGCAAAGCCAGGGCGAACACTTAAAACGCTCCGGCAAGGAATATGTGTGGCGTGACGGCTCGGAAAAGGTTACGGTCAGAGGAAACCTGTGGTTTCATCAGTACGAACGCATCGGCGGCGACGCCGTTGACTTTGTCCGCCGCTTTTACAACATGGACTTTCCGCAGGCCGTCAATTTCCTGCTCGGTAATAACGGCGGCATAATTCAAAGAGCCGAGCCGGTCAAGCGAGAGCCGCCGAAGCCGTTTGAATTGCCGCCTCAAAATGAAAATATGCGGCGAGTGTATGCTTATCTGCTTAACCGCCGAGGAATAGACCGAGAGGTGCTGTCCGCTTTCGTGCATAAAGGAATGATCTACGAATCCGCAGACTACCACAACGCCGTCTTCGTCGGCTACGATGAACATGGCATTGCCCGACACGCACACAAAAGAGGAACAGGCAGTGAGAGCACCTACAAAGGCAACGCGGAAAGCTGCGATCCCCGTTACAGCTTCCACTGGACCGGAACGGACAGCACGCTCTATCTCTTTGAGGCTCCCATAGATATGCTGTCCTTTATTTCTCTGCACAAGGAGAATTGGCGAAGCCACAGCTATGCCGCCGCCTGCTGTGTCGGGGATCAGGTGCTGTTCCAAATGCTGAAAGCGAATCCCAATATCGACACCGTCTGTCTCTGTATGGACAACGATGCCGCAGGTCAGGCGGCGAACAAGAGAATATCCGACAAGCTCTTTATACAGGGCATAAAACACGAAATCCTCGTTCCCGAATTCAAAGATTGGAATGAGGACTTATTATGTGACGAACAGGAGGAAACCGAATGCCAAACATTGCAGCTTTAATCACCGTTGCCGCAGTTATGTTTGCCGTCCTCGGTGCGATAACGCTGATCGCTCATATCTATAACCTCAACAACATCAAGAGCAAAACCGTCGGTGACGGCCAGCACGGCACGGCTCGGTGGGCAAACAAAGCGGAGATACGAAAGACCTACCGCCACATCCCGTTCACGCCAAAGAAATGGCGTAGGCAGGCAAAGCAAAACCAAACGCCAACCATGACGGCGATAGCACCGAGAAAACTGCTTCAGAAAAAGACTGAGCCGACCGAGGAGTCTCTGCCGCAGGGCATTGTGGTCGGGTGCAAGGGCGGCAAGCACAGCACCACCGCCATGATAGACACGGGAGATATCCACGTGCTGATGATCGGCGCAGCGGGTGTCGGCAAGACTGCCTTTTGGCTGTACCCGTGCATTGAGTATGCCTGCGCATCGGGAATGTCCTTCCTCTCCACTGACACCAAGGGCGATGTCATGCGTAACTACGGAAACATCGCCAAGGACTACGGCTATAAGGTTTCGGTCATTGACTTGCGAAATCCCACGCGCAGCAACGGCAACAATATCCTGTACCTTGTCAACAAGTACACCGACCTATACGCAAAGCATCCCGACCAAATCGTCTACAAGGCCAAGGCCGAGAAATATGCGAAAATCATATCCAAGACCATTATCCTCTCCGGTATGGACGCTGCTTCCTTCGGACAGAACGCCTACTTCTATGATGCCGCTGAGGGCTTGCTGACCGCAACCATTCTGTTGGTAGCAGAGTTCTGTGCGCCGGTGGAACGACACATCGTGTCGGTATTCAAAGTCATTCAGGAGCTACTCGCCCCGTCAAAGAAAAAAGGCAAGAATCAGTTTCAGCAGCTTATGGAACTGCTCCCGAACGAGCATAAGGCGAAATGGTTTGCAGGTGCGGCACTGAACACCGCCGAACAGAGTATGGCATCGGTCATGTCAACCGCACTCTCCCGACTCAACGCATTTTTGGATACCGAGTTAGAGCAGCTCCTGTGCTTCGACACCGAAATCGACGCCGAAACCTTCTGCAATCAGAAATCGGCTATCTTTGTAATCATGCCGGAGGAAAATCCAAATACCTTCTTTATGATCTCACTGATTATCCAACAGCTCTACCGTGAGATACTCGCCGTTGCCGATGAGAACGGCGGCAAGCTCAAAAACCGCTGTGTGTTCTTCTGCGATGAGTTCGGCACGCTGCCCAAAATCGAAAGTGCTGAAATGATGTTCAGTGCCTCCCGTTCAAGGCGTTTGCAGATCGTTCCCATCATCCAATCCTTTGCCCAGCTCGAAAAGAACTACGGCAAGGAAGGTGCGGAGATCATCGTGGACAATACGCAGGATACCATCTTCGGCGGCTTTGCACCCAACAGCAGCTCGGCCGAAACACTGTCCAAGGCGCTCGGCTCTCGCACGGTCATGAGTGGATCTGTCAGCAGAAGCAAGAACGATCCGTCACAGTCGCTTCAAATGATAGAGCGACCGCTGCTGACACCGGACGAACTCAAATCCTTGCCCAAGGGTGACTTTATCGTCATGAAAACCGGTGTGCATCCGATGCGGGTACACCTCAAGCTGTTTTTCAAATGGGGTATCGAATTTGACGACGAACACCCATACGCCGTACCAGACCAAGGCAGCCGTGAGGTCAAGTATGCCGACAAAAAGGAAATACAGGACGGCATCCTCGAAAAATATCCACCGGAGTGGAAGGAGGAAACGCCTGCACCGAGCGACGCTGACGGCGGCGGTCAGGTACAGCAGGACAGCCCCAAGAACGAGCCGCAGAGAACGCAGCCGAAAGATAAGGACAGAGGCGGCAACCCCATCCGCACCTCGCCGCCGAAAAAAGAAACTGCTCCCGACATAACGGAAGCAGAAATCATAAAAGACTTAACCGAAACCGAGGTGATACCGAATGAGCCGTCTTGATTTCCTCTACCGCACCGAGCTGCCGCACAGAGCCGTTGCGGTGTATATCTATCTTGCCGACCGGACAAATGAGAATAACGAATGTTGGCCTGCCATCCCGACCATAGCCGCCGACCTCAAGTATTCGCCCTCCACCGTTCGCCGCGGAATCCGTGACCTCAAAAAAGCAGGGCTACTCGAAACCGAGCAGCGATACCGCAAGAAGGGTGGCAAGAGCAGTCTGCTGTTCCGGCTGAAAGCGGAGTGAAAAAAGCAAAACGCTCCGCCAAGGGACAACTGCGCCTAATTGGTGACAGGTGCCACCTGTCATGGTGATAGGAGAAAGTGAACTACCCAACTGAAGAATAACTACAGCAGAAAGAAAAAACAACGAAGAATCAGCAATATAAAAATGCTGTTTCAGTCGTCGCTATTTCAGCAAACAATCGCAATTTCTTGCGATTGTTTGCCGAAATTATAGCATACTGTATTGTAATCAGGGATTATTTATGTTATAATAAGTTGCAGTATCTATATTTATCGAGGTGATAGCGATGATTATTCTTTCCGTCAGCTACAACAACCTGTGGAAGCTGCTTGTCGATAAAAAAATGAGCAAGGCTGATTTACGCAGGGCTGTGGAGATTTCTCCGAACACAATGACAAAGCTTCGTCGTGATGAAGAAGTGTCGATGTCTGTTCTGAAAAGAATCTGCGAATATCTGGAGTGTAATATCGGGGATATCTGCGACTTCATTCCGGTTTCAAAATCGGAGGTGAATGCTTGATGACGGTACAGCTATTGCTTGAGTGCGAGCAATATATCCGAAACGGCGGCATTCTTGCCGGTTCATCTTTTGGGAAAATAGAAATACCTTCCCATAAGATGATGGACATTGATACCGATGCCGCGGAACAGTATTTACAGCAACACAGGGAGAATTATTTTACAGAGCAGATGTTTGCCTTTATTGATCGTACCGGTCAGAAAGACAGTGATATCTATAAAAAGGCATTGATTGACCGCCGATTGTTTTCCAAGATACGGTCGAACAAAAAATACATACCTGCCAAGAGAACGGTAATCGCTTTGTGTCTTGCATTGGAATTATCAAGAGAGGATGCAGATAAACTTCTTTCCTCTGCCGGATACAGTTTATCCCGTGCCGACGATTTCGATCTTGTGATTGCCTTTTGCATTGAAAAGAAAATATTTAATTTCTTTGACATCAACGAGGCTCTTGTTCATTTCGGTTTTGAGCCGTTTTGAAAAAGAAAAAGCCGCCGTCAGAAAACGGCAGCCAAGTATCATTTTGAGTCCGTGGATTTATCATCCGATGTGTTCAGGTTATCGAGCGCATATTGAAGGCATTGTACAACGATTTTATTCATGGAAGTGTTGTACTCGCCGGCAAGGCGGTCAAGCTGATCCACAATATTTACGGGAATACGGAATGTTTTATTGACGGATTCAAAACCCTTTTCAAGCTCAAGCATGATAAATCTCACCTCTTTGCATATTATTATGCACTAAATTTAGAAATAAATATACAAGCAGTTTATCTTGCAAAGCGCTTGCGGATGGTACCGAAAAATTATATAATGATACTTGAATGGGTATGCTTATCAATTGAGTTTCAAAAAGTGTCGCCGCTGCGGCGACCAAATTACAGGTGATGCGGTATATAATGATTTTTGGAATAGGAGGGCGGCTTTAACTATGGAAAAACCAAAGAAATTGAGAAAGCTGATAAAAGCGGCGAAAATGGGAAAGCCCTGCGCCATGTACCGACTTGGTATTTGCTTTGAAACAGGAACTATGACGGAGATAAATATAGATAAAGCCGCACGGTGGATTTCCGCAGCGGCTGAGACCGGATATGCTCCGGCACTTGAATGGATAAAGGATTACTCTTTTGACGATAACGCTTTGATTCAGGCGGAAAGCTGAGGGAATATATGAACCACCTGCAATACAACAAAATTCTTGACAAAGTAGATCTTTATGAAGGGCTTGAAAAAAACACGCTGACCATACGGCTTGAAGGAAACATATGCGAGCGCTGCCCGTCCGATATGCACAGATATGATATTCCATTCCCTGTCGAAGCCGATAGTTTTACGGTTGATTTTACTTCCTACGCGCCCAAGCACAGCTACGAGCTGATTATAAAAAGCGTTAACGAAAACAGCGTTGATATTACTTTTAGCGGAAATGACTACACCCTGCACGAAGGGATCAACTTCCTTTTTGACATAAGGGAGCATCAGGCCTCATACGACGGCCCGTGGTTTACGGGCGTGGATGAATTACAGGCTGTATGGGTGAAATAAGCGATAATGAGGTGGCGGCGTGAACGGAATCAAGCTGAAAATATCAAAACCAAAGGATAAGCTTTCCGCAGGTTCAAGCAAGCTGTTCGGCAATCCCGATGTGTGGGACGGCTTTGAATGGCCGTATATCGAAGAAAACGGCGAAAAGTATGACTTAACCTTTATGTGTCAGATAGACTGTGCAAAGGCAGAAGGCTTTGACGAAAGCGGATTGCTTCCGAAAACTGGAATACTTTATTTCTTTTACGACCTTGATACAATGCCCGAAGCACCGGACGAAAAATCGGCACGGGTTCTTTGGTACAACGGCGAATTGTCCGCCCTGCATGAAATGATACTGACAGATGAGGACGGCAACAGTCTGGCGTTTTCCGAGCAGAGAATCAATTTTGATGTAGCAGATGCGGATGAAAAATCATCTTCTCTTCTTCTCGGAGATATGACGCAAAGCTGTGATTTTATAAAGGATTATCTGCCGCTTTTGCGTATCGGCTCGCTTGAAACGGAGGATGCGGAGATCCGCTTTAAGGGTAACGGGGCGCTGTGCTTTTATATTGAAAAAGAAAAACTTGTAGCGTGCAACTTTTCCGAAGTGAAAGCGGCACAGATATAACAGGGAGGAACTTTGCCATGGGACTGTTCAAAAAGAAAACTACCGATTATGACGAGATTTTCACAAAGCTTGCGGCGGGAAACCTGTCCGCGCGGGAGCTTAAGAATGCCGAAAAGGCATTGGAGGAGCTTGCAGAATCGGGAGATGCGCGCGGTGTCATCTGGCGCCCTCTCATAAACATATATAAGCATAACATCCCTTCGGCAATCAGCAACTTTTCGTTTGCGGAGAGGCAATACGGAATTTGCGAGGAATACGTGCGCGTGCGCAGTCTGCCTGTCGTATTCGGACTTTTCAGCTTTCGGTATGACAAGTATCACGAGCCGGCAAGCGCCGTTTTTACGGCGCGTTCATATGAGTACGGCTGGGGTACGGAGGCTGACCACGCAAGGGCTCTTGAGATCATACGGGATGCGGCGGAACGGATACACGAGGGGGCGTTTGTGTCATATGCGCCGACTATCAAAAAAGTATATCTTGAAATTACGGGCGAAGAAATCCCCGAACAAAATGTTCCGTCGGCAGAAAGCGGCGAGCCTGCCGAAAAGGACGGCGAAATGCAAAACGGCTGCGATGTTCCGCACGACGATGGCGTAAAGCCCGCCGATGACGCGCGGTGCGCGGAGGACAACGCATCCCCCGCGGAGGCTTCTCCCGCCGCAGCTTCTCCGACCTCCGACCGCACGGAAGCGGCACCGCACGTTGAGAGTGCCGCGCAGAACAGCAGTATTACCGCAGAATCGCAGGGCAGCGCGGACAGCGCCGATGCTGCGGCAGACGACTTCGAATGGGAGGAGTTTTCCTCGATCGACGAGCTTCACGAAAAAATTCTCCATCCGGAGCTTTTCCGCGATCCGGAGGATCGCTATATCATAAATTCGTGTATGTATCTTGATACGTTCGTCGATGAATTCCGCGAGGAATTTGCGGGCGACGACTATGCGGAAACGAAGGAGATAATCGCCGAAATTCTCGGAGTTGAGAGCGGCGAGCTCACGGAGTGCATCGAGCGCCGACTTGACTTTATACACGGATTTACCGAAAAGGAGTACCTCCTTGCGGCGATGTACAGCCTCGCTTACGACGAAAGAACGGACCTTGCGCCGTATCTTGCAAATCTCGCCTGCTATTTGTGGACGGATACCGGGGACGGCGACTACTTCGATCCGCTGCTTGATCTGTTTAAGCTGTCCGGCGAATACGACGACGACGACAGCACATGGCTCTGCGCCATACTCCGCCTGCGGGAAAACGGCAATATCGACGAGCCGCTGAATCCGAACGGCAACGTCAGCTTCGACTATCAATTCGCAGATTTCGACTATGTGTTCGGCGATCTTCTCGATAAAGGATACCTGCCCGGCTCGGACGGAAAAATGTATCTGTCCGATATCGGCGATGACAGCGGGGACGAAGCGGAGGAATCCGATACCGGAGACAACGTGCTGCTGCGTTACCGAAACGGCGATTCCTACCGCGGCGCGGCGGTCGGCGGCGTGCGCGAGGGATTCGGTGCCTATTTTTTCGCGGATGGCGGGTTCTACCGCGGCTGCTTCCATGCGGACAACTACGAGGGCTACGGCATGCTGGACGAAGGAAACGACAAGGTCTACAAGGGGCTTTGGAAGAACGGAAAGCGCTGCGGCTACGGCGTGCAGACCTACGCAAACGGCGAGGTCTACCGCGGATGGTGGAAGGACGACCGATTCCACGGCTTCGGGCGGTATGAATTTTTGAACGGAGCGGTGGATCTCGGGGAATTTTATAACAATCTGCATGAGGGAATCTTCCTTATCCGCCGGGAAGGTCAATGGTTCGGGACCCTGTGGCAGAACGACGAGATCGTTCCGGAGCCCACCGGACCTGAGGTGATCGATATCGGCAGCGATTCCCGGTATACGGGAGAGATCGTGCGGAGGAGAAACGGAAACGTGATCACGCGGGTGAAGCACGGCTACGGAAAATACCGCTTCTCTCACCGTAACGGTGCAGACACGGTGGACGGCTACATCGGTGAGTTTGAGAACGATGCCCCCTGCGGCTCCGGAATGGTCGTCAATACGGTCGGTGACTCCCCCATGGTGCTGATCAGCTCCGATTTTCGCGGCGAGGCGCTGCCCGAGGGCGAATGCCGCATGATCTCGCTGACCACGCAAGGCACCACGCAGTACGCGGAATACTATGTCGGCGGATTTCATGATTCAAAATGGCGCGGCAAGGGCATGCTGTCTCTTATCGGCAATAAGAATGTCTGCGACTTCAACTGGTACGGCGGACTGTCCACGGGCAGCATTATAAGCTGCGACAGCTTTAACGACTTCCCCACGGGCGATATTACCGTTGTCGACAAAGACGGCAGACGGACGCAAATGCATCTGAACGGCTGATGCCCGGATAGGCGAGATACAGACGATTTGTTGACGGGTTACGGAAATCGAACAAGTAATGTAATCTGCACTACTGTCATAAAACTACCGTTAAGGAGAAATAGCCTATGAGTATATGCGACGAATTAAAAAATCAAGCGGAGCAAACATACGCCGATGGGATCGACAAATCTATTGAAACGGCGGCGGCGTGCTTTCGGCTTTGCGCAGAAGGGTTGTCCCGATTTTCCGATGACGGCGGAGGGAGCTACCCGATACAGGATATTTCACTGCTCATTGCCTGCTCGGCGGTGTCGGGCGGCTGGAACAGAGCAGGCTCTGCCGACAGGGAGCGTATGTCTGAAAGGCTGAAGCTGTATGTATCAAACATCAACGGGCTGTGCGACGATCTGCCGCTTGCGCTGACCGTTCCCGGATATGCGAATATCGGGCGGAATCTCATGTCGCCGCCGCAGATAACGGCGTTTACCGAACATCTGACGCGCCTGTTACAAACGCTTGACGAGCATGAAAAAATGGCGGTCGTCACGATGCACTATTTGATGCTGTATGCGGTGTTTGAAGAATGGCCGCAGGTGGATGTGCTGAAAGACGCCTATGAAGGCGCCTTAGTTCAGCCGGAGGAAGCCTACGAGCCGCCTGAGAGCAATACGGCAGGCATTCCGTTCTCGCATACATATGCCGCTCCCGCACAACCGACAGCGGCGGCGATTGCCCGATATGAACGCAACGCAAAGCGCCGCTGGCGGCCGCTGAAAATCTATCTTATCGTAACGGGACTGTTTATCGCACTGGTGCTCGGACTGTACTTTTATGCCGCACCTCCTTTCACGGAAGGTCAGGAGATTGTGGTAAAGGATATCACCGGACAGTCGGTGAAAATGCTGCCCGATTCTGAGCCTGTGGAGCTTGCCTTGGTGGGGCTGACGGATTATAACGGCGTCGTCCGCCTGTTTTACGGAATGATAACAGGCATTGTGGTGTACCGAATAGTGTCAATCCTTGCCGTGTTTATCATAAACTCGCTCTATCGCAGAAGAAATGCGAAAAAAGCCGCTGCTTTAAGGGCAGGCAATTATATACCGTAATCAGAAGGAGGATGGATATGTTCAAAAAAGTTATAACACTATTATTCGGCACGGCGTTTATGGTAGTGCTGATGCTTGCAGCAGGCGGCATATATCTGTTGCCCGAAAATGTTATGGGCGTTTATCTGTACGCCGATGTGTGGAACGCCGTGGGAGGGCTGTTCAGCCTGATGCTGGTTCCCGGCTTTGTGGTGGGCTATGCCGCCTGTCAGAGCCGAATTCTCGGCGCAGTCTGGTTTATCGGCTTTGTCGTATTGGGATTTATCAGCGGTATCAGCGTTTGGTGGATCGTCACGGCTGTGCTGCTTATCCTCTCCTACCTGTTCTGTATCAGCGAGAATGTTGGCGATTATGATGACCTCGACACCTACGACAAGCTCTGTGTGCTGATCCCCGCCTTCGGGGCACTGCGGTTTATCGACCGCTTCGGGCTGGAAGGCTTTTTCGGCGTGATAGGAAAAATTCTTTCTGTTATCGCTATAATACTGAATTTTGCACTGATGATCGCTCTGTGGATTGTGCCAAAGGATGAAGCCTCGGCGTTTGGCACGGTTATCATGCAGATCAAGACTTTCGGCAGTACCCTGTTCGGCGTCGTCTTTATCTTCGTTTTCCTGCCGCTGTTTTCGGTTTACAGTGCGAAATATTCCTTTATTAAGCCGGGACTTGCCAAAGTGCTTGCCTGCATTTTCGGCGGCTACGACATTATGCGCGGAGCCTTTGTAACCATGCCGGCTTTGCTCGGAGGCCTTAATCTGACTATGGACACCTCTATGGAAAGCGCAAGTCCGATATTTAACAATATGTTTGGCATTGAGGCGTGCTTCCTTATGGCGATGCTGCTCGGCGGAATCCTTTGTGTTAAGACTGCCTTTGGTAAAAAGCTGGGACTAACTGCACAGTTCTGCCTGACAAAGGACGGCACGGCATCGCTGCGCTGCCTGATGATGGCGGCACTCTCAACCGTGCTTGTATTCAGCATAGCGCCCGCCGCAATCTTTATTGTGTGGCTCGCCGCTGTTGTCGTACTGATGATTGCATTCCTCATAGCTTATAAAATGAGACCGCGCTACACTTATAACGATTTAATAACTTTGGGCTACTCGGATTATGAGGCAAGAAAGTTGCTTTCTATAACCGGCGGAGAATTTTCTATATAATGAGGGCAAAAATATGACAGAACAAAAGAAAAAGCAAATCATTGAGCTTGAAAAAGAGCTTTCCTATCTTGTAAACGGCACGATGGCGGTCGAGGAAAAGCTGAAAAGTCTCTCGAATGCGCATTGGCAGGCTTATAACTCCGGCTACGGCGACGCTATGGCAAACAAGCTGATGGGCGGGCAGGAGGATGAACAAACCCGCCTTTGGGAGAAAAACTGCGAGAACAAATACAAAATCGACGCACTCATTGACTTGCTCGGTGAGTTAAAGGAAGAAGGTGATAGCGGATGTTGACCTGCCCTTATTGCGGATCATCCCGTTTACAAACCACCGGCGGAGACATCGGCAATCCCTTTGACCGCAGACAAGAAAAGACAATCTGTCTTGACTGCGGCAGAACGGTAGTAACAGAGCCGGATACAGCGGACTTGTTTCAAAGCGTAATCTGCATCGAAATGACTGCTGGGGGCGGCGGACTTGTCCGAAAGGCAAAAGCGGAATTTCCGTATCAAGACGGCGAGTATGATTTGAGCCGTCTCGAATACCCGCTTTGCCGATATAAGCGTTTAAAAATCAGCAAAGATACAGTGGACATAGACAGCGAGATTTATGTAAGCATTACCGATGTGCCGTATGAAACAACAAGACAATATACCGCTTACGCTCCCGATAATCGACCGGAGGCGGAAACGGCGAAAATCAAGATTTATTCAAAAGGAGAGATTTAATTTATGGGACGATGTGCAAGGTGTGGAATGCCTATGCCCGGAGATGTAATCGGAGCAGTTTGCTTAAACTGTCAACGGCAAATGGCATCTCAACGCAGCGGAAGCAACGAAAACCAAAAAAGACAAGAGGAACAAAGACGCAGACAGGAAGAATGGAACGCACAACACGGTTTAGAAAGCATAACCACCGACAGCAACGGGAATATCGTTAGTAAATACCGCGACGGAAGAACCACCGTGCATACCCCCGCTCAGGTCAAACGCAGTTTTTGGCGTACCGTAATCATTCTTATCCTTTTGGCGGCGGGAGTGTTCACGGGGATAAAGTATTATTCCTATTCTAAAAATGAAAGCAACCTGCTCGCACCGTTTGAAATTACGCAGACGGAATCGGGTGACGGTTCATTTGTCATTAACACCGCCCTTTCGGGAAGCAATACATATAAAATCTACGAATTGACCGTTTCTCCAAAGAAAGAGGGCTTTGTATCAAGCGTTTTCGGTTCTTCCTCCGACTTTGCCAAAATGTCATGCTTTACGGTGGACGGCAAGGCAGCTTATTGCTACTGTTTCAGCGGCGATGATTGCGGTACGGGGCTTGACGGCGAGTTTTATCTCACGGAAGTAAACGGCAAACGGGCACTCATTGATAATGATCGCGGCAAGGTCTATATGGAAGGCTCAGAGTTTTTCGGTGAACATATCGCAAAATTGGAGGCGTTTAATCCGGCTGCGGTATTAAAACCTCTTACCGAAAAGGTATCGGGCGGCGAATACGGTATCAATACGTCCTATTATGTTTTGAAAAAGGACGGAGTATCTTTAAGCTGCTCCAAGGACGGAAACCGCATCAACGTCCTTGATGAAAGCGGCGAAGAAAGACTCAACTATAAAGTGCAATACTATGAATCCTCTATGGGCAAATTGCCGGACTATTCGGAATATGAAATTGTAGAGTAAATACAGACTGAAAGGAAAATAAATTATGGGACTGTTTGGAATGATGTCGTATGACGAAGCAATGGAAACGCTGATTGAAGGAACCGCTTCAAAATCGGTTTTGGAAAAGGCGTATAAACGGGCAAAAAAGAATGCGTACAACGAAAGTCAGGGAACAGTGCAGTTGCATTATTGTTTCGGTCAGCTTTACGGTATTGAAAAAATTGAATGCTCCGCAGAGAAAAGAATTTTCGGTTCAGTGTGGCTATCGGTGGACTATAAAGGTGATTTTGACGATGATAACCTGCAATTGGTTAAAAGGTTTTTGACAAGCAAACCCGATTTTAACCGTCAGGTGAATGAAACAGCTTTGAATATGCAGCCCGATAACGAGGATTACAAATACGCGACCGTTTATCTGATTTTTGCGTATTTGTATGGTTGCGGTTTTGAACCGGATATCGAGAAAACCGAAGAATATGCCGAAAAGTCTGAAGCGCTTGGAGATGAAAAAGCGGCCGTATGGAAAGCGCGCATCGAAACCGTAAAAAACGGCAAATAAATGTCGCTGCTGCGGCGACCAAAATATTCTTATAATACGCTATCATTGTGTTGTAAAGGAGGCGAGCGCATGAAACCCGAAACGGTGCTTGGAATGAAATGCGGAGAAGAACCAAAGGTAAAATTGCAGGAGTGGCTTAAGGAATATGCAGCCATTGCGGCGGAGTTTCCGAGTGCAGAAGATTTGGCGGAAAAACTTTCAAAGCGTGCCGAAAAAGCCTGTACGCTTATCCTTGAGCGCAACAATCCGAAGCCGTTCTCGTCGCTGCACGATGATATGTATTATATTGAGATGGCAAAGATCATGGACGACGAGAACGCATCTCTTGACGGCAAATTTCCACTCGGAAGTGAACCTGACGCTGAATTTGCAGGCTGTTATTTTTCCGTTTCGGAGCTTGTCGAGATTCAGTGCGGACTGCACCATTTGATCGCCGCCGGGAGCTTTAACGGATATAACTTCGATGTGCTGGTACGCAAGGGCTTTCTTGCCGAGCTGAACGGCGACTTTCCCGAAGCGGTGCGCTGCTATGAGGGCGTACCGACAAGCAAGAGCGTGCAGAAGCGTGAATACGAATGCCGCCGCAAAATGGCGGACGAGGGCACACGGTGCTATGAACAGGCGCAAGAACACATGGAAAGCGGCAAGTGGAGCGAGGTGTTTTATCCGTTGAACCGTGCCGCCGATATGGGCAATACCGACGCCATGGTGGATCTTGCCCTTGCCCGTGTATACGGCCAGTACGGCTGCGCAAAGGATTTGCAGGAAGCCCTCACGCTTCTGCGTACAGCGGCGAAGAAGGAAAATGCCCGCGCCTGCTTTGCGCTATGTCATTTACACGACAGCAGCGTATACGAGGTGGAGGCTCATGAAGCCAAAAAAATGTGCGAAAAGGCAGCAAGGCTCGGAGATGAAAAGGCAAAGATGCGGCTTGCCGATGGCTTTGACCTCCGCCCTCTCCGTGAAATTTTGCTCGAGCAGATTGACAAAAGCAATACTGGCGCCCTTTGGCAGATGGCACAGTTTTGCAAAAAGGAAAACGATGAGACCGGTGCCGCCGAGTGGTTTAACAAAGCCATCGAAGCCGGGCAGATTGACGCTCTGTTAAGTGCAGCCTCGGTCTATTTGGATAAGAACAGCGGGTTTTACAACGAAGGGCTTGCCCGTCAATATCTTCGTCGTGCTGTCGATCAGGGCAGTATACCAGCGATTATAGTTCTCGGTGATTTGGAACTTACAGATACGGATATTCCATTTTGGCAACAAGCGGCACAGCTTCGGGATTTGGAGTTTTCTGATAAAAAGCCCAAAAGGAAGATACGGGAGCAGCACAAAAAGCAGATGGCGTGGTATTGTCTCGCTGCCGAAGCGGGCGACACCGATGCAATGAATGCGCTTAGTATGGCATATCATCTCGGCTATCCCGAAAAGCGTGACGATGAGCGGGCGTTTTTGTGGGCTTCCCGCGGAGCCGACGCAGGCGACGGTTCGGCAATGTATCAAACGGCGTATTTATATGAAAACGGCTTTGGAACCGACAGGGATATTGATGCGGCGCTTATGCTCTATACAGAAGCCGCCGAACAGGGCGTGCGCTCGGCTATGATAAGGCTTTATGAGATATACACCGAAGGTCTTTTACATATTCGGCCTGACGGTAAAAAAGCGGCGCATTATCTATGGCTTTCGGGCGAAGGACGGGACTAAGGAGATAAAAATAAAATGAAACTTAAAATCAAGGAAACGGCTTGGGGAATCAACCGAGTGGCGGGAGGCTACCGTGAAAGAGTTACCGCCAATTTATGTTTTCCCTGTGAAGTCGGAGAGATCCCCGAGTTCGGAAAAGGCAGGCGGCATTTTTCCATCGACGAGGTAAGCGAAACATCCGTCAGCCTTTCGGTACACTGCGCCGATCCGAAATATAACAAAACATGGACAATCAACAAGGGTGAAGAAATAACCTATCGACCGCGCTCTTTTGACGGCGGGTATTTCTATGAATTTAAACTGATTTAGGAGGTACGGCTATGAATGCGATCGGAATCAAAATAAAAAAAGCGGATGGAAATCACGACCCCGGTGCCAGTAAATTTTTCGGTGCGCCGGTACTTCCCGACGGGTGGGCGGAAATGTTTTCCGAGGACATTATCTTCTTCGGGCAGATACGGCTTTCGGATATCGCAGAGCTTGACACGGAAAACAAGCTGCCGCATACGGGCTATCTTTATCTTTTCCTCGATGTTGAGATGTATCCCTATCAGGCGATGGCGTATTATTATGACGGCGAGCCGAATGTCGTTGTGGATGATTTCAACGAAGCGGAAGTGCAGTTTGCTCATTTGAATGAGGATTGGCTCATGAGCTTTGAGCCTGCCGATGAAGATTTTGACGGAACCCGCTTGTTCGGTGTTCCGTCCTCCGGCTATGAAACAGACGAGGATCTGCTGCTGCAATTCGATCCGCTGGCAGAAAGCACTGGCTTTCTCGACAATATCGACGGCTACGCCTATTTCTTCTTCGGCGAGGGCAAGGATCGCATTAACGGTATCCGCTTCGGCATTGACCGTTCATAAAAGGGAGTTTATATATGGAACGGTATTTTACAAAAGGCAGCAGGATCCCGCTGCAAAACGGGCAGTCGGCCGAAGTGATTGCAAAACTCGGCGAGGGCGGGCAAGGCACGGTATACCGTGTGCGTATCGGCGGAAAAGAGTATGCGCTGAAATGGTATCATAAAGGCGCATTGCAGAATCCCCGCCGCTTTTATCAGAATCTTGAAAACAATATTCGGCAGGGCGCGCCCTCTCCTGCGTTTCTGTGGCCGGAATTTCTGACAAAGGAAAGGGACGGCAGCTTTGGCTATGTCATGAAGCTGCGCCCGTCAAATTACAGGGAGTTTTCGGATTTTCTGCTGGCAAAGGTGCATTTTTCCTCTCTGTCGGCGGCGGCAGGTGCGGCGCTGAATATCACCAACGGCTTTCGGGAGCTGCACCGGAAAGGCTTTTCCTATCAGGATCTGAACGACGGAAACTTCTTTCTTGATCCGACGACCGGCGAGGCGCTCATCTGCGACAACGACAATGTGGCGCCCTACGGAGAGAGCCTCGGCATTGCCGGAAAGGCACGGTATATGGCACCGGAAGTGGTGCGCAATATCAAGCGTCCGGATATCATGAGCGACCGGTTTTCTCTGGCGGTTGTGCTGTTCCGCCTTTTGTTTCTCGATCACCCGCTGGAGGGGAAGCGCGTGGTGGAGCATCCCTGCCTGACCGAGGAATTGGAGCTGAAATTTTACGGCAAAGAGCCGGTATTCATTTATGATAAAACGGACGATTCCAACCGCCCGGTGCACGGTATACACGCAAACGCCCTGCGCTTTTGGCCGGTGTATCCGAAATTCATTCGTGAGCAGTTTTTGAAAGCATTTTCCAAGGACGCCATGAGCGGAAAGGCACCCCGCCCCACCGATAACGATTGGCAGATCGTCTTTACGCAGCTTCGTGACTGCATTGTCAAATGTCCCTGCGGCGGAGAAACATTTCTCGATTTTGAGGGCGACAGCCTGTGTATAAATTGCGGCCTTAAAATTCCGAAACCGCCCGTGTTATCGTCGCAGAACCGCTATAAGGTTGCCCTGTTCCCCGGCATAAAGCTCTACCGCTGTCACACCGATCGGGACAGCGACGATTTTAAGAAAATTGTCGGCGAGGTCATACGCAATCCTAAAAATCCGGCCATATGGGGGCTTCGCAATCTCAGCGATGAGGCTTGGCAGGCCGAAACCAAGGACGGCAGTGTAAAAACAATCGGCAAAAACGAGGTACTGGTCGTAACAAAATCAAAACAGATTCATTTCCCGAACTGTATCGGGACCATCGAATAAGGAGGCTTTTAAAATGGCAAATATATATGAAGGCGCGGTGGAGGTTTCCCGCAGAACCATGACCCTTTTCTTTATTGTTGATGCATCCGGCAGTATGGACGGAGCGAAAATGGGGACACTTAACTCTGCAATTGAAGAAGTCATTCCCGAAATCCGCAAAATATCCGCCGAAAATGCCGACGCAGCCATAAAAATCGCCGTGCTGGAGTTTTCAAGCGGCACAAGATGGATAACCCCCGCTCCGATGGACGCGGAGGACTTCACCTGGAGCTTTCTCACGGCCGACGGACTGACCGATTTCGGCGCGGCCTGCAAACAGCTTAACGAAAAGCTGTCCCGCAAGGCATTTATGAGTGATGTAGCAGGCTCCTTTGCCCCTGCAATATTTCTGCTTTCTGACGGAGAACCGACCGACGAATACTCCTCCGAGCTGTCAAAGCTGAAGGAAAACAACTGGTTCAAAAAGGCCATTAAGGTTGCGGTGGCCATCGGAGAGGACGCAAACCGTGATGTGCTTGCGCAGTTTACAGGCAACAAGGAAGCGGTGCTTACGGTGCATACGCCCGAGGCTCTCACAAAAATGATACGCTTTGTTTCGGTTACGGCGTCACAGATCGGATCAAAGTCCAGCGGAGTCGGTAAAGGCGGCGTGGACGAAGCCGCAAACAAGCAGGACGAAATGATCGACAAAATAAACGAGGTCAAGGCCGCCGAGCCGGATGACGACGGTGATCTGGAATGGTAACCGATTATCGGGCGTTTGGTATGACGGTGATCGGCGCATCCCACATAAAAAGCGGCACGGTCTGTCAGGATTTTTCCTTAAGCTGCGAATTGCCCGACCGCAGAATTTCCGTCGTATGTGACGGTCACGGAGGAGCCGATTATTTCCGCTCGGACAGGGGCAGCCGCTTTGCCGCAGAAGCCTTTACCGAATGTATGAAGGATCCCGATGTCATAAGCGTCCTTTCGGCTGCCGCCACGCAAAAACAGCAGTCCGGTCGCATAGAACAACTCATAAAAAGCATTATTGCCCGCTGGAACGAGCTTGTGGAACGGGACATAAAGGAACATCCCTTCGGCGAGGACGAACTAAGCGGCGTATCGGAAAAAGCGCGAAAAAGATACGAAACGGGACAGCGCCTGCAATCGGCATACGGCACGACCCTTATCGGCGTTATACTGACCGAGAATTTCTGGCTTGGTTTGCAGATCGGCGACGGAAAATGCGTTGCCGTATCAAAAGACGGCGAATTTACACAGCCCATTCCGTGGGATGAGCAGTGCTTTTTAAATGTTACCACATCGCTATGCGATGAAAATGCCGCCAAGGAGTTCCGTTTTTGTTTTGAACGCACTCTGCCCGCCGCCGTATTCATCGGTAGCGACGGAATCGACGACTGCTTTGTCGGAGATGAGAGACTGTATGATTTTTACCGCCTGACCCTCAGGTCTTTTGCCCAAACAAACGATCAAACCGCCGTCTCGCAATTAAAAGATTATTTGCCGACCCTTTCGGAAAAAGGCAGCGGAGACGATATGTCGGTAGGGATTATTGTCAATACGGATTTTGCACGTCAAAAGCCGGCGGCTTTTGAAAAATCGCAAAAGGCTTCCCAAAACGAGGTGACACCATGAAGGATAACGGCTCCAGGTTTTATTATTCCCGTCTCACCGACGGCGAGAAAAATCTATACGATCGGATATGCGAGGCGCTTCTTCGTTTTGAACCTGCCCTGTCCGTTCACGCCGGTATGGGCAAGGCCTTTACGGTAGATACCAAAAAGATTATGACCGCCGTGCTGTTTGACAATCCCGTTTTTTTCTATCTCGACCGCCGTCGGGTCATCACCAAACAGACCCCCATGTACATTCAGCTTATTTTTCAGTATGACTATACCAAAGAAGAGGCCGAGAAGCTTTGGACAGAGGTGGAAAATCGGATAGAATTATTTATAAAAAACAGCATAAAGCCGGATATGAGTCCCCTCGCAAAGCAGCTCAAGGTGCATAATTTTCTTTACACCAGTCACACGGCCGAGGAGCCGTTTGACAGCGACTGCTTTTCGGTGGTCGGTGCATTGCTCCGCGATCGGTGCGTCTGCGAAGGATTCGCCAAGGCATATAAACTGTTGTGCGACAGGCTTGGAATAGCCTCAATTGTGGTTGTAGGAGAGGCTTTACACGAAAACGGGCGGCGGGAGCCTCATTCCTGGAACATCACCCGTATAAAAGGCGTAACCGCCCATACCGATGCAGCATGGGATTCCCGCTTTGGAGGTGCGTCGTATGACTATTTTAATCTGTGCGATGCCGACATAGCCGCCGATCACTGCTTTGATACCGAGCTTTATCCGAAATGCGATCCCAATAAAATCAATTATTTCTATAAAAACGGACTGATTGCGCGGGACGAGGACGAACTGCGAAAAATAATAGCCTACCGAGCGGACGAGCCTTACTACTCGGTCAAGCTGCTGTTTCCGTTTTCAAAAGAACGCCTTGACGAATTTTCCTTTGGTATAGGTATGCTTCGCTATAACGCCGCCCAGAATATCATCGGATTTATCAAGGCTATGACAGAATAGACCTATAAACGGGAGGTATACTATGCCCATTTCCAAGCAGGAATTAAACAGAATCGTAAAGCTTCACGGCATTATTGAAGGCCATAAGGAGCACAGCTACGCAGCGCCCACCTATAAAGACAGTCCTTATCTTGCCGAAATGGCGCAAATTGCGCTTGCTCCCCGTGATCACGATATAGAAACGCTGGAAGAGATCATTCCGACGCTTTGGTATCTTACCGAATGTTATGACAAAATGTGCCGTGCGGGAATGTCCGTGAAATTTTACACACCGCAGCTTCAAGCCCATACAGAGCTTATGAAGCTCAGAGAATATGACAGTGAGGACATGGAAGGGTTTGAAAACTGTTTTTATCTGGCGGTTAAAGCAAGAAATTATTATGAACCTGACGATTGCTCCGACCTTGTCGCAATCGTGTCCGGCAGTCTGCCGGATGAAAGAATCCGTGAATTGCTTCTCTCGGCGCAGGAAAACCGACGGGGATTCATCAAAAACGATCCTGTTGAGAAAACGGAGAAATACCTTGCGGTGATTGATAAGGTGGAGGAAAAGATAGAAAAAACCAAACAGATGGATTTCTGTCTGGAATACTGGAGTTTAAAAGCTCAGTTCTTGTTTGAGTACGGCATCATCTGGCACTCCCCGTCGCAGCTCAACCCCGGTGTAATGTTTGATTAAGTCAATAAGCGTTTTTGGCGTCGGTCACTTTGACCGGCGCTTTTTTGTCGCCGTAGCGGTGACCAAATTCATTCTCAAAAACTATATAATAATAATCGTAAAAGAGGATATGCTCAGGACGGTAGCACATCCGCCGGATAATTATTTCAATTCGGCAGGATAAGTGCGCCTGAATTTCCGTAAAAGCCTGTTTTTACATCAAATCCGTCTATTTTGACTTGTTCAAAATGGGCGGATTTTATTTGTTGGAGGAAGTCTTATGTTTATGAGGTGTCGCTAATACTGTCCTAAAGTATAACTGTAAAAACATTTTTGTTTCTGTCGGCTGCCGCAGCCCTCCGTATCGATCGTTTTTGACCTAACAAAAAACGATTGAACGGAGGTACATAACAGTGAAAAAAGAACCCAAAGCGGTTTATATCATAGAAAACGGCGGGTACACGGAACTGACCTATGAGGAATTCCGTCGCCGTGAGCAAATCTGCCCGTTATATGCGGACAAGCTGTTCCTGCCTTTGTACGGCAGTCTGATGGAGGTATCCAAAGAGGATTATGAGGAATATTACCGTCAGCGGAATCGTCAAATCTATATTGACAGACGCGCATCAAGAAACGGCGATGTTTCCTACAACGCTCTGACCACCGATGAATTTAACGGCGAGGATATTCTCATAGCAGAGCAGCCGGATGTATGCGACACCGTAGTGGAAAGCATTATGACGGACAAGCTCAGGAAAGCCATCCTCAAGCTGACTGATGAGGAACAGCTTCTCATCTACCGCCACTATTACGCCGATATTCCCGGCACTGAGCTTGCGGAAATCTACGGCGTATCTCAGCAGGCAATCAGCAAGCGGATCGCCAAAATCAGAGTAAAGCTCAAAAATCTTTTAGAAAAATAAAAATTTCGGTTGTAGGCCCCCTCACTTTTTACCATGAAAAGTGAGGGGGCTTTCTCAATAGCCTCCGCCCGTTCTTTGAAAACCGAATAGCACAGCGCATTCTTTACCTTCCTTCTGCCGTCGGCGAGAGCCGATGAGCCACACGACCTTTTGAGTCGGACGGTGCGGCGCATCCGCACCGAAGGCCATAAAAAGCAGAAGCAATAATGATACTTGCGTCCAGTCACAGGCCGAGCGTTGAAGCGGTACGAACAAAGAGCCGTGAGCCGTCGCAGCCAATGAGGGCGCCTCGCAGAGATCCTGGGAGGGGTGAGATTCCCATGAGGCAAAATGCATTGCCGGAGGATGCGTTCCCTTGTTCGGGGCGTCGTGGACAAATACGGACAAAAGAAAAAACGATTGATACAAATACCAAGACGGTCGTTTGCCCAAAAGCACTCGGCCGCCTTTTACTTAAAACGGAGGCTAATATGAAAGAGATTAAACGAGGCGAAATCTATTCCGCCGACTTCGGCGCAGGCTTTGGCAGTGAGCAAGGCGGAACGCGCCCGTCCTTGATTTTACAGAATGATATCGGCAACAGGCACAGCCCCACCACCATCGTGGCGGCGATCACAGGCAGAAAGACAAAAGCGGCTCTGCCCACCCATGTGAAAATCATGGCGAAAGGGCTTAAAACCGAATCCACCGTCCTGCTCGAACAAATCAGGACGATAGACAAAGCACGGCTCGGCGAATACATCGGCAGGCTCGACAGCAAGACCCTCGCCGCCGTTGACCGTGCCATTGTGGTAAGCCTCGGCATTAAATATTTGGAGGGACTGCTCAATGGATAAAAGAACCGACATCAACAATACATCATTCGCTTACAGTGTAAACCTATTAAAAATGCTCCTCGCCATGCAACTCATCACCGAGGATGAATACGAAAGAATCACTCAGATCAGTGCCGAACATTACGGTGCTGATCTGATTTATGTCTGAAATCTTAATTCTCAAGTTTTTGCGAAAAACCGCTGGAAGTATTCGAACTATTGTGGTATGGTGTGTCGTGCCAAAAGGCGAATAACAGCAAGGTGACCCCTTGCGGAAAGGAGAAAGACATGAACATTACTGAAATCACAAGCACAAAGAAGCAGACAGCCGAACGGCTTCGGTTAGCCCCATACTGCCGGGTGTCGAGTGACTCTACCGACCAGCTCCACTCCTTCGCCGCACAGATCCGCTACTACAGCGACTATGCCAAGAAGCATCCCGAATATCAGCTTGTCGACATTTATGCCGATGAGGGCATCACGGGAACCGAGATGAAAAAGCGGGACGAGCTGAATCGGCTGATAGCCGACTGCAGGAAAGGCAAGGTCGACCGCATCATCGTCAAATCGGTTTCCCGATTGGCACGGAACACCGAGGAGCTGCTCGTACTGCTGCGGATGTGCAAAGAGATCGGCGTAAGCGTGTATTTCGAGGAACAGGGCATCGACACCGAAAAACTGAATATGGAGATGATCGTAACATTCCCCGGTATGGCCGCACAGCAAGAAAGTGTGAACATATCGGGGAATTTGCGTTGGAGCTATCAAAAGCGGATGCAGTCCGGTGACTTCAATTGCACCTGTCCGGCTTACGGCTTCGACCTCAAGGACGGCGAGCTCGTAATCAACGAAACGGAGGCGGCGGTCATTCGGCGCATATTCGACCTATACCTCCAAGGATACGGTACGCTTGCCATTGCAAAAATGCTAAATGAGGACGGCATACCGCGGAAGCACGGCTACGAAAAATGGCTGCCGAGTTCCATCAACTATGTGTTGAACAATGAACGCTATATGGGAGATGCGCTCCTGCAAAAGAGCTACACCACCGAAACCCTGCCGTTTCGGAAAATGAAAAACGACGGACGGCTGCCGCAATACTATGTGGAGAACAGCAACCCTGCCATCGTCAGCCGAGAAACCTTTCAGGCGGCGCAGAACCTGCTGCGCTCACGGAAAACGGAAAGATGCAAAAGAAAGTCCTATCCGCTGACCGGAAAGCTGCGCTGTCCCGAATGCGGCAGGGTCTTCCGACATCAGGTGGTAAACGGCAAGGCGCATTGGATATGCTCCTGCCGCTCGTCCGGTGCAACCGACTGTCAGCACCGCCATGTGCGTGAGGATATCGTATACGATATATTCACCGATATGGTTATCAAGCTGAAAACCTACCGAACCGTACTGCTCGGTACGCTGATCCACCAAATGGAAACCATGCAGGACCGCACAAGCCGCAATCAGGAACGCATACGGCAGATAGACAAAGAAATCGCCGACCTCGGTGCAAAGAATCATATCATTGCACGGCTGCACACAAGCGGCGCTATGAACGCCGTCGATTACGCCATGCAGACTTCGGAGATCGGCAACCGCCTCACCGAGCTGCGCATCGAACGGCGGCAAAAGCTCACCGAGGATGAGGACGACCAATTACTCGCCACTCTCAAAGACTTAAACGGCACTCTCGATGAATACGAGCCGACCGTCGAGTTTGACAACGGGCTGTTTGACGAAATCGTCGAGAGCATCATGGTGAACAGCAGCGAACAACTCACCTTCAAACTCATCGGCGGCATCACACTGACCGAGCAAATTCCCAAGAAAGGACGGTGAGAACCGAATGAAAAACAGAACCCTGCCTTATGGCTACTGCTGTAAAGACGGCGTTATCGTCACAGAACCGCAGGAAAGCAAAGTGCTGAAACGGATCTTTGCCGCCTACCTTGACGGCTCCTCTATGCTGACCATAGCCGAGCAGCTGAACAGAGAGAAAATCGAATACAGGGACGGCGTTACCGACTGGAACAAGGGACGGCTCAAGCATCTCATTGACAACGCAAAATATCTCGGTACAGAGGTGTATCCGCCGATCATCGACCAAGCGACCTATGAGAAAATGCAGAAAACAAAGCATGGGCGCAACACCCAAAGGAACACGGACAAAACACGGGACATATTCAAGCTGACCGTCCCCGTCCGATGCCCAAGCTGCGGCGACCGAATGCGTCGCCGACACGATAGCCGATGCAAATGCCAAGAGCGCTGGACTTGCGAAAACAAGGATTGCCGTCTGCGGATCGAGATATCCGATGCCGAACTGCTGACCGCACTCGCCGACCTTCTCGGCACGGTAACCGCCGACAGTATCACATTGCCTGCCGAAACACCCTACGAACCGAGCCCCGAGGTAATACGGCTGAATAACGAGATCAGCCGAATGCTTGACATGGCGGAAATAGACAAGGCTGTGTTGCGAAGCAAAATAGAGGAATGCTTCCGGCAGAAATATAAAGAACTCGGCAACGGGTGCTGCGCCGTACAAAGGCTGAAAGCCGAACTTGACAGTACGGCAGACATCGCCGAGCGGCTGAACCGCACGGTCAGCGAAATACGCCTGTACACCGACAAAACGGCAGACATCATACTGCTGAACGGACAGATCATACGAAAGGAGTCAGACAATGGAACAGACTGTTGTATCCCCGCCGAGAGTGGTGCGGATAATCGAACCGACAATATCGGTCAGAGAGAGCGTGAAAACCCATTACCGAGTCCTGCGGGTGGCGGCATACTGCCGCGTTTCCACTAAGCAAGAGGAACAGCTTAACAGTTATGAAAATCAGGTGCAACACTACACCGAACGCATCAATTCCGAAAACGGATGGACGCTTGAAGGTATCTACGCCGACAAGGGCATCTCCGGCACAAGCGTAAAGAACCGAGATGAATTCAACCGCATGATCCGCCGATGCAAACAAGGGAAAATCGACATGATCATCACAAAATCCATTGCCCGGTTCGCGCGGAACACGGTGGACTGCTTGAAGTATGTCCGCCTGCTCAATGACCTTGGTGTCGATGTGTACTTCGAGGAACAGGGCATCCACAGCAATCAGCCCGGTGCCGAGTTTTACATCACCATCTACGGCAGCATCGCCCAAAGCGAATCGGAAAATATCAGCGCCAACATTAAATGGGGCAAGGCGCAGGCCGCCCGTGAAGGCAAGGTGGTATTCAGATACAAGAACTTCCTCGGCTACCGCAAGGGCGAGGACGGACAACCCCAAATCGTCCCCGAAGAAGCCGAAACGATCCGCTTTATATATGACCGTTTCCTCGCAGGCGACAGCTTAAAAGGAATTGCCAAACTACTTGAAGAAAAGGGCATCAAAAGCCCGACGGGAAAAGCAGAGTGGCAGTTTTCCACGATACAGTCCATTCTCTCCAATGAGAGATACAAAGGCGATGCCATCATCAATAAGACCTACATCACCGACTGCATCAGCAAAAAGGTCAGAGTCAACAACGGTGAACGCCCGAAATACTATGTGGAAAACAGCCACCCTGCCATTATCGACTCGGCTACCTTCGGCAGAGTTCAAGAGGAGCTCGCGCGGCGCTCCGGCAAACGCAAGATCAGCCGAAAAGCCAAGACCGAGCAAGGCAAATACTCAAGTAAATACGCTCTGACAGAACTGCTCGTCTGCGGTGAATGCAAGTCCGCCTACCGCCGATGCACATGGACGGCAAGCGGCAAGAGAAAAATCGTATGGCGATGCATCAACCGCATTGAATATGCCAAGAAATACTGTCATAACTCACCCTCCGTAGAGGAAAGCGTACTGCAACGGGCTGTGATGACGGCAATCATGGAAACCGCCAATCAAAATGCCGAGGTATTGCGAACACTAAAGATGCACATCGGCATGGGCTTGGAGGGCGAAAAGAGCGAGGATAACAGCATCGACCTACAGATACGGATCGCCGAGATCGACGCAGAGTTCAAAAAGATGCTCGACCGAGTATCCACCGACACCATCGAAGCCTTTGACGAGGAAACCGCAACTCGGCTTATGAATGAAAAAAGCCGTCTGCAACAGCAGCTCGACAGCATAGCCGACGCTGAACAGCGGCGAGAAAACGCAAAATCCCGACTCGATGACATCTACACGATACTCGACGGCATAAAGAACCGTCCGATGGAATACGATGACCAAATCGTCCGCCAACTGCTCGAATGCATAGTGGTCAACTCAAAAGAACAGATTACCGTAATATTCAAAGGCGGTCTTAAATCGGTGCAGCCGCTGACCGAATGACAGCGGCTCACCGCTGCCCCTAACCTTGAAAGCTCAAGATTTTTCGTAAGGGAACAAACACTAACCCCAAAAAGGCGAAAAAATCTATTTTATAGTCCTACCACATCAAAAAACGGCTTAAACACTGCGTTTAAGCCGTTTTTTGATATGTTTTTATGTACGGAGCACGGTCTGAATTTCCGCTTTTGACACTCATTTCAGGCATCAAAATATTCAACGGTTGCTAATAATTCCAACGTTTCCGTCTGCTACATCATCAAAATAGCATC
>ENA-UOJM01000857-UOJM01000857.1-human-gut-metagenome-genome-assembly--contig:-P116-NODE-857-length-33848-cov-16.708342_pt1 | contig 33848 bp, 21 predicted proteins | sample MGYA00242349_ERZ723896 | MGnify/ENA metagenome assembly ERZ723896 | reverse complement strand
TTCGCTTCTCCATTTATAGCCCCTCAGTCGCTGCGCGACAGCTCCCCCGAGGGGGAGCGAGCGCGCCCGCAAGCTTTGCAGTTCAACCGGGAACTTTCCCGCCATGCCAAGGGCTCCCCCTTTGGGGGAGCTGGCGAGCGCAGCGAGACTGAGAGGGCAAGCCTGCTGCCCCGCAGCGCCATGCTTTCGTAGAAAGCGGCGCTGCACCTGCCGTTTCCCGCCACGACCCCTCCCGTGAAAATAGCGTTTGGAGCGGCCCGCAGGCCGCGACAAACGCGAAATTATAAATAATTTTTCCTCTGATGATGCGCAGAGCAACGCGGAGCGCATTTTCAATCGTCCCACTCCCGGCAAGGGCGACTGTTCAAAAGTCCCCTATGACCCATAGAGTTTTGAACAGTTACTTTTTCTGCGCCAAAACACGCAGAACGCTGCGCTTTTTGCCCTGACTCTTCAAAAGTAGCTAAAGTTTTGAAGAGTCGCGAACATAACGAAACTACGTCACTTTTAGATACTATTCAATATAAAAAAGTGGTAATAATGTCCGACTCTTCAAAAGTCCCTTTGTATCATAGGGCTTCGCCGCCTGTTTTGAATAGTCGCATTTGCGGTCAAAGCGGCAGCTGCGTCTGTTTGTTGAGGTTGATGATCTCAGCAGCAACAGCCGCCGGTTCAAGCTCTGGACGATGCCAGTAGATCTTCTGGTTCGGCGGTTTTCCAACGCGCAGCAGCTTCAAATCCAGCGCGATGCGTGCCCTGCGGATGGTACTGTCCGAGATATCCCGCTCGGCGCACAGGCGGTACACCTCGCCCGCCTCTACCCAGCCCACAAAGGACAGCTGCTTTTCCAGCGCCTCGATGGCGTTGGCAAGGGCGGCAGAGGGACGGCCATTGCCGGTGGCGGGGGTGCCCGCCTCCCGGATGATGGCGTCGGCGGTAAGGGTGCAGGGGCCGTCGTAGGCCACCGTGCCCTGCGGACAGATGCGGTAGCGCTGGCTTTCGCCGGGCTGACCAAGGCTGTTTTTGGCGTGGGCCACCACCCGCACCTCCGGGTGCTCCGGGTCCCGCCCGGCAATGAGGATGCTGCGGGCGGCGTTGCGGAAATCGCTGGAGCCAAGCAGACGGTCCAGTGCGCTGCACACCCCGGGGCCGGGCTTGCTCATGTGGCTGATGAGCAGCACCGCCATGTCCAGCTCCTTGGCAAGGGCACCCAGATGGTCCAGCAGCGGGCGCACCTGCTCGGCGCGGTTCATCTGCACCCCCTGCCCCAGATAGCTCTGGATGGGGTCGAACACCAGCAGCGCCGGGCGGTACACCCGGCACAGGGCGGCAAGCTCCTCGTCGCCCATGCTGTAACTGGCACCGTCCTGAAAGTACAGCCGGTCAAGGTCTGCCCCCATGGCCTCGGCGCGGGGACGCAGCACCTTGTTGGGGTCGTTCTCGGCGGTAAGGTAGAGCACGGTGGCGGGGGGCTGCGGCGGGGTGTCCGGCGCAAAGGCAGCGCCCCGGGTAAGCCGGGCGCACACGTCCAGCGCAAGGCTGGTCTTGCCCGCAGCGGACACGCCGCCCAGAATGCTTACCATGCCCCGGGGCAGGTAGGGCTGCACCAGATAGGCGGCACGCTCCGGCGCAAAGGCGCTGGCGGGACGGATGCGGAACCGCCCGCGCCCGGCCTTTTGTTTGGCTTCGGCTTCGGCGCGCTGCTCCTCGGCAAGGCCGGCCTGCACATACTGCTGGCGGGCGTTTGCCACAAAGCCCTCGATATCCTGCCCCATGCGCGCCCCGCAGTCGGTATACCAGCTCTCCACCCGACCGGTGTCCCGCAGCTGACGGCTGTACAGCTGCCCCCGCAGCAGCCGCAGGGCTTCCTCGCGGCGGTCTTTGTCCAGCGTATACACCAGCGTGGCGGTGTAATCGCTGAGCAATTGGGCATCCGGCGCGTGCTCCAGATGCTGGCACAGCTCCGTCCAAACCTCGTGCTGGACGGCCTGCGCCTTGTCGTAGGCGGTACGGTACTTGTTTGCGTCCATGTAAAAACCTCCTTCGGACATAAAGTATCTACCCTTATCCTAAGGCGATGGACGCGGAAAAACCAGTGTGTACTTTTTGGGAGCCGGAGCGTATTATTGTGCACGGGATATACGCAGCGTAAATACAAGCGCGGCAGCTGTAAACTAAAAACAAACGCAGCAGCGCACAACAACCTCCGCCGCACGGGAAAAATCTGCCAAAAGCTGGCAAAGTATTTTCCCCCGCGTAATCCACCGAAAACGTGCGATTTTTGGGGGAGAGCAGCAAAAGCAGGGCAGCCCGCGGGCTGCCCGGCTTTTGCGTATCCTTTTATTTCTTAACCGCCCGCAGGATGCGGTTGGCGATGTACTTATGCCCGCTCACGGTGGGGTGGGCATCGGTGGCGGTCATGGCAAAGGGGATGGGCACATAGGTCACGTTCTCGTTCTGGGCGGCAAGGCTCTTGCCAAGGGCGTTCAGCCGCCGGAACAGCTGCGTCCACTCCGGCAGTAGAGGCACGGGGTTGGTGTAGCCTACAAGGATGATCTGCGCGTCCGGGTTCAGCGCCCGCAGCTGGGCCACCACCTGCGGCATGTTGACGGCGGCGTCCTGATACGCCTGCTCGCAGATAGCGTCGGTGCCGCCGCCCAGCAAAAGCTGGGTAGTGGCTTTGCGCTCCTCGCGGGTAAGCCGCAGGCGGGAAAGGCCGCTGTTCAGCCGCTGCAAATTCTCAAAGCTGGGGGTACGCAGCACGCCGCTGATGAGGGTGGCTACCAGCTGCTCGCTTTTCCAGTTGGTGGCGTTGCCCAGCGCCACAAGGGCGGGTACCAGCGCATCGTTGGAGCCGACCTGCACGCTGATGATATCCGCACGCCGGATATAGTCCAGCATCTGGGGGTAGACGTAGTAGGTGCCCGCCAGCTGGTTCATTTTGGGCATTGCACCGGTGCGCAGCATATCCACAAGGTCGCCGGTGGTCAGCCCGGGCAGGCCGAGATCGATGGCGTGCTGACGGTCCAGTCCAAGCCCCTTGCCCACTAGCGAAACATAGCACTGCTCCGGGTAACCCTCAAAGTTTGCGGCCACGTCCATGCCGATGGCGGCTTCGGTGTACTTGAAATCCGGCAGACCTACGCCGGAAACGATGCTGTCGCCCAGCGCCACATAGGTGCGCTGAGGGTCGGCGGCAGGGGGTTCTGCGTCTGGGGCGGGCTGGGCAGTCTCCGCTGTCGGGGACGGAACATCCGCAGGGGCGGTCTGCACCTGCGCGGCGGGGGCATCCTCCGGCGGCAGGGCATCGGGCTGCTGGGCGAAGGCGGGCACAGCCAGCAGCACCAGCGCAGCGGCGCTGCACAGCCATGCGGTAAAACGGGGATGTTTCATGGATGATTCCTTCTTTCTCAAGGGCAGTGGGACGATTTGGAATGCGCGCCGCGCTCGCTTTGCGCATATTCAGCGGAAAGATTATTTTTATTTTGCGTTTGTCGCGCTCTGCGGAGCGCTCCAAACGAATTTTCACGGGAGTGTTCACCCCACCTCTTCTTCCAGTTTGCGGTAGTCGGCCTTGCCGGCGGGGGTCATGGGCATTTCGGGGATGATCTTATAGGCCGAGGCGGCGGGCTGCACATACTCCGGCAGCTCCTCGCGGCACAGCTGGCGCAGCTCCCGCAGGATCTGGCGCTTTTTGCCGGTGGCGGCAGGGTCCAGCACCACAAAAACGAAGGGCAGACGTCCCTGGGTGTGGTCGGTATCGGCGCAGCCCACCACACAGCACTGCTGCACGGCAGGGTGGCGGCTGATGACGTTTTCGATCATGGAGGGGAACACCTTGAAGCCGTCGTGCCGGATGATGATGCGCTTGATGCGGGCATCCAGATACACAAAGCCGTCCTCGTCCATAGAACCGATATCGCCGGTGTGCGCCCACAGCTGGCCATCGGCGTGGCGGCGCAGCAGGTAGGCGGTCTCCTCGGGCTTGTTGTAGTAGCCCTTCATGGCGGTGGGGGTGCAGATGCAGATCTCGCCGCGCTGACCGATGGGCAGTTCGGTCTCGGTGCCCGGCTCGAAAATGGAGACCACCGTGTTGACCATGGGGATGCCCACGCTGCCGGGCTTTGTCACGTTGCCGGCGGCAATGGTAGCTGCCGAGGATACCTCGGTCATGCCGTAGCCCTTTGCCAGCGGGTACTCCACCCCGTGGGCTTTGAGGAACTGGTTCACCGTCTGCTCCGCGCCCAGCGAGAGGGAGTCGCCGCCGGCGGCGTAGTTGCGGATGAAGGAGAGGTCTTTGTTTTTCAGCAGCGGGTCGGCGGCCAGCTGCTGGTAGTGGGTGGGCACGCCGAACATGTGCGCGGGCTTGTACTTCCACACCAGTGCGCCCAGCTTATCCGGGTCCAGATTGGGGATGATGATGACGTGCAGCCCCATGACCAGCGGCATGTGGATGCCGCAGCTGTAACCGTAGGCGATGAAGGGCGGCATCACGTTCAGCATCTTCTGTCCGCGATGGAACAGGCGGCTCTGGGCGGCAAACTCCTGTGCAAGGGCGTTGAAGCAGTAGTCGGTCAGCATAACGCCCTTGGGCGAGCCGGTGGTGCCGCCGGTGTGCACCACCACGCAGGTGTGCTGGGGGTCGTAGGGCGCGGCGGCGGGGCTGTGCCCCTTGCCCGCGTCAATAAAGTTCTTCCAGCGCAGCACGTTGGAGGCGTAGCGGTTTTTATCCGGGTTTGTCAGCTTGTAGCCCACGGCTTTGGCCAGCGGCAGGCTGTCGGCGGGGCTGAGCACCACCACCCGCTCCACGCTGGTGCGCTTTGCGGCCTGATGGCAGCGGGGGTACACCACGTTCAGGCAGATGAGCAGGCGGGACTCCACCTCCTCGATGTACTCCCGGATGCCCTCGGTGCTGTACCGGGGGTCCACCAGATTCAGGGTAGCGCCCAGAAGGTCGGCGGCGTAGAAGGCGTAGACCACCTCCGGGGTCATCACGCTGACCACCGTGATGATATCGCCCTTTTTCACCCCCAGCGCCTGCAGGGCGGCGGCGGTCTTTTTGACCTGCACGATCAGGTCGGCATAGCTGAACTTGCGTCCGTAGTATTCCAGCGCGGTGTCGCCCAGATGCCGCTCGTTGTTGCGGCAGATCAGCTCAAAGGCCGAGCACTCCGGCACGGTCTGGTGGATGTACTTTTCCTCATAATACTTCAGCCATGGCTTTGCCTTGGAGGCATAGACCGGCTGCTTGGTGGTTTCCGTCATAGGATCAAAACCTTTCTTCACTTTTTTCTTCTTTTCTCTTTTCAGGTCTGCTGCCCGGCGCAGCGGTTGCGGCAGACAAAAAAGGCAGCTTGCCATAGTGGAAAGCTGCCGGGATGCTGCTGCATCAGAGAAGGCAAAACCTCTCATTCAGTATTGTAGTAGAACCGCAGGGGAAAGTCAATAAACAAACCGTGCAACCGTGAAAAGGGAGAACAGAAACGCCTGCAGGTGTTTCTGTTCCCCAAAATTAAAAGATGCTTTCCGCGCTCCACCGCTCCGCCTCGGCGTCATTGCACAGCACCCAATGGCGCGGGCGCAATTCCCGCCACGCGGGGGGCGCGGCGGTGTAATCGTGCATGGCGGGGTCGTAGACCAGCAGCTTTTTCTCCCGCTCCCGGCGCGGGTCCGGCATGGGAATGGCGGACAGCAGGCTGCGGGTGTAGGGGTGCAGCGGGTGGGTGACCAGCTCCTCGGCGTCCGCCAGCTCCAGAATATTGCCCTTGCGGATGACGGCAATGCGGTCGGAAATGTAACGCATCACCGAAAGGTCGTGGGCGATGAACAGGTAGGTAATGCCGCGCTGTTTTTGCAGCTGGCGCAGCAGGTTGAGCACCTGCGCCCGGATGGACATATCCAGTGCGCTGATGGGCTCGTCCGCCACGATGAACTCCGGCTCTACGATGAGTGCCCGGGCAATGCCGATGCGCTGCCGCTGCCCGCCGGAAAATTCATGGGGGAAGCGGGAGGCAAACTCCGGCAGCAGGCCCACATCCAACAGCGCCTGCCGCACCTTCTCCTCCCGCTGCGCGGCGCTCAGCTCCGGGCGCACGTTCTGCAAGCCCTCGCCCACGATGTAGCTTACCTTGGCGCGCTCGTTCAGGGAGGATTGCGGGTCCTGAAAGATCATCTGAATTTCCCGGGTGAGCTGCCTGTCCAGCGCGCGAGAAATTTTGCCGTTGATGCGCTGACCTTTGTACAAAATCTCGCCGCCGGTGGTGGGCAGAATGCGCAGGATGGCACGGCCAATGGTGGTTTTGCCGCTGCCGCTCTCGCCCACAAGACCGAAGGTCTCGCCCTTATAGATGGTAAAGCTGGCGTTCTGCACCGCAGAGTACGCTTTGCGCCCGCTGCCGTAGGTCACCTGCAAATTTTTTACTTCCAGTAACGGCTCTGCCATATCACAGCCCCTCCTTTTGCAGCTTTTTCACCGCAGCGGGCGGCTCGATGTGGGGCGCACGAGGGTCCAGCAGCCATGTGCGCGCCTTATGGGTAGGCGATACCGCAAAGTAGGGCGGCCGCTTGACAAAATCGATCTTGAGCGCCTGCGGGTTGCGGGGCGCAAAGGCGTCGCCGTGGATCTCGGCAAACAGGTTGGGCGGCGTGCCCGGGATGCTGAACAGGTCCTCGCCCTTCACGCCCATCTGGGGCATACTGGACAGCAGCGCCCATGTGTAGGGGTGGCGGGGGTCGTAGTAAATTTCGTCCGCTGTGCCAATTTCCACGATATCGCCCGCGTACATCACCGCCACCCGGTCGGCAAGGTTTGCCACCACGCCAAGATCGTGGGTGATCAGCACGATGGTCAGGTGGTATTTTTCCCGCATCTGCCGCAGCAGCTGTAAAATTTGCGCCTGAATGGTCACATCCAGCGCGGTGGTGGGTTCGTCGCAGAGCAGTATTTTGGGGTTGCACGCCAGCGCAATGGCAATGACCACCCGCTGCCGCATGCCGCCGGAGAACTCGTGGGGGTACTGCTTATACCGCAGCGCCGGGTCAGAAATGCCCACGTCCCGCAGGTATTCCAGCGTCTTTTCCCGCGCAGCAGCGCCCTTTAAGCCCTGATGCAGGGTGACGGCCTCGGTGATCTGCTCGCCAATGGTCTTGAGCGGGTTTAAGCTGGTCATGGGGTCCTGCATCACCATGGCGATCTCTCGCCCGCGGACGGTGAGCCACTCTTTTTCAGTCTTGAGCGCCGCAAGGTGCAGCGGGGCGCAGCCGGGGGTGGGGTAGTAGTCGATGCTGCCGCCGGTGATGCTGCCGTTCGCGTCCAAAAGGCCCATAAAGCTTTTGGTGAACACGCTTTTGCCGGAGCCGCTCTCGCCCACAAGGGCAAGCACCTCGCCCCGGTAAAGGTCGAGGTCGATGTCCCGGATGGCGTGCAGGGTGCGCCCGCGCAGCCCGAACCGGATCTGCAAGCCGCGCACCGAGAGGATGGGGTCTTGGGTCATGGGGGATCCTCCTTATTGCAGATGGTTCTTGGGGTCGGCGGCGTCCGAGAAGGCGTTGCCGATCAGATAAAAGGCGATGGTGACAAAGCTCAGGATGAGGGTGGGGTACAGCAGCTGATACCGCAGCCCCGCCTGCATCATTACCTTGCGGCCGTCGTTTACCAGATTGCCCAGCGAGGGCGTTTCTACCGAGAGTCCAAGGCCGATGTAGGTGATGAACACCTCGTTGCCGATGGCTTCCGGGATGGTCAGCGCCATGCGCAGCATGATGACCGAAACCAGATACGGCAGCAGGTTGCGCAGCACGATGCGCAAAGTGGGCGTGCCGATGCAGCGGGAGGCAACGTTATAGTCCCGGTCGCGGATAATCAGGATCTGGTTGCGGATGAACCGCGCCATCTCGATCCACCCTTTGATGGACATGCCCAAAATCATTGTCCAGATGCTGGGCGTAGCCACATAGGAGATCAGGATGAGCACGATGGCGGTGGGGATGTTATCGAAGATGTTGTACAGCTCGGTGAACACAAAGTCCAGCCCGCGCACATAGCCCCACAGCACACCGGCGGTAATGCCCACGACAGCCTCGATGACCGCCACGAAAAAGGCGATGGTCAGGCTGGTGCGCGCGCCCGCCCAGATGCGCGCCCACAGGTCCTGTCCGATGGAGTTGGAGCCCCAGAGAAAGCCCTGCTGCCCCGGGGCGATGTTGCGGTACTGGATGCCGGTGGCAGGGTCTACGGCGCAAAGGTTGGGGTCTGCCTGCCCGGGCAGCAGCGGCTGCACAAAGGCGAACACCACCACCGCTGCCAGCGCTGCCAGCAGCGCCACGGCAAGCTTGTTTTTAAAAAAGGCACGGAAGGTGCTGCCCCAGTAGCTGTAACTGGTGCTGGCAGTGGCTTCGGCTTGCTGGCTGCTGAACCCGGCGGGGGTGAAAAGCGCCTCCTCCGGCAGGGTTGCCCACGCGGCGGGGCCGTCCTTTTGCAGGGTGTTCAGCTGCGTTTCCAGCTGACGGGAACACGCGCGTTTGAACATCAGCGGCCACCTTCCTTCTTACCAAAATTGATGCGGGGGTCAATGAGCACCATTAAAATATCGCCCAGTATCAGCCCCACGATGCCCACGCAGGCGTACAGCAGCACGATGCCCTGCACCATGGTGTTGTCGTGGCGCTGCACACAGGTGACCAGCAGCCCGCCCATGCCGGGGATGCTATACAGGCTCTCGATGTAGATGGAACCCACCACGGTATTGAGAAACGCCGAGGGGATATACTGCACCAGCGGCACCATGGCATTGCGGAACACATGATGCAGCGCGATATCCCGCCCGCACACGCCCTTGGCGCGGGCAAGGCGAATGTAGTCCTTGTTGCTTTCGTCCACCATGTAGCGGCGCAGCCACATGGCGTAAAAGGCAAGGTTTGCAAGGCTCATGCTGCACACCGGCAGCACCCAGTAGCGCCAGTTTGCGGCGTTGAACAAAAGCCCCACGCCCACCGCCGCCGTGCCGTACATCTGGATGTACAAAAAGTACACCGCAGCGGGCACAGCCTGTATCAGCACGATGAGCGCCGTGCCCAGCTTATCCGGCCAGCGTCCCTTGTACTGCCCCATCACAAGCCCCAGCGGGATGCCCAGCACAAGGCTGAGCAGCATGGCCAGCACGCCCATCTGCACAGAGATGGGCAGCTTTTGCGCTAAAATCTGGGTGACCGGGGCGTTCACCTTATAGATATGGCTCACGCCAAGGTCGCCGTGCAAAGCGTTTTTCCAAAAGCGTCCCACCTGCACCGGCAGCGGGTCCAAAAGACCCATGGCTTGCAGCCCGGCCTGGATCTGTGCCTCGGACATTTTTTCGTAGTTTGCAAAGTAGCCTTCCACCGGCATGAGCCGCAGCAGACAGAACACCAGCGTCACGATGATAAACAGCGTCAGCACCGAGCGCCCGATGCGCCTTGCAAGATATTGCACCATGGTGTGCACCTCTCTTTTTACTTGAAATACCGATAGATATAGCATACCGCAAATTGCCCTTTTTGGGAAGTGCTTTGTGGGCTTTTGCGGGAAAATGGGGAGAGGGACGATTTAGAATGGCCTCCGCGTGCGCTCTGGCCATGTTCAGCGGAAAGAATATTTTTATTTCGCGTTTGTCGCGGCCTGCGGGCCGCTCCAAACGCTATTTTCACAGGTGGGGTCGTAGCCGGGAGCGGCAGCTCTTCGGGGAACAAACCCTCTCAGTCCGCTCCCGTTGGTCGCGTCCAGCTCCCCCGAAGGGGGAGCTTTTTGCCATCTCCCGGTCAGTAGAGCAAAACCTCCCCCTTTCGGGGGAGGTGGCATCGCGTAGCGATGACGGAGAGGGTTTGCCCGCTCCCCGCAGCGCCGCCGCTTCCGCAGGAAGCAGGCGCTGCAAATGCAGTTGACCGTTACGACCCCACCCGTGAAAATGCAAAGCCGGAGCGTCCGCAGACGCTCCGGCTTTGCTCTATTAAAAATATTCTTTCCGCTATTTATGCGCAGAGCAACGCGGAGCGCATTTAAATCGTTTTACCGCGCATCCCGGTTGGCGTTATACTCGTCCATGGAAACGTAGTGGTCGAGGATATGGATGCCCTTCAGGCGGTTCGAGGAGAAGCCGGTGGGGGCGTACTGCCCCTCCCACAGGTTCAGCCGGGTGGCAATGTAAGGCGGCACCGGCAGGCTGAGCGGGATGACCAGCGCATTCTCGATGAGGTACGCCTCGGCGTCGGCAAAGGCGGCGTACCGGGCGTCGAGGTCAGCGGTGATGGCCTTGGCCTTTTCTACCATGTCCATGTAGGTCATGACATAGTCGGCGGTCTCGCCGGTGATGATGCCGTCCTCTACGCCGGTGCGCAGAAAGGCGTAGCAGGTGCCCCGGTCGCCCGCTTCCTGATAGAAGGGGTACACCTCGGTCTCGGGGTCGGAGTAGTCGGCGCCCCAGTAGTAGGACATGAATTCGTAGGCACCCGCGCGGCGCACTGCGTTCAAAAAGTTATCCGACGGCCCCTGCGTGATGATAATATCCACAAAGTCAAAGCCGTCGTTCAGTACGCCCTCTACCTGCTGCTTGAACACCTGACACTGCTTGTCCCAGTCCACCACGGCGGGGTTGTAGGGGTACTGCACCTTAATGGGGAAGGTAGCCCCCGCAGCGGTCAGCTCCTGCACGGCGGCGTCGCGGTACTGCTTGGCGGTGGCTTCGTTGAAGTGGTCGGTCACCTTGGCAAGCGCGCCGCATTCGGTGTAGTCCACGCCCTTGCTGTCCGCGCAGAAGGAGGGCGGGGTGATGGTGTGCAGCTTGTAGTTTTCGTACCCTTCCGGCGCGGTGACCGCCAGCGTAACGGCGGGGTTGATGGCGTACAGGAAGGCCTTGCGGAAGTTGGTGCTGTTCACCGCTTTGGCCCAGTTGTCCGGCTGGTACTGGGCATCCACGCCGGTGGTGTTCCAGTTGGAAAAGCTGTGGGCGTAGGGCAGGAAGTTGAAGAAATAAAAGTAGCTCTTGCCGGTCTCCGGGCGCTCCATGGACACCATATCCTTTGTGGTGTCGTCTGCCAGCCAGCTGTCCAGAATATCCGAGCTGATGGTGGCCTGGTCGATCTCGCCGCGCCGCACCATCTCCGGGCCGCTGATGAGCGCCTCCTGATTGTAGATGTAGCGGATGGTGTCGATGTACACGTTGTCCTTATCGTAGTTTTCAGGATTCTTCTTCATCACCCAGCTTTCCAGCGGGGTGTACTCCGCCAGATAGAACGCACCGCAGCTGCAGGCGGTCTCGGCGCTGGTGCAGAACTGGTCGCCCAGCTCCGCCAGCATGGGGCCGTAGGCAGGCTCAAAGGGGGCGTAGTTCAACAGGCTCAAAAAGCCCGGGAAGTCGTAGTTCAAAGTGTAGGTCAGGGTGTGCTCGTCCACAGCTGCCACGCCCACGGAGGAAAAATCCACAGCAGGGCAGGTGGTGGTGCTGCCGTCGGCGGCGGTCAGGGTCACGGTGCCTGCGGCGTCGATGGTGTAGGTGGTGCCGTCCTCGGCTACGGTGCCGTTGTTGGCGTTGTTGCGCCAGACGCAGTAGTTATAGTAGTCCTCTGCCCCGGCCACATAGGGGGTGACAAGGCTGGCAGTGCCGGAGGCGTAGTCCGGGTTTAGCAGATAGGCCAGCGCGTCCACAAAGTCCTGCGCAGTCACGGGGCCCAGCACTGCGCCGGTATAGTCCACCCAGTTCTCGTCCCGCAGGTGGAAGGTCCATGTCAGGGTGTCGGCGTCCCACTCCCAGCTGGTGGCAAGACCTTCGCGGATCTTACCACGGCTGTCGTACTCCACCAGCGTGTCCACGCAATGGGTGCCGTGGTACAGGTCCGGGTCGGCAGAGCAGATGAGATAATTCAGGGTGGCGGGCTGGCGGGCGTACAGCACGGTGTAGGTGGCGCTGCCGTCACCGGCAGTGCTGTCCGCAGCGGAGCCGCCGCAGCTGCTCAGCAGCCCGGCAGCAGCGGTGGAAAGGGCTGCCGCGCCGCCTGCCTTGAGGAACTGACGGCGGGAAAAAGCATGATGCATCATAAAAACCTCTTTCGCTCTTTGTAAAAAAAGAGGCAACGGAACCACATCCGTTACCTCTTTTGAACAGTCTGTCGGCTATTACTGGTAACTTTAAGCCCAGTATAGCATTGTTTGGGTGCAACGTCAATCGGATTCCGCCGGGGCGGGGGCGGCGGGCGCTGAGAACGAACCCTCTCCGTCACGGCTTACGCCGTGCCACACACCCCCTTTTGTCGCTGCGCGACATTTTCCCCCGGCGCGGGGGAAATCAGCCCTCTCAGGGGGAGGATTTGCTCTACTTACCGGCAGATGCCAAAAAGCTCCCCCTTTCGGGGGAGCTGGCTGCGAACGCAGTGAGCAGACTGAGAGGGTGCATGCAGGGCTAACGTGCCCTGCCCCTTATTACTCGGAGCGCGGCGCTTCGAGACTGGGCGCAGCCACATTGGCAGGGGCTGCGCTCTGCCCGGCAGGGATGGTATCGGGCAGGACGGCAGCTTCCACGGTCTGGGCAGCAGCAGTCTCTACGGTCGGGACGGCTTCCGCTGTGGTCTCGGCAGCGTTTTCCGCTGCCTTGGCGGCTTCCTCAGCGGCTTTGGCGGCGCGTTCGGCCTTCAGCTGTTCGGCGCGCTGACGTGCTTCCTCCTGACGTTTCTGGGTGCGCGCCTTGATGCGGCACACCGAGCACAGTCCCTCGGCGCTGTCCGGGGCAATGGGCTTGCCGCACTGCTTGCACAGGGTCTTGGTGCACTTGTGCAGCACCACGGGGCCAAGGGTGGTAAGCTGGTACAGCTTCATGCCGTCAAAGCCCTTGTTGGAGCATACGTTCATGCACACGCCGCACTCGCTGCACTTCCACGGGGTAAGCACCATGCGGGTCTGACCGTTGGGCATCTCCTCAAACTTCAAAGCGTTGGCGCGGCAGGCTTTTTCGCACCGGCCGCAGCCAAAGCAGTTGTCGGTGAATTTGGGCATATAGTAGCCGTACTGCAGGGGCGTTTCCATGGCGGCTTTCAGCTGCTTTGTGCGCTGGTGCAGCAGCAGACGGAAGTCCACCCCGCTGTCCTCCTCGCTGCGCAGACCGGGCAGCATTTGCAGCAGCTTTTTGGTGCCGCTCTTGGAGCCGTGGCTTACCTGTTCCAGCATCTCGCGGCGGGTCAGCTCCTGCACATGGTAGGGATACTCCTTTTCCTCATAAGCCAGCGAGAACCGCGCTTCAAACATCGGCTGACCGAAAAAGTCCACAAGGCGGGTCAGTTCTTTGCGCAGCTGCTCAGCGCACAAGTCGTTCTCGCACTGTCCGCAGGGGGTCAGGTCCAGCACGATCTTTTTGTTCAGCGCCAGATACGCCAGCGCCTCCCACGAGAGGGCACAGATGCAGCTGCGCACCACGGTGTTCTTGCGGCTGGACTTCTCACAGCCGATCCAGATGGTATCGTTGTCGGTGTCGGCCGCGGCGGTATCCCGCTGCACCTGCTCCGGCGAAGGCGCAATGCAGCCGCTGCGGCAAGCGGAAACGCACAGCCCGCAGTCGGTGCAGGGGTCCCAGTCCTTGACGAGGTTCGGGCGGGTAAAGATCTCCTCGCCGTAGGGGCAGATGTCCTTGCAGGTAGTGCAGGGCTTGCGGTGAGGGTGCAAATTCCAGCACTGGCGGCGGTTGATCTCGGGATGGCTGGTCTTCATCAGGGCATCCATTGCAGTTCTGGTAAAAAAGCCCATGGTCTTACTCCTTTTCCACAACAGAGGTGAGGGCGGCGTGGTCGAGCAGGAAACGCTGCACCTTCTGGTTGGTCACGGCGGCGGCGATGGCGTCCCGGCTCAGCACCTTGCGGATCTCCTCCTCCGGGGTGTCGTGCAGCTTGGAAAGGCGGGCGATCTCGGCGTCCACCTCCTGCTGGGTCACGGTGATCTTTTCGGCTTCGGCAATAGCGCGCACTGCCAGCATTGCCCGCAGCTGGCGCTCGGCCTCCTTGCGGTAGCCCTCCCGCACCTGCTCCGGGGTCAGCCCGGAGCTCTTACAGTAGAGCTCCATGGTTATATGGCTCTTGCGCAGCCGCTGGCGCAGCTGGGTCATCTGGTATTCGGCGTTCTGCGCCAGCAGCGCGGCGGGCAGCTCCACGGTCAGGTTCGCGCCTGCCATATCCAGCAGCGCCGCCCCGGCAATGCGGTCGGCGTTGGCTTCGTGGGAAAGGCGTTTTTTCTCCCGCAGGCTCTCCCGCAGGGCTTCCAGATCGTCAAAGCCCAGCGTCTTGGCAAAGGCATCGTCCACCGGGGGCACCTGCTTGCGCTCTACCGTGTGCAGGCAGATCTCAAACTGCGCCGTCTTGCCGGAAAGCTCCGGCACCCGGAAGTCGGCGGGGTAGGTGAAGTCGAAGCGGAAAGTCTCGCCCGCGCAGTGACCGTACACGGCCTGCTCGGCGGCGGGCATCAGCTGCCCGGTGCCCAGCACCACGGTCACCTTTTCCATCCGACTGTCCGGGATGGGCGCACCCTCCAGAAAGCCCTCGAAATCCAGCGTGACCCGCATCCCACGGGCGGCGGGGTCGCCGGTGGGCACAAAGGGCGCATGGACACGCGCCAGATTGCCGATATCCGCTTCCACGGCCTTTTCCGATACCGGGCGCACCCGGCGGGTGAAGGCAAGCCCCTTGTACTGCCCTAAGGCGGCAGCGGGCATGGTGTTTGCAGTCTGTTCCATAGTCGAACACTCCTTTTATATAGCAAAGCGGCGTTACAGCCCACGGGCTGCCAGCCAGCTTTCTGCGATCTGGGAGAACATCTCCGGGTACTGGGCATCTTCTTCTTTAAAGGCGCTCAGGTAATACTCCACCTCGGCGCGGGTGGGGCTTGCGGTGCGCCGCCAGATCGTAAAGGTGGTGCCGTTGCCCATATCAAAGGTGGCTTCCTGTGTAAAGTATTCGTCCCGCACCGCAAGGAACCTCTCGTTCAGCTTGTGGGACATCTCGCCGCTGCCCACAAAGGTCTGGGGGAAGGGGTCGGCGGTAAGGACGTACTTCGCCTCAAAGAACTGCATGGGGAAGTTGTGGGTGCCCGGCACCGAGAAGCCGAAGGCCAGCTTATCGTTGATGGGCATTTCGGGCAGAAGGCAGTTCTTGAAGTGATCCGGGCAGTACAGCATATCGTGGGGGATCATGTAGCTGAGCTCACCCTCGGCGCAGTGGGTGTCGATCCAGTTGGCAATGGCCTTGATCTGCGGCAGATCCTTGCGGTCGTAGATCAGCTTGTCCAGCCGGACGAACTCCGACGCCGCCTTGAGGGGGAAGTGATCCACCAGAAAGCCCGGCAGGGCAATGGTGGTCAGGGGAGAGCAGCGCACCGAGGTGGCAAACACCAGCGTGAACACCCAGAACACGACCTTTGCCGCCCGGAAGCGGCTGATGCCCTCGGCCAGCGCCGCGGCGCCCAGCAAAAACAGGAGAAACCACCCCGGGAGGAACAGCAGCATCTGGTGGGAGCCGGTGTTCTGGATGCGGGTGAACAGCAGCATGCTCAGAAGGATCTCCAGCCCGGCAAGGCAGGGCAGCGCGGGCATTTTGCGCTTTTTCAGGCTGAACCACAGCCCCATGCCCACGAGCACAAGGTTCATCAGACCCATGCGGAAGAAATGCAGCGAGATCTCGGCCACAAAGCCGCCGCCGTTATAGTAGGAATAGCGCTCGGCGTAGCTGTAAGCGAGGATGCGGCTGACCATCGGCCACAGCAGGATCAGCATGGCCACCATGCTCATCAGGCCGAACAGCACGAGGTTGCGCACCTGCAAAAGCGCCTGCTTTTTCTGCCCTGCCCGGGCAGTGCGCGCGCTGCTTACCAGCACCAGCACCGCGTAGGCAAAGTAGTAGCCCACCACAAAGTATAAGTACCACCGGCGGGAGAGGATGATGGCTGCCGTGGCGGCAAACAAAAGGCAAAAGCGCACCGGCTCCAGCTTTTCAAACCGGAAGTCCAGCGTGAGCAGCAGAATGCTGAAGCCGAAGATGAGGCCGAACCAGTCCGGCTGGCTGAGCATGGCGCTCATGCGCAGCCACGGGTAGGTGACCATCCACGTCATGCCGATGAGGAAGTACCAGAAGCGGTTTTTCACCCGCAGCATCTGCCCCACCTTGATGGTAAGCCCCGCCAGCAGCACCAGCAGCATGGGCAGGACGCTGAACACCTGACAAAAGGCAAAGCTGTCGCCGGTGTGGTCGCTCAGGCAGAAGGGAAACTCCAGAAACAGGGTGATGAAGTTGGTATAGTCCTCGGCAAAGGAGCCGAAGATGAACAGGAAACCCGCCGCCGGGCTTTGCAAAAAGGCGGCTTCGGCACTGTACTGTTTGCTGATATAGTTAAAATAATCCCAGATGTAAACAAAGCTGCGGCGACCAAGCGCCCAGAAAAAATAGACCAGCGCCGCCGCCCACAGGCCAACAATGATTGCTTTGTGGAACAGGTCGAACTTTACCCCCGCTACCCGCAGCACCAGCAGCACACAGGCAAACAGGGCAAGGTTACACCACAGGCTCACCAGCGGAAAAAAGAACTTGCTGCCGGGCGCAGCCAGCGCAAAAACGGCCAGCAGCACCGCCGCTGCAGCCAGCACCAGCGCAGTTTTCGCCGCAGCGGAAACGCGGGGCTTTGTAATGGGTTCGGTCATGGAACAAGACCCTCCTTGCAAAGTTTCACACCCTACAGTATAACAACTCCCCGGGGCACTGTCCAGCACCCCGGCGGCGAAAAATGCAGAATGTCCCGCCGCTTTCAAAGCAGACGGGACATTTTTGCGTAAATATTACTTATCGGAAACTTCTGCAACGGCCTTAGCAGCCTTTGCCGCCTTGCGCTTTTGCGCCAGCGCCCTGTTGGCGCTCAGGCGGGCGGCGTCCGGGTTCGGGGCTTCCGGGGTAAGCCGCAGCAGATAGCTGCCCATGGCGGGCAGGTCCAGCGTCAGGGTGTAGTCCCTGCCGAACACGCCGCCGTCGGTGGTGTGGAAGTTCTGCTTGCGGTGCGCCTTGTGCACGCCGCCCCAAGTGCCGGCCTCGGTGTCCAGCACCAGCTCTGCGCTGCAGGGGAACTTGAGGTACAGGGGGAACTTTTTGTGGGCGTGGTCCTGCGTGTTCATGACGCAGAGCAGGTTCTGCCCGCGCCCCTTGCGCAGCCATGCGTACACGCCCTCGGCGCAGCTTTCGTTTGCCACCCACTCAAAGCAGTCCGGGTTGTACTCGCCATCGTAGAGGGCGGGCTCGGAGGCGTAGATGCGGCAGAGGTTTGCAAAGTACTTCTGGAAGGCATCGTGGAAGGGGTATTCCAGCAGGTTCCAGTCCAGCTCCCGCTTTTCGTCCCACTCCCGGAAGTGTGCCAGCTCGTTGCCCATAAAGTTCAGCTTTTTGCCGGGATGGGTGTACATATAAAAATACAGGGTGCGCAGCTGGGCGCACTTTTCCGCGTAGCTGCCCCACAGCTTGTCAATGATGGTCTTTTTGCCGTGCACCACTTCATCGTGGCTCAGCGCCAGCAGATACAGCTCGTTGTAGAAGTAGTGCATACTGAACAGCAGCTTGCCGTAGCAGCCCGGGCGCTCGCCGAAGGGGGTGGCAAAGTAGTCCAGCGTGTCGTGCATCCAGCCCATGTCCCATTTGTAGTCAAAGCCCACGCCCTCGTAGCGGGTGGGGGCGGTCACCTTGAGGAAGTTTGTGGAGTCCTCCGCCATATAGATGCCGGTGGGCCAGCGCTCGTTCAGCCCGTGGTTCAAACTGCGCAAAAAGTTCACCGCGCCCTGATTCACGCCGCGGTTGGGGTCGCCCTGCCAGTACAGCGCCCGGGAGATGGCGTCCATGCGGATGCCGTCGCAGTGGTACACGTCCATCCACAGCCCGGCGGCGCTGCTCAGAAAGCTGCACACCTCCCGGCGGTAGTAGTTGAAGTTGCAGGTGCCCCACTCGCTCTGTCCCACGTCGCTGTCGTACTCGTACAGGTAGGTGCCGTCAAACTTTGCCAGTGCGTCGGCGTTGGCGGCAAAGTGCACCGGCACAAAGTCCATGATGACGCCAATGCCCATGCGGTGGCAGGCGTTGACAAAGCCCGCAAACTGGGCGGGGGTGCCGTAGCGGCTGGTCACCGAGAAGTAGCCGGTGGTCTGGTAGCCCCAGCTGCCGTCAAAGGGGTGCTCGGCCAGCGGCAGCAGCTCCACATGGGTAAAGTGGTGCTCCAGCAGCCACGGGATCAGCTCCCGCGCCAGCTCCTCGTAGTTGTACCACCCGTCCGAGCCGTCCGGCTGGGTAGCGCCGGGCTTGTGCTTCCAGCTGCCGACGTGCAGCTCGTAGATGTTCAGCGGGCGGTTGCGGCATTTGTCCCGCCGCTCCATCCACGCGGTGTCATCAAAGGTGAAATCCAGCTTTGTCAGCTTGCTGGCGGTGCCGGGGCGCAGCTCGGTGGCAAAGGCGTAGGGGTCGCTGCGCATCACGGTGCTGCCGTCCGCGCCATGCACGCGGTATTTGTACAGATCCCCCTCCGCAAGGCCGGGGATAAAGGCGCTCCACACGCCGGTGTCGGCTTTTTCCATGGGCACGCCGCGCTCCCAGCCGTCAAAGCCGCCGCACACCTCCACGGCGGTGGCACCGGGTGCCCACACGGCAAAACGCCAGCCCTCGGCGCCGTTTGGGTCGGTGCAGGGGTGCGCACCCAGAATGCGGTAGGCATCGAAGCAGTCGCCACTGAAAAACGTGCGGGGGATCACAGGGTAATTCATGCAAAGATCTCCTTACTTCTCTATGTTGACCGGCGGTGTGCGCCGGTTGATACAAGGCTGTTTGGGCAAACTATCCAAGAAAAACGGCTGTTTACCGGCATGATAGCCGATAATCTTAGCGAATCTTGACAAAAATCGGCAAATTTTCACATATTTGCCAAATCTTGTGGTATACTGTTGCTACTGCCGTGCAAGCGGCGCAACTTTTTAAGCAATAGAACGGGAGCGAATGATCATGGCTTGGTATGACGAAGCAGTATTTTATCACATCTATCCGCTGGGGCTGTGCGGCTGTGCGCACGAAAACGACGGCCAGCCCACCCCGGACGCTTTTGCAAAGCTGGAAGCATGGGCAGCCCACGCGGCAAAGCTGGGCTGCACGGCCATCTACATCGGCCCGCTGTTCGAAAGCGGCTCCCACGGTTATGATACCATCGACTACCGTCTGGTGGACCGCCGCCTTGGCACCAACGAGGAGTTCAAGGCTTTTGTGGCGGCCTGCCACGCCCGCGGGCAGCGGGTTATCGTGGACGGCGTGTTCAACCATGTGGGACGCGATTTCTTCGCGTTCCAGGACCTGAAGGCAAACCGCGAGAACGCCCGCTATAAGGACTGGTTCTGCGATGTGAACTTCTGGGGCAACAACGAGTATAACGACGGCTTTTCCTACGGCAACTGGGGCGGCTACAACCTGCTGGTCAAGCTGAACCAGCGCAACCCGGAGGTGCAGCAGTACCATTATGATACCGTCCGCTTCTGGGTGGAGCAGTTCGACATCGACGGCATCCGTCTGGATGCAGCCGACGTGCTGGATTTCGACTTCATGCGCGGGCTGCGCCGTCTGGCAAACGAGGTAAAGCCGGAGTTCTGGCTGATGGGCGAGGTCATCCATGGCGATTACAGCCGCTGGGCAAACCCCGAAATGCTGCACTCGGTCACCAACTACGAGCTGCACAAGGGCCTGTGGAGCGGACACAACGACCATAACTATTTTGAAATTGCCCACACCATGCGCCGGCTGCAGGGGCTGTGCCACGACACCCGGCTGTATCTCTTCTCGGATAACCACGATGTAGAGCGCCTGCCCAACAAGCTGCGCAACCGGGAGCACATCCGGCATATCGCCATTCTGGTGTACAGCCTGTGGGGCATTCCGTCCATCTACTACGGCTCGGAGTTTGGCATCGAGGGCAAAAAGGAGTGGGGCAGCGACTGGCCGCTGCGCCCCTGCTTGGAGCTTAGCGACTACGCCGATGCAGAACGTACAAATCCTGTTACCAGTGTATACAAAGCGCTGGGGAAATGCAAGGCTGAATTGCCGGAAATGACCTACGGCGAGGTAAAAGAATTGCAGCTCACCACCCAGTGCTACGCCTTTGCCCGGGTGCTGGACGGCAAGGCCGTGGTGGCGGTGCTGAACAACGGCGATACCCCCGCACAACTGGAGTTCCAGCTGCCGGTGGAAACTGCCAAGGTCACCGACCTGCTGGCGGACACCGTGGGCGCACAGGAGGTGCTGGTCTCTACCGAGTGGAACCGCATGAAGGTGCAGCTGCCCTCCAATTACGCTACTCTGCTGAGATTGGAATAAACCCACGCTTAAGGCTTCCCCCCTTCCGGGGGAAGCCTTTGTTCAGAAAGCTGAGATTGGAATAACCTTGCACATTTTGCCGCGTTTTGCTACAATAAGGAGAGAAAAGTCGTTTTACGGAAAGGAAGCCTGACCCTCTATGAATGCAGCACAGCGCAGAGAACGCATCCTGACCCGGCTGAACAGCGCCGGTGCCCCCTTAAGCGCCAGCACGCTGGCGGCAGAACTGGGGGTGTCGCGGCAGATCGTGGTAGGGGATGTGGCACTGCTGCGTGCCGGTGGGGCGCAGATCGATGCCACCCCCCGGGGCTACCAGCTGCACCCGGCGGAGAAGGGCTATACCGGCATTCTGGCCTGTGTGCACCGCACGCAGGAGGAGATGCGCCGGGAGCTGTACACCGTGGTGGATCAGGGCGGCACGGTGGTGGATGTGGCGGTGGAAAACAGCCTTTACGGCGAGATCCGCGCCACATTGAACCTGTGCAACCGGTACGATGTGGACAACTTTATCCGTCAGGCTGCGGATGCGCCTGAAAGCCTTTTGAGCCGCATGACCGGCGGCGTGCACCTGCACACTTTGCGCTGCCCGGACAAGGACACCTTTGCCCGCATCCGCGATGCTTTGGAGCAGCAGGGGCTTTTGTACCGCAAGGAGTGACCCTGCTCCGCTTATACCCAGTATAAAAAGGCTTGCGGGGCTTGTCTATCCGCAAAACCGGAAAAATGTTGGAAAATCAACAAAAATGCAAAAGGGGTGGGTTTTCTGGATATCCGCATTGAAAAGACCGAGCGCGCCATCAAAGAAGCCTTTATGGAGCTGCGCCGCGAAAAGCCGGTGGAGAAGATCCGAGTCAAGGAGCTGTGCGACCGCGCCTGTATCAATAAATCCACATTTTACGCCCATTATCAGGATATCTATGCGCTGGCCAACGCCATGGAGGACGAGATGGTGCACGCGGTGGTGGAAAGTCTGCCCCGCCTGACCGCCAGCGATGTGAGCGAGCGCACCGAGTGGCTGACGCGGGAGATGTTCCGCGCCTTCACCGCGCATCAGGCCGAGATCAGCGTGCTCTTCTCCGGCTCCCGGCAGGGGCTGTTCATCAACCGGGTGGAGCAGGCCATGTGCCAGTGCATCGCCCAGACCGACCCCACCTTTGAGGCGGACGTAGTGCGCAAGGTGGTGCTATCCTTCTGTGTACAGGGGTGTTACTACACCTTTACCAGCTACTGCGGTCAGATGGACGAAAAACGCCTTGTGACCCTGCTTGCCTCCATCGCCCGCGCCGCGCAGCGGATACGGATGTAACGGGACTGATTTTGAATGCGCGCCGCGCATAAACAGCGGAAAAATTAGTTTTATTTTGGGATAGCGGAGCGTCTGCGGACGCTCCGCTATCCCATTTTTATAGGGGACGCGTGCTTTTGGCATAACCACCAAAAAATAAGACGAAAATTCGTCATCTGCACTTTTTTACCAGATTTTTTAAGAAAGAGTTTACACTATGCCGGAAACAGTGGTATTATATAAAATAGTATACCATGGCGTAAAATGTGTCTGTATACTCCGGGAGGGAAAAGGATGAAGGACAAGATCTCGCGCCGCAGCTTTCTGGCGGCGGCTGCGGTCTCGGCAGCGGCACTGGCCGTGTCCGGCTGTGATGCAAAAATGAGCAAAAAAGAAGTGACCGACATCACGGTATGGAACTACTACAACGGCGACCAGCTGGAAAGCTTCAACCGCCTTGTGAGCACCTTCAACGAGACCATCGGCAAGGCAAAGGGCATCCGGGTGTCCGGCTCCAGTCAGGGCACGGTGAACGACCTGGAAGCCAACGTGATGGACGCTGCCGAGGGCAAGGTGGGCTCTGCGGAGATGCCCACCATTTTTGCCGCCTACGCGGATACCGCTTATAAACTGGACCAGATGGGCATGGTGGTGGACCTGAAGGACTACCTGACCGAGGATGAAAAGGCCGCCTTTGTGCCCGGCTATATCACCGAGGGCGATTTTGACGGCAGCGGCAGCATAAAAATTTTTCCGGTGGCAAAATCCACCGAGCTGATGTTCTTTAACGATACCGACTGGCAGCGGTTCTCAAAGGAGACCTTTGTGCGTTACGGTGCCCTTTCCACCATGGAGGGTGTGACGGCGGTGGCCGAGCAGTACTATAACTGGTCCGGCGGCAAGGCGCTGTTTGGCCGGGATGCGATGGCAAACTATATGATTGTGGGCGCAAAGCAGCTGGGCTGCGAAATTTTTGAAGTGCACAACGGCAAAATGACCCTGCACTTTGACCATGATGTGGTGCGCAAACTGTGGGATAACTACTATGTGCCCTTCGTCAAGGGGTATTTTGCTGCGAATGGCCGCTTCCGCAGCGATGATGTGAAAACCGGTGCACTGCTGGGCTGTGTAGGCTCCTGTGCCAGCGCCACCTTCTTCCCGAAGCAGGTGATGCCCGGGGATAACCAGATCCACGATATCGAGATGAAGGTGCTGCCTGCGCCCCGGTTTGCCGGGAGCGAAAAGGTGGCGGTGCAGCAGGGCGCCGGTATGGTGGTCACCACCGGCACCGAGGCCGAGATCAACGGCGCAGTCACCTTTTTAAAGTGGCTCACCGAGCCGCAGAATAACATCGCTTTCTCGGTGGAGTCGGGCTATCTGCCGGTGACCACCGCCGCCAACGACATGGACGCCATCCGCGCAAGCGGGCTGGAACTGACCGACAATATGGAGCAGACCCTTTCCGGCGCGGTGAAAACGGTGCGCGAAAACGAGCTGTACACCCCTACGGCCTTTGCAGGCGGCAATGCAGTCCGCAAGATACTGGAATACAGCATCGGCGATCAGGCCAGTGCCGACCGGGACACGGTGCTGGAACGCATCGCCGCAGGCCAGAGCGCGGAAGCAGCCACGGCAGAATTTTTGACCGACGACTATTTTGAGGCGTGGTATCAGGCCACCCTTGCACAGTTACAGCAGTACGAGGGCTGACCGCCCGCAAAAAAGACGGAAAGGGGGCAGGGCGATGTTTGACGCATGGAAAGAGCGCCAGCGGCAGCGCTTGAAAAACAGACCGGAAAGAACCGTGTTCTACAATATTTTTGCCACCATGATGCTGGTGCTGGTGGTGGAGCTGCTGATGGCGGTCGCCAGCATCCTTGCCGTCAACGTGACCGGGCAGCTGGACGAAAACGCCAAGGATCTGCTTACCATGCGGGTGCGCAACCGCGCCAGCTATGTGCAGGAGATCCTGCGGAACGCGGAGGATCTGGATCAGCTGAGCGAGCAGATCACCGCCACCACCCAGCAGCTGCTGAAAAGCGGCGATATCTCGCTGGATACGCTGGATAACAGCAGCGAGCAGAGCGATGCTTTGCTGGTAGCGCTTGCCCCGCAGCTTCTGGACACCCTGCGCACAAAGCAGGTGACCGGCATCTTTCTCATCCTGAACACCCATGATCTGGACACCTGCGAGGTGGGCAAAAAAATGCCCGGCATCTACCTGCGGGATATGGACCCGGACGCCCGCCCTTCGGAGCGCAACAGCGACCTTTTGCTGGAACGCGCCAGCGCCACAGTGGTAAAAGAGCTGGCCATCGGCACGGATAAGGGCTGGCAGCCCGCTTTCCCCTATCAGGGAGATACCAAGGGCGGCATCCTGCGCACGGTGTTTCAGACCGCGTATAAGAGCGGTGCCAGCCTTTCGGCGGAAAGCTATGGCCGCTGGACCACCAACTCCTACTGTCTGGCAGGGGACGACCGGCACGCCATTGCCTACTCGATGCCGCTGATCCTGCCGGACGGCACGGTATACGGCGTGGTGGGCGTGGAACTGCTCACGGACTATCTGCAAACAAAACTGCCCTTCACCGAGCTGGACGAGGACAAGGCAGGCACCTATTTTATCGTGACCACTACCGATGATGCGCTGACGGATGGCGTGCTCTCCCTGCGCAAGACCGTGACCTCCGGCGAGGATCTGATAACGGCAGATGCACCGCTGGGCGTTTTGAACTGCCGCAGCGACGGCAACGGCGGCAACTGGGCGGAGCTGAACGGCAAGCGCTATTATATGGTGCTGGAGCCGCTGCTGGTGTATAACCGCAACGCGCCCTTTGCCGCCGAAAAGTGGTTTCTGGCCGGTACCATGGAGCAGTCGGTGCTGCTGGCTTTTTCCGACCGGGTGCGCGAGGTGCTGCTGGCTACCTTACTGTTCACGCTGGTGCTGAGCGTTTTGGGCAGCCTGCTGATCTCGGCACGGCTGGCCAGCCCCATCAACCATTTGTACCGCGAGGTGATAGACGCGCAGGAGAAAAAGACCTTCCCCCGCCTGTCCCGCACCGCCATCCGGGAGGTGGACCGCTTTGCCGAGACTATTACCGAGCTGAACAAGGAGCTGGTGACCAACTCCACCAAGTTTTTGCGCATCATGGATATGGCCAGTGTGGAGATCGGCGGCTACGAGCTGCGCACCGACACCGGCAGCGTGTTCGTGACCGATAATTTCTTCTCCCTGCTGGGCAAGCCCGAGATGCAGGGCGAGCCGCTGAGCGTGCGCCGCTTCGAGGAGGTGCTCAAGGGCATCCGGGAAAAGAATCCCTGTGACCACACCGCCGAAGGCGACGAGCTGCTGACCATTCAGCAGCCGGACGGCGTGCGGTACATCATGCTGCGCAGCACCATCGAGGGGCACGCCAAGATCGGCCTTGCCGAGGACGTGACCGCCGCTGTGCTGGAACGGAAGCGCATCGAGCACGAGCGCGATCACGATATCCTGACCGGGCTGTACAACCGGCAGGCCTTCAACCGGGTGTGCACCGAGCTGTTCGCCGCGCCGGAGCGCATGGGCGTAGCGGCGCTGATGATGATGGATCTGGATAACCTCAAGCACATCAACGATACCTACGGCCACGACTGGGGCGACCAGTACATCCGCCGCACCGGTCAGTGCCTGCGGGACAATACCCCCGCCGGGACGGTGTGCGCCCGCCTTTCCGGCGACGAGTTCCTTGTGCTGTTCCACGGCTACCGCAGCCGGGACGCAGTGCGGGAAAAGATCGACCGCCTGACCAATGCCATGCAGCAGAGCGTGGCGCTGCTGCCCAGCGGCAACGCTTTGCACATCAGCCTTTCCGGCGGCATCGCGTGGTACCCGGACGATGGGCAGGACTGGGAGACCCTGAAAAAATACGCCGACTTTGCCATGTATCAGGTCAAGCACGCCGACAAGGGCCGGGTGGAGGAGTTCGACATCGGGGTGTACAACCGCGAAGCCTACGCCGAGCGCACCCGCAGGGAGTTCCGGCAGCTGCTCAGCAATGCGCAGGTGTTCTACTGCTTCCAGCCCATCTTCTCGGCGCGCAGCGGCAGGGTGGTCGCCTACGAGGCGCTGATGCGCTCCGACCTGCCCACCCTGCGCTCCCCGGCCACCATCATGAAGCTGGCGCGGGAGCAGGGGGCACTGTACGAGATCGAGCGTATCACCTTTACCAAGGCGCTGGAGACCTTCGACAGCCTGTGCCGGGCGGGCAGCGTGTCCGGGGATGCCATGCTCTTTGTCAACTCCATCGCCAACACCTGCCTGTCGCATGAGGACGGCAAATATATAAATAACCATTGGCACGAGCTGTGCCACCGCATGGTCGTCGAGATCACCGAAGAGGAAGCCATCGACTACGAAGCACTGGAGAAAAAGCGCAATGCACCGGGCTTTTCCGGGATGTTTGCGCTGGACGATTACGGCAGCGGCTATTCCAACGAGAATACGCTATTGCAGCTTGCACCCCGGTTCGTCAAGGTGGATATTACCATCATCCGTGGCATCGACACCTCGCCGGACAAGCAGCAGATCCTGCGCAATGTGGTGGCTTATGCCCACCCCCGCAGCATGAAGATCGTTGCCGAGGGCGTGGAGACCGCCGCCGAGCTGCGCACGGTCATCGAGCTGGGCGCAGACCTTTTGCAGGGCTATTTTCTGGCACGCCCGGCCATTGTGCCGGGAGCAATCGCGCCGGAAGCGGCGGGGATCATCCGGGAGTTGCAGCGCCGGAAAAAAGACTGAAATATATGCCCTCCGGGCGCTGCGGCGCTGGGAGGGTTTTTGCAACGGAGGTAAATAGATATGGTTCAGGTGGATCTCATCACCGGCTTTTTGGGCGCAGGCAAGACCACCTTTCTGCGCCGGTATGTGCGGTACCTTGTGCAGCAGGGGCATAAGGTGTGCATTCTGGAAAACGACTTCGGCGCGGTGAACGTGGACGCCATGCTGGTGCAGGAGGTGCTGGGCCCCGGCTGCGATGTGGAGACCATCAGCGGCGGCTGCGACTGCGACACCCACCAGCGCCGGATGCGCACCAAACTCATCGCCATGGCCATGCGCGGCTTTGACCGTGTGGTGGTGGAGCCCAGCGGCATCTTTGACGTGGACGAGTTTTTCGATATCCTGCGGGACGACCCGCTGGACCGGTGGTATCAGCTTGGCAGCGTCATCGCGATCGTGGATGCCCTGCTGCCGGAAACGCTTTCGCCGCAGGCAGAGTACCTGCTGGCGTCTGAGACCATGAACGCGGGCCGCGTGCTGCTGAGCCGCGCCCAGCTGGCAGCGCCCGCCCAGTGCGCCGCCGCCGCTGCCCACTTGGAGCGTGCACTGGAAGCCGCAAAGTCCTCCCGCCGCTTTGCGCCCGGGGAGATCCTCGCCAAGGATTGGGATGCCCTGACCGATGCTGATCTTGCCGCCCTTGCCGCCTGCGGCTACCGGCAGGCCAGCTGCGAAAAGCTGCATTTTGACCAGCACGCGGCCTTTACCTCCCTTTGCTTTCTGGAACTGCACCTCACCCCGGAGCAGCTGCAAGCCGCCGCACAGAGATTGTTCGCAGCGCCGGAGTGCGGGCAGGTGCTGCGGGTCAAGGGCTTTGCGCCTGCCCCGGCGGGCGGCTGGCTGGAGCTGAACGCCACTGCCGCCGGCTGCACCCTTGCGCCCATCCCGCAGGGGCAGGAGGTGGTCATCGTCATCGGCGAAGGGCTGGACAAAGCCGCCATTGAAGCAAACCTGAAGGGGTGAAAGGCAGTTTTCCCCCATAACAAACCGCATTGTGGAAAAACAGGAGGGAACACCATGCAGGAGGTACGCGCAGCCGTTATTGGTACAGGGGTCATGGGGCGCAAGTATGCCCAGATGATCGCAGAGGGAAAGGCGGGGGCATTGCGCCTGACCGCCGTGGTCTGCCGCCACGCCGAGGCGCAGCAGTGGGCAAAGGATACCCTGCCGGATACGGTGCGGGTGTGCCCCAGCGCCGAGGAGCTGTACGCCCACGCAGAGGAGTTTGACGCCGTGCTGGTGGTCACCCCGCACAAGACCCACCCGGCGCTGGTGATGCAGGCTTTTGCCCACGGCAAGCACGTTCTGTGCGACAAGCCCAGCGCAAACGCGCTGGCACCGGCGCTGGAAATGAACCGCGCTGCCGAAAAAAGCGGCCTTGTTTTTGCCATGATGTTCCATCAGCGCCGCTACAAAAAGTATATGCGGCTTAAAAAATTACTGGATGATGGGGTTCTGGGCGAGATCAAGCGGGTGCAGCTGGAAAACAGCCGCTACTTCCGCACATGGATGTACCACCGCTCCGGCAGCTGGCGTTCCAGCTGGGCAGGGGAGGGCGGCGGCGCGCTGCTCAATCAGGGCCAGCACATTCTGGATATCTGGCAGTGGCTGTTTGGAATGCCGGAGAGTATTTATACCGTGATACCCTACGGTAAGTATAACGATTTCATGGTGGACGATGAAGCTACCCTGTTGATGGAGTACCCGCAGCAGCGCACGGCAACCTTTATCCTTTCCACCGGCGAGGGCAGCTACACCGAGCGGTTGGAAATTGTGGGCACCAAGGGCACCGCCCTGCTGGAAGAGGACACCCTCACCCTGCACACCTACACGCCGGACACCGAGACCTACCGCCGCACCGCCGATTGCACCGAGCGCCAGCAGCTTACCGAGACCACCACCACCGAGCAGTTCGCCCCGCAGGCAGAGCCTTACCCGGAGATGCTGGCAAACTTTGCGGATGCCATCCTGCACGGCACGCCCCTGACCGCTCCCGGCGTGGAGGGCGTGCGGGCGCTGGAACTGACCGATGCGGCTTACCTGTCCGCATGGCTGGGGGAGAAGCTCACCCTGCCGCTGGATGCAGACCGGTTTGAACAAGAGCTGCAAAAGCATATTCAGGAGGAACAGGCAAATGGATAAACTGCGGTTTATCGTAGTAGGTTCCGGCTGGCGGTCGCTGTTTTACTGGCGCATCGCGCAGGCGCTGCCGGAGCGGTTCGAGCTGTGCGCCATGCTTTGCCGCACCGAGGAAAAGGCCGAAAAAATGCACCGGGAGTACGGCGTGCCGGTAAGCACCTCGGCGGAGCAGTGCATTGCCCTGCACCCGGACCTTGTGGTGGTGGCAGTGAATAAAGCCTCCATCGCCGCCGTCAGCACCGAATGGCTTGCCCGGGGCTTTGCCGTGCTGAGCGAGACCCCGGCGGCGCTGGAGGAGGACGCATTGCGCGCCCTCTGGCAGCTGCACCGGCAGGGCGCAAAGCTGCAGGTTGCAGAACAGTACTGGCTGTACCCCACGCTGGCAAAACGGCTGGCAGCAGTGCGCAGCGGCGCACTGGGCACGCCGCAGTTTGCCCGGCTGTCGGTGGCGCACGGCTACCACGCGGTCAGTCTGGCGCGGCAGTTCCTGAACGCCGGGCAGCAGCCGGTGCGGGTGACCGGACGCAGCTGGACGGAAAAGATCATCGAAACGGATTCCCGCTGGGGTGCGGTGCATAACGGCGCACTGGTGGAAAAGACCTTGCAGCAGCACACGCTGGAATTTGCGGGCGGCGGCACGGCGTTTCTGGATTTTAACGGTGTGCAGTACCACTCCTATCTGCGCAGCACCCACACCAGTGTGCAGGGAGAGCGGGGTGAAGTGTTCGACGACACCCTGCGCTGTCTGGATGCCGCCGGGGAGCCGGTGTGCCGTCCGTTGACCCCGCTGCCCGACCCGCTGGCAGCAACCGCCGCGCAGGCAGGGCTGAACGAGGACGAGACCGCCATCGCCTGTTTTCTGGACAGGATGCAGGGCTATCTTGCCGGCGGGGCAGAGGTGTACCCGCTGGCAGACGCCTTGCAGGACGCCTACCTTGCCCTGCTGATGGAGCGCGCCCTTGCCGCCGGCCAGCCGGTGGAAAGCACCCCGCAGCCGTGGAACACAGAAGAAAGATAAAAAGAGGCTCAGAAGCACCTGTCGGCGCTTCTGAGCCTCTTTTCACGATTGGAGCTGTGACGGCAAACAGCCAGTTCTCCGTAGCAGCCCTTTCCGTGAAAACGGGACAGCGGAGCGTCCGCAGACGCTCCGCTGTCCCAAAATTATAAATGTTTTTCCGCTAAAAATGCCCAAAGCAACGCGGAGGGCATTCAAATCGTTATACTCAAAAAGGAGCGCGGGATCACATCAGGTCGATCAGCGCTTCCACCTCGTCCATGCGGGTGGCCCAGCTGGTGGCGATGCGCACCACGGTGTGGGTGTCATCGAACTTCTCCCAGAAGCCGAACTTTGCCTTGCCTTCCAGCGCAGCCAGCTGGGCATTTTCCAGCACAAGGAAGATCTGGTTCGTGGGGGAGTCCATAAAGAAGCGGTAGCCCTTTTCCGCAAAACCGGCTTTCAGGCGGTTAGCGGTGACAATGGCGTTTTTGCTGATGGAGAAATACAGGCCATCGGTGAACAGTACATCGAACTGGATACCCAGCAGCCGCCCCTTTGCCAGCAGTGCGCCCTGCTGCTTGACCATGGTCATAAAGTGCGCCGGTGCGCCGTGGGGGAACACCACAGCCTCGCCGCACAGCGCACCCACCTTGGTGCCGCCGATGTAAAATACATCGGTCAGCCGTGCAAGGTCGGCCAGTGTCACGTCCGTGCCCTCGGCAGCCAGACCGTAGCCCAGCCGTGCACCATCTAAGAACAGCGGCATCTTGTACTCCTGACACACAGCGTGCAGGGCTTCCAGCTCTGCCTTGGTGTACAGGGTGCCGTACTCGGTGGGGTGGGAGATGTACACCATGCCGGGGAACACCATGTGGTCGTGGTTGTCATCGGCGTAGAAGGTGGACACCAGTGCCCGCAGCTCGGCGGCGTCCAGCTTGCCGTTGTGCTGCGGCAGGGTGATGACCTTGTGACCGGTGTACTCGATGGCACCGGCTTCGTGCCCGGCCACATGGCCGGTGGCAGCAGCCACTACGCCCTGCCACCGCTGCAGCATGGACGCGATGACGATGGCGTTGCTCTGGGTGCCGCCGGAGATGAACTGCACGTCGGCCTCCGGGCAGGCGCAGGCGGCGCGAATCTTCTCCCGGGCGCTGGCGCAGTAGGGGTCGGTGCCGTAGCCGGAGACCTTTTCAAAGTTGGTCTCGGTCAGCTTTTGCAGAATGGCGGGGTGTGCACCCTCGCAATAGTCGTTTTCAAAATACAGCATGGCAAAACGCTCCTCTATATAATTATAAGAAAACAGTACCTCTATTCTACATCGCCGCGAAAACCCTGTCAAACCCAAAACGGCGCACGGTACACGCAATGCACCGCAAAAACGCTTACAGGATACCCGGTGCGACACTATGTTGACCAGAACCACAGCCTAAGACGGTTTTCTTACGAAAGTATGATTATTTCCAGAAATACGAAAAGTTTTTCAAAAAAGTGCTTGACAATTCTGCTGCATCTGGTATAATAACTATCGTTCCGAGCGTCACAGCTCACGAACACAACAGAATATGCGGATATGGCGGAATTGGCAGACGCGTTAGATTCAGGTTCTAATCGGGGCAACTCGGTGGAGGTTCAAGTCCTCTTATCCGCACCACAAAAAGACAGCTTTTGATAGCTGTCTTTTTTGTTTTGTATGGGGTTTCGACGACCGCTGCCTGCGAGCAAAGACTTCCCCCGGTCGGGGGAAGATGTCGCATAGCGACAAAAAGGGGAGTACAGGAAGGCGTTGCCCGCGCAGCGTTCTGATTTTTCAAAGCGCTGCCAAGCGGCCGAGCTTCCCTTTTCCCCACCGGAGCCTTTTGCTTTTGCGGGGATTTTTGCGCCCGATTTTTTTACAAAAAATTCACGCGGGCAGGGTTGCCGCCGCATACCGGATGTGCTATGATGAGGTGCAAAATTTGAAGCGGAGCGATAGATTTTGATTTGTCGAGCTCGCGGAATCAGGAGGAACTACCCATGCAGAAGAATTATGTACAGGAAATTCTGAGCATCATTCACAGCGGTCTGCCCAAGGCAGAGCTGGCCGAAAAACTGTCGGATTACCATGAAAAGGATCTGGCGGATGCGTTGGAGGTACTGACCCCCGCTGAACGTCAATCGCTCTATTCCATTCTGGGCGTGGATACCGTTGCCGAGATCTTTACCTATCTGGACGATGCCGAGCCGTATCTGAAGGAGCTGCCCAGCCACGAGGCTGCAAAGGTCATTTCCAACATGGACTCGGACGATGCGGTGGACGCACTGGAAGACCTTGACGATACCGATAAAAACGAGATCGTCAACAAGTTGGACAAAGACTCGGTGGAAGATGTGAAGATGCTGCTCTCTTATGACGAGGATGAGATCGGCAGCAGAATGACCACCAACTATATCTCCATCAAAAACGATATGACCATCCGGCAGGCGATGAGCGAGCTGGTAAAGCAGGCCGGAGAAAACGACAACATCTCCACCCTGTATGTGGTGGATGAAAACGAGCACTTCTACGGTGCCATCGACCTGAAAGACCTCATCATTGCCCGGGCAGAGGAGAGCTTGGAAAGCCTGATCGTCCGCTCCTATCCCTACGTCACCGACCGGGAGCAGATCAGCGATTGTATCGACCGCATCGTGGATTACGCGGAGCGCAGTCTGCCCGTGCTGAACGATGCCGGTAAGCTGGTGGGCATCATCACCTCGTCCGATGTGGTCGAGCTGGTCGATGATGAGATGGGCGATGATTACGCAAAGCTGGGCGGCCTGACTGGTGAAGAGGATCTGAACGAAAGCGTTTTTGAAAGTGTGAAAAAGCGTCTCCCGTGGCTGATCGCATTGCTGTTCCTCGGGATGCTGGTCTCCTCGGTCGTCGGCGCGTTTGAATCTGTGGTAGCGGTACTGCCGGTGGTCATCTGTTTCCAATCCATGGTGCTGGATATGGCCGGTAATGTTGGCACCCAGTCGCTGGCTGTTACCATCCGTGTGCTGGTGGACGAAAACCTGACCCTTTCCAAAAAATTGCAGCTGCTCTGGAAGGAGACCCGCGTGGGGCTTTTGAACGGTGCCATTCTGGCTGTGATGGCTCTGGGCTTTCTGGGCTGCTACATCCACTTTTTCAAGGGCTATGTCTGGACCTCGGCCTTTTTGCTGTCCGGCTGTGTCGGGCTGTCGCTGATCGTGTCCATGGTCATTTCCAGTCTGGTGGGCACGCTGATCCCGATGCTGTTCCATAAGATCCATATCGACCCGGCAGTCGCTTCTGGCCCGCTGATCACCACGATCAACGATCTGGTGGCGGTCGTGGTCTACTATGGCCTTGCCATGGTCGTGCTGATCGATCTGTTCCACCTTGCATAATGGGTGCATCCAGCAGGGCGTTCCCGATGAGGGAGCGCCCTGTTTTGCGTTGAGATGCTTTTTCCGCTGAAAATGCTCAGAGGGCATTCAGGCTCGTCCCGGCCCAAAGGACAGTCGTGAACAAAAGAAAAAGCGACGACCCGTGCAGGTGGGTCATCGCTTTTCTCGTCCCTTGCGGGACAGGCAGGGTAAATGATAAGAAGGTAAATGAAGAAAATAGCAAGGTGAAAAACAAAAGCGTGTGCGGAGCCGAATTTGCTGCTCCAAAGAGAAGATGTATCCAAGTTTCACTTTTGTTGGATACAACATACCACTTTGGAACAGAAATTGCAAGAGGTTTTTTAAAATTTCTCCCTAAAAATACGCGGGAAATCGCATTTTTGTAGAAACGCACAAATTTTGCGGAAAGTTCCCGGCAAACTGACGAACAAGCATAAAACCGGAACAGCAGTTGTAAAACTGCACAGAGAACCCTTTATAAAACCGGCGGGCAATGGGAGATAGGCATGGAAAGCGGATTTTCGTGGGATATAGCCTGCACCGCTTTACAAGCAGCCGGTGGTGTGTTAAGATGGACACATCTGCTGCAACCGGAAAAATGCATGCGCCGGGCAGCGGCGGCGTACCGGAAAAGTGCTCGGTGCCGGGAGGGGAGAAACGAATGACAAAGCTACTGCATGGCAATGAAAAAAGCAGCCTGAACGGCGGGCGGGAGCCGCTGTTCAGCCAGAAGGAACTGCTGGTATTGGCCGTTCCGCTGCTGGTGGAGCAGCTGCTGGAAGTGACGGTAGGCATGGCCGACACCATGATGGTGTCCCGCTGCGGCGAGGCGGCCATCTCCGGCG
>ENA-UOJM01000856-UOJM01000856.1-human-gut-metagenome-genome-assembly--contig:-P116-NODE-856-length-33865-cov-22.580095_pt1 | contig 33865 bp, 27 predicted proteins | sample MGYA00242349_ERZ723896 | MGnify/ENA metagenome assembly ERZ723896 | reverse complement strand
GCCGCGGCCCGGCTTCTTCATGATCTCGAATTCCTTCTTGCCCACGAAGATGCTGGAGTTGCCCGGCTTAACAGCCATGCTCAGCAGGCTGGCGATGGTCTCGGCGGTCTTGGCAGCCTCGGCCTCGTTCTCGCAGTTGATGCCGATGTGGCCCAGCTCCAGGCCCAGCATGACGTCAACAGCCTCGCGGCTCATTGCGGCGATCTCGTCCCAGGCACCGGCCTTGATCTTGTCGCTCTTGCACATCCAGGTGCCACCGACAGCGATGATCTGGTTGTAGCCCAGATAGTTGTTGACATTCTTGGCGTTGACACCGCCAGTGCACATCCACTTGCAGGTCTTGAGGGCAGCGCCGATGTTCTTCAGCTTGTCCACGCCGCCGTTGGCCTCTGCGGGGAAGAACTTAACGCACTCGCAGCCCATGTTCATGGCCTGCTGCATCTCGCCTGCAGTGGCGGTGCCGGGCATCATGATGCCGCCCTTGTTGATGACATGCTGGCAGACCTCGGGGTCAAAGCCGGGGGCCACGATGAAGGAAGCACCGGCGGCCATAGCGCGGTCAGCCTGATCAATGGTCAGGACAGTGCCGGCGCCCAGCAGCATATCGGGCAGTTCCTCGTGGATCTTCTTGATGCACTCCTCAGCACAAGCGGTGCGGAAGGTGACCTCGGCGGCGGGCAGGCCGCCGTCCATCAGGGCCTTGCACAGGGGCAGGGCCTCGTCCGCGCTGTTGAAAGCAATGACCGGGATAATGCCGATCTCGTAAACACGCTGCAAAACAGAATTCATAGCAATTCTCCTTCACTGATTCTGTGCGGACCACCCAATTCACACACTGCGGCGGGGTCACGCACTTGGTTACTTTTATTATATCCACTGGGCCGGTGGGCGTCAATCGGGCAGAAATGTGAAAGAAAGCGCACGATTTTTGTTGTATCTGCCAAGGATTCCGCAATTCGGAAAAGAGCTTGAAAAAATCGGCCAACTCTGTTATAATCGTTCCATAATACGGAACGATTATGCGTTCCGTCCCGCAAATTAAATTTATGAAATTTTTGTTAAATTTCGTCAGGAGGCCCTTATCATGGCAGAAAAGACCGGCGTGCAGAGTGTGGAGCGCATCTTTCAGCTGATCGAGCAGCTGGCGGCGCACCCCACGGGGGTCAGCCTGCAAAAGCTGGCAGGGGAGACCGGCCTTGCCAAAAGCACCGTGCACCGCCTGCTGGCAAGCCTGGTGGGGCTGGGCTATGTGGCGCAGAACGACGAGAATGGCCACTACCGGCTGACCTTAAAAATGTTTGAGCTGTCCAGCGGCATTGTGGACAGCATGGATATTATGGGCGTGGCAAAGGCGCATTTGGAGCGCCTCTCCCAGCGCACCGGCGAGGCCGTGCACCTGGTCATCCGCGATGGGCGGGACATCGTCTACATTTATAAGACCGAGAGCGGTCCCATGCGGATGTCCAGCCGCGTGGGCCTGCGCAGCCCGCTGTACTGCACTGGCGTGGGCAAGGCTATTTTAGCCACGCTGCCAGGGGATGAGCTGGAGGATATCTGGACCCACAGCAACGTGCAGAAGCTGACCGACCGGACCATCACCGATTTGGAGGAGCTGCGCAGCCAGCTTGTGGAAGTGCGCGCCAACGGCTACGCCATCGACGACGAGGAGAACGAAGTCGGTGTGCGATGCGTGGCGGTGGCCATCCCCGGCGCCGACGGCCGCGCGGAAAGTGCGTTTTCCATCAGCGGGTTAGCGCCCTATATGACACCCGAGCGGATACGCAGAATTGCGACGCTGGCGCTGGACGCACGGACGGATATTCTGGCGGATCTGGGGCTGCGGTAAAAGATATAGAATTGTAGGGCGGCCAGCCCCCTGGCCGCCGCATCTTGCCTTTAGTACAACTTTATCCTTTAGTCGTAGGGGGCGTCGAGGACGCCGCCCCCTACCTTTCTACTTCCCGCAGAAGCTCCTCTGCTGGCACGTCGTATAACTTTGCCACAGCCAGCAAATTTGTTGTGCTGGGGTCTGCGCTGCCGTTCTCCCACTTGGAGACCGTCTGGCGGCTGACGCCTAAACTCTCGGCCACAAACTCCTGCGTCATGTGGCATTGGATTCGATGGGCTTTCAGCGTCTCACCCAGGGTGCGTTTGGCGGCCCGCTTTTCCGCCCGGACTTCTTTACTGCCGATGTACTTTTTCAGCGCCCGCACGATCAGCACAAACAGGTACACGACCGCCGCCAGCAGCGCTACCGTCAGCACAAGATTCAAAATTCCCCACCATGCTGCAAATGCCATCTCTATTTCCTCCTTCGTGGATTTTTCTGCCCCCAGTATACCAGCCTATGCCGCATTACACCATCAACTATCGCGTATATTTTTGATTACATTGCAAAAAACGGCCTGTCTGCGTAGTTTCCGCAGGCAGGCCGTTCCTATTTAAAATGCTTCCAGAATTGCCAGCAGCTTATCCAGGCTGCGCTCGTTAAATTCCAAAATCAGGATATCGCACCCCGGGTGATCGACCACATCCATCGTAAACGTGTCGATGTGCTCGCGCCAGCTGTTGGTGAACCGCGCCTGCAAATAGGGCATATAATACTCACTGAAGGAATCCCCGATGACCCGCACCGCGCGGCCGTCTTTTTCAAACAGCTGGGCGTAGCCGGGTACGGTGTAAGTCTCCTCGGCGGGCAGGCTGGCGTAAAGCGCCGCCACATTCGCCATGTCGCCGGTCGTCGTGCCGTCGGCCTCCACCGGGTAGGCGTCAGGGGAGAGGGTCTGCATGTCCAGCGCCTCAAAAATACCGTCCAGCCCAATCAGCGCACCGATGGAGTTCCAGTGCGTGTCGGTCTTGTAGTAGAGCAGCCGTTCGGGGTTCTGCCGTGCCTGGCTGCGCAGCACATCGTACCGCCACACCACCGGCACCGTCGTGTGGCTTTGCAGGTAAGCCGCCATCAGGTCGGTGCGGTTCTGTTCGTTCACAATGGGGTAGCCGTCGGGCATGTACTCGCGATAGATGCGGTCCTTGCTAGGCGTCAGGTCCAACACCAGCGTACAGCCGTTGTCCGCCAGCCGGTCATTTAAGATCTGCAGCCCCGCGCTGGCCTCGGCCAGCACCTCGGCACTGTCATTCAGCTCAGTCAGGCCCTGATAATTTGCCATCGGCTGGGCAGCGTCAGGCCCGTCCTTGTAGAACAGCCACCCTTTCTTGCCGGGCAACACCTGATCGCTCTGGCTTGTGCCGAACAGCGCATAGTCCAGCCCGGCGTTGACCAGCACAAACTGGTAGCGGAAGGGAGAATTGTCCACCAGAAAGTTATCGAGATTCCGCGGCAGCTCCCGCAGCGGGCTGTTCAGCACCTGGGGCAGGCCGGTCATCAGGCGGTTTTCGTGGCTGTCCATCGACAGCTGTTTGGAGAACACATTGAACACCGGGAACGCCAGCCCGATGACGGCGCAGAACGCGCCCACAAAGGCAATTTTGCCCGCTTTACGCATGGTCTGCACCCTCCTTTAAAATTGGAAATAGATGAACGCGCTGTACGTGCCCGCCGTGACCCGCATCAGGCCAAAGAACAGCAGCACCAGCAGCCCCGCTGCCCCGGCCAGGGACGGCGCTTTGCGGGCGTAAAGGGCTTCTTTCAGCTTGGGGCGCAGCGCCTGCAGCGGCCCGCACAGCAGGAAGGACACCGCCAGAATCAGCAGCAGCTTGGCATCCGCAAAGGCGGCCAGCGTGTAGCCCTTGGCCCCGCTCTGCCAGGTAAAGATGCCCCACAGCGCAGCCAGGCCTTCTTTCAGGCCCGGCGCACCGAAGATGACCAGCGTCAGCCACAGCACCATGACGGTGTACAGGTGGCCGAAGAACCGGGGCAGCCGTTCCAGCGCCCGGCGCAGGCCAAGGCGCTCGGCACATAAAATCAGGCCGTGCAGCAGGCCGAACACCACATACTGCCACGCCGCGCCGTGCCACAGGCCGGTGAGGGTAAACACAATGAGCAGGTTCAGGCAGGTGCGGCGCAGACGGCAACGGCTGCCGCCCAGCGGGATGTACACATAGTCGCGGAACCAGCCGGACAGCGACATATGCCACCGCCGCCAGTATTCGCCGATGGAACAGGCGAGATAGGGGTAGTCGAAGTTTTCCGGCAGAGTGATACCGAAAAATTCACCGATACCGATGGCCATATCGCTGTACCCGGAAAAATCGAAGTAGAGCTGCATCATGTAGGCCGTGTAGCCCAAAATCAGAATCGGCGCGGGCAGTGTGGCCGCCGGGACCGACGCTACCTTGGCGTAGATGAGTGACAGCTGGTCCGCGATGATGGCTTTCTTGGCAAGGCCCAGAATCAGCCGCTTGATGCCGTAGCTAAAGCGGTCAAGGTCAACTTTACGGGCCTCGCTGCGGGGGTCCAGCTGCGGGGCCTGCTGGTTATACCGCACGATAGGCCCAGACGGCCCATGGCCGAAGAAAGCCAGGAACACCGCGAACTTAAAGGGGCTTTTTTCCGGCTCGGCGCGGCCCACGGCAACATCAACGCAGTAGCCGATGGCCGTAAACACGTAAAAGCTGATGCCCAGCGGCAGCGCAGGGGAGAGCACCGGCAGCAGCCCGGGCACAACAGCATTGATGCTTTCGGCCGCAAAGCCTGCATACTTAAAGCCGCCCAGCACGGCCAGGTCCAGCAGCACCAGCACCGCCAGCAGTGGTTTTTTGTGGGCCAGCCACCCCAGCCACAGCCCGCCCAGCCAGTTGATACAGGCCAGCAATACCAAAACGGCCGCACCTTTCAGCCCCGCCCAGGCAAAAAAGAGCAGACTGAACGCGCCCAACACGATATTGCGCAGCCGTTTGGGACAAATCCAGTAGACCGCCAGCACCAGCGGCAGGAACACAAACAAAAATTGTACGGATGAAAACGCCATAGATAACCCTGCTTCAAAAAAAATTTACATTTGTAACTATTATATAGGGTATAACAAAATTCGGCAAGGTTTGCGCGCAAAAAAGTTATTTCCTGCACATTCCCGCGCATTTTGCAGGGGATATCCATAGACAATCAGGGCGGGAATGACTATAATAAAGATGTATTTTTGTGTAACGGAGGGGCCGCCCATGGAAAATCTGATCTTCGGTGCGTTTGCCACGCTGGATGGCTACCGGGAGGGGGACGCCGCCAACCTGGGCCGCACGGTCTATGACCGCTGCACCGTGGTAGCGCTGTGCAGTGCCAAGGCGCAGAACCCTGCCTGCACGGTAGCCCTGCTGACGAACGCCCCGGTGCCGGAACCGTTCGCCGCACAGCTGAAAAACGGCGGCGTGGAGATTTGGGACTGCCCCTTTACCGCCTACCGCGTCCCCGCTGAGACAAACTGGGCACTGGCCTACTACAAGCTCTGCGCCATGGCGTGGGTGCTGGCCCACAAGGATTTTGCCCGCGCCTGCATGGTCGATCTGGACACCTTCACCCAGCACCCGCTGGACGACCTGTGGCGGGAATGTGACGAGGCCGTACTGCTGTATCAGGTGCCCCACGCCGCCAGCCAGACGATGACCGCTGCCATCAGCCGCTGCTATGACGCGGTAGAATCGGACGGTGCGCCCCACAGCTTAACGCATTTCGGCGGCGAGCTGGTGGCGGGCAGCAAGGCCCGGTTGGCTGATTTTATGGCGCTGTGCCAGCAATATTTTGACGAATTGCAGGTCCGGGGCATCACCCCCAAGGAGGGTGACGAGGCCGTCTGGTGCGGCGCAGCCTACCGCAGTCTGCGGGCAGGGCAGCCGGTGCGGGCCGCCAACGCCTATATTTTCCGCTACTGGCTGGGTGGTCGTTTTTACTATGTATCGACGAATTATCAGCTTGACCCGGTATGCATCCTGCATCTGCCCGGGGCAGCCAAGGACCGCCAGCTGAAACTGATCTATAAAAAGTACACGAAGCGCGGGGCGTTCCCGCCGCCGGACGCGATCCACCGCCTGTGCGGTCTGCCCGCCGCCCATCCGCCGCTGCTGCGCACCCTTTGGACGCGGCTGCTGGCCAAGCTGTAAGGAGCCGCTATGCCCAGAAAAAAGACCGACCTCAGCCAGCGTTTGGAGGCTGTCATCAAGACGCTGGTGCCCCAGCAGGAGCAGAACCCCGACGACCTCGGCCCTATGATGCGGGCCATCAAGGCCGTACACAGCATCAGCGACCATACCTCGACCACGCCGGAGGATCTGGAGCACCAGCGCGCCGCGCAGGAGTTGTTTGGGCGGCTGGTCACGCCAAGCATCGGCATCCGCAATGACAGCCTGACGGTGGGCAGTATCCCCGCCGAGTGGGTCAGCCTGGAGCACGGCCACGACCGCCACCACGCGGTTTTGTACTGCCACGGCGGCGGCTACACCTGCGGCCAGCTGGGCTATGCCCGCATTCTGGCCAGCAAGTTGGCGCTTGCCACCGGGTTTGACGTGCTCTCGTTTGAGTATCGCCTTGCGCCCGAGCATCCGTTCCCCGCCGCTATTGAGGACGCCGTTGCCATGTGGGATTACCTGATGTACATGGGCTACGGTGCGCGGGACGTGATTATTGCGGGCGATTCTGCCGGGGGCAACCTGGCTTTGGAGCTGGCGTTAAAGCTGAAAGAGCAGGGCCGCGCCCAGCCGCGGGGGCTTTTGCTGTTCAGCCCCTGGACCGACATGACGGCCAGCGGCAAGAGCTACCGCACCTGCAAAACGCTGGACCCGATGCTGACGATGGAGTACATCGCCGCCGTGCGCGAAGCCTACACCGGCCCCGATGCCGATTGGTCCCGCCCGTGTTACAGCCCGCTGTTTGCCGACCTGCGCGGCCTGCCGCCCGTGCTTGTGCAGGTGGGCACAAACGAAATTTTGAAGTCCGACAGTGAACAGTTGGTCGAAAATTTACAGAAAGCCGGGGTCTACGCCCAGCTGGAAGTTTACCCCGAGTGCTGGCACGTTTTCCAGCAAATGCCCATCCGCCGCGCCGCCGTCGCGATGGAGAGCGCGGGGCGATTTGTGCAGAAGATTATTTGAGGAAACATAATACAACACCTCCCGGGGGCCTCCCCTTAATCCTTTAGCAGAGAAAGGAAAAACATGTCCGATTCATGGTACAAAGTTGATAACGTCGCCAAGGTGTTCCTGGCTACGGCGTCCCAGCGCGACCCGCGGGTGTTCCGCGTCTCCTGCACACTGCAGGAGGACATCGATCCCGACACGCTGAACACCGCCCTGCGCGCCACCGCGCAGGAATGGCCGCAGTTCCAGGTGACACTGCACCGCGGTTTGTTCTGGCATTATTTTGAGTCCACCGACCTTGTCCCCACGGCCCAGCCGGAGAATAAGGCCCCCTGTGCGCCGCTGTACACGCCGGAGCGCCGCAATAAACTCATCTACCGCGTGACCTATTTCGGCGCACGCATCAACCTGGAAATGTTCCACGCCATTACCGACGGCAACGGCGGGCTGCTCTACTTAAAATCCATCGTGCGCAACTATCTGGCCCTGCGCCACCCCGGCCAGCTGGACGACGTACCTTCGCCCAACAGCGCTTCGGCGGCCGACTTGGTGCAGGACAGCTTCCGCAACTTTTACGGCGGCACAAAGCGCGATAATGCGGCCAAAAAAGTCAAGGCCTACCGCCCGCGCGGACTGCGCCTGCCCTACGACCAGCTGCAATTTTTTGAAGGGCATCTGAGCGCCAAACAGGTGCTGGAACGCTGCCACGCGCTAGGCGTCTCGATGACAAGCTACCTCGGCGCGTCATTCATGCTGGCGATCTACCACGATATGCCCGCGCTGGAACGTAAAAAGCCTATCTGTATCAGTCTGCCGGTCAACCTGCGCAACTACTATCCCAGCGAGACGGCCCGCAACTTCTTCAACTCGGTCTATGTCACCCACACGCTGACCGATGCTGACACGCTGGAAACCGTCGCCCCGGTGTTTGATGCCAAGCTGAAAGAGGTCTTAAAGCCCGAGAACATTCGCGCCCAGATGGACGAGTTCGAAAAGCTCGAACATATGCCCGGCATCCGCCCGGTGCCGCTGGTCGTGAAAAATGCCACAGTCAAGTTGTTCACCCGCTTGGAGGACCGCTATGTCACGGCGGTCGTCTCCAACATGGGCCGGGTGACGGTGCCCGAGGAACTGAAACCCTACATCCACAGCTTTGCAGCGTTTTCCAGCTGCAAAACGCTGTTCACGGTCGTCTGCTCCTACGGCGACGACCTTGTGCTGGGTACGGCGTCGGCGCTGCGCAGCACGGCCATTTTGCAGCGGTTCTACCGCGAGCTGACCAAGGCCGGGCTGGATGTCACGCTCTATGCCACGGAGGTGGAGAAATGAATACCTGTCCGCACTGTCATATCCAGGTCGGTGGGGATGCCCGATACTGCCCGCTGTGCCAGAACCGCCTGCCCGGCTCGGCGGGGGAGCCATACTTCCCGGCCACCGCGCCGCGCATCCACCGCGCGTCGCTGCTGTACAAAATCGTGGCGTTCGTGCTGTCGGCGCTTGTCGTCGTGGGCGGCGCGTTCGACTTTCTGCTGCTGGAAGAAACACCCCACCGCCATTTCAGTGTGCTGATGGCCGTCTGGGCCGTCGCCCTCCTGCGGGTACTTCGCGCCGTGCTGCGCCGCCGATTCAACGGCCCGCGCCAGATTTTCAACCTGCTGCTGCTCGTCTCGGCGCTGTTGGTCTTTACCGACTGGTTCAACGGCTACACCGGGTACAGCCTTGATCTGGTCGTGCCGATTTTGTGCTGTGTGGCGCTGGCCTGCAACTTTATTTTTGCGTTCCTGCGCAGCAATTTCACCGCCAACGCACTGGTGTACCTGCTCATGAACATTGGTATCGGCGTTCTGCCGTATATTTTACTGTTCTTCCGCATTGATTACGACGGTAAGCTGGACGCCCACAGCATCCCCTGGGTCATCTGCCTGATTTTGAGCATCATCACATTTTTGGGGCTGGTCATCTTCCGCGGCCGCGACTTGAAAAACGAACTGGTCAAGAGACTGCATATGTGATTTTATCCCCAGTTGTAGGGGGGTAGCGATTGGGGTGCTGGTGCTGCGCGTTGGCAGAAAAATCAACGTATAAACATGCCAAAAGAAAAGCAAGTACGCCGGATTTTGTCCGATGTACTTGCTTTTTGTCGTTTTCTGTTGTAAAAAACAAGAACCGCCACTCGGCAAAGTGACGGTTCTTAGAGTTATCTGGTTCCTGTTACTAAAAGCCAACCGCTTGTCGCAGTGCCTTTTCTATTTATGTTATCCCACAAATCTTTCGTTTCGTCAACGCTTATTTCTTATCAAACGCTTCGCGGCGCTTGGTGGACAGGCGGAACATCTCTTCCAGGCCTTCCCGGTCGTCGTTGACGAGCTTTTCCTTCATATCCTGCAAGGCGCTGTCAAACATATCGATCTCCGAAATCAGGTTGTCCTTGTTCCACAAAAACAGCTCCCCCCACATTTTGTCGTTGATACGCGCAATTCTGGTCAAATCCCGGAAGGAATCGCCGGTGTAATTCGCAAGCTCGGAGTTATCCGCCGCACACATCAGGCTGACGGCGATCGCGTGGCACAGCTGGCTGACATAGCCGATCATGTGGTCGTGCTCGGCAGGGGTCAGTACGCTGATTCGCTTGAAGCCCAGCGCCTCAGCCAGGTCGCGGCACCAGTCGATGCCCGCCTGGGTGTTTTTCTCCGTTGGCGTGATGATGAAGTTGGCCGGGGCAAAGTTGACCTCGGCGCTGTGAGCAATGCCGCTCGTCTCGCGGCCTGCCATCGGGTGGCTGGCGATGAACTCTACCCCGTCAGGCAAAGCAGCCTGCACAGGCTCAACCACGCCGCGCTTGACGCCGGAAACGTCCGTCACCATTGTGCCGGGGCGGATATATTGGCCGTACTGCGCGACCCATTCCAGCAAAATGGTGGGATAGAGGCCGAACACGATGCAGTCGGCCGCCCGGATCAAATCCTCAAAATCCGCGTTTTTGCCTGCGCGGATATAGTCATGCTGCAAGGCATAGTCCAGCGTCGCCTGGTTGTGGGTAATGCCGGTCACGTTGTAACCCTTCTGGCTCAACACCTGGGCGTATTTTCCGCCCAGCAGTCCCAGGCCGACAATCAGATAGTTCTTGCTTTTGTCCATCATACAAAATCACGCCTTTATGTCAAATTCGTTCGTTTTGTCCGTGGAAAGCTCCACCTTGGCACCCAAACCGCGCAGCACGTTCCAGAACGCGGGCCAGCTCTTGTCCACAGCCTCGGCCCCGCAGAGCAGGGCAGGCAGGCCGCTGGCAATGGCTGCCACGGCCAGTGCCATGACAATGCGGTGGTCGTTATGGCCAGACAGCGGCGCGTTCGGCGCGTGGAGCGCCACGCCCTGAATATGCACGGTGTCGCCGTCCACCTCAATGCGTGCGCCCATCTTTTGCAGCTCATCCCGCATAGCTTCGATTCGGTCGGACTCTTTCAGGCGCAGACGGCCCGCGTTGGTGATGACTGTTTCGCCACTGCAAAAGCAGCCCAGCGTGAACAGGATCGGCCCCAGGTCCGGGCAGTCGGCCAGGTCGATCTTGGTGGCTTTGAGCAGGCTGCGGTCAAAGTGGTAGCCGCCCTCGACTTCCTTAAATTTGCCGCCGCAGCGCTTTAAAATGTCCAAAATGACCTTATCGCCCTGCTGGCTGTCGGGGTTTAAGCCGGTGATGGTGATGCCGCCGATGACGCAGCCCAGCACAGCCAGGAATGCCGCCTGGCTGTAATCGCCCTCGACTGCAAAATCGCTGGCCGTGTACCGCTGCGGCGCGGCCACGCGGTACATCATACTGCCGTTTTTGCGGGCGCGGGCCGACACCTTGACGCCGAACTGCTGCATCGCGTCGATGGTCAGATCCACATAGGAATGGCTCTCGTAGGGGGGCAGGACCTCGATGCTGCTCTCAGAGTCCATCAGCGGCGCGGCAAACAGCAGGCCGCTGATGAACTGGCTGGACACATCACCGGGCAGGGTGAACCCGCCGGGGCGCAGGCGGCCAAAAATCGTGATGCCCTCGGGCGTCTGCTCAAAATGCAGGCCTTGGCGGTCAAACAGCATTTGATACACTGCCTGGGGGCGGTCAAACAGCCGCCCCGCACCGGTAAAGCGCACTTTCTGGGCCGTCAGGCTGAACAGCGGTATCATAAACCGCAGCGTCGACCCGCTTTCGTTGCAGAACACCGGGCGCGTCACCGTCACAAAGCCCCCTGCTGTGCCGTGGCCTTTGATGGTCAGGGAGTGGGGCTCCTCGGTGATTTTGGCACCCAACTGGGCCGCTGCGCCCAATGTGGCGCGGATGTCCTTGCTGTATTCGATATTCGTGATATGGCTGGTGCCGTCCGCCAAAGCGGCGCACAAAACCGCACGGTGGGCCGCACTTTTGCTGGGCGGCACTGTGGCTGTGCCGCTCAGGCGGCTGACATGAATCTTCGCGTCCAATTTACATCTCCCGGCCGATGGCGGCGGCGACCTTGCGGCACTTGGCGATCACATCGGCAAACTTATCGGGTTTCAGGCACTGCGCGCCGTCACTCCAGGCGTGGGGCGGGTCGTCATGGACCTCAATTTCCAGGCCGTCCGCACCGGCGGCCACTGCAGCCAGGGCCATGCTCTCGATGTACTTGTAGTCACCGGTAGCGTGGCTGGGGTCGACGATGATGGGCAGGTGGGTCTTTTCCTTGATGACCGGCACGGCGGACAGGTCCAGCGTGTTGCGGGTCGCGCGCTCAAAGGTGCGGATGCCGCGCTCGCAGAGGATGACGTTCTCGTTGCCGCCCGCCATGATGTACTCGGCAGACATGATCCACTCCTCGATCGTGTTTGCCAGGCCGCGCTTGAGCAGAATGGGCTTGTGCATCTTACCGACGGCCTTGAGCAGCTGGAAGTTCTGCATATTGCGCGCGCCGATCTGCACGACGTCGACATACTCCTCGAACTCGGGGATATGGATCTCGTCCATCAGCTCACTGACGATGGGCAGACCGGTCTCCTCGCGGGCCTTGACCAGGTCGAGGATGCCCTCGGTACCCAGGCCCTGGAAGGAGTAGGGACTGGTGCGGGGCTTGTACGCGCCGCCGCGCAGGAAGTTTGCGCCGCCCGCCTTAACAGCCTTTGCCATCTTGATGGTGTGTGCCTCACCCTCGACGCTGCAGGGGCCGGCCATCACGGCGATGGGGGACTTACCGCCGATCTTGACGCCGTTGACGTCCACGACGGTATCCTCGGGATGGAACAGGCGGTTGGCGCGCTTGTAGGGGGCAGACACACGGGTCACGTTCTCGACCCAGGGGTTGGCCAGCACGTCTTTTTCGGCAATTTTCGTCGTATCACCGACAAGGCCAAAGACGTTGTAATCCGTGCCACGGATCAAGGTGACGGAAAGGCCCTGCTTCTCGAAATTGTCAACGATGCGATCCAGTTCAACCTGGGGCGTACCTTTTTTGGTGGAAATAATCATGGAGGAACCTCTTTTTTATATACTTTTTACTCTATAAAACAAACCTTTGGCTTCCCCCTCGGGGGAAGCTGTCCGCCGCAGCGGACTGATGAGGGCAAGCCTTACAAATACTGCTTTTTCACGGCAGGCCACATAAACTTTGCCCTCATCCGGCGCTTCGCGCCACCTTCCCCCTCGGGGGAAGGCTTTTACAGCGTCTCATCCGCTTCAAACAGTTCTACTGCTTTATTCACGGCTTCGGTCAAGGTGCTGTTATTCTCCAAAACGGCGGTGGCAGCGGCCTCGTACAGCGGTGTGCGCTCGGCTTCCAGCTGCTTTAAGGCAGCCCCGCCTTTCGAGAGGGGACGCCCGCCCGTAGCCAGGCGTTCCAGCGGGCGGCGCACCCACAGCACCGGTCCGTTCTGGCGCAGGGCGCGGGTGTTGGCCGGATTTTTGATGACCCCGCCGCCGCAGGCGATGACTTGGCTGTTGCCCTTGGCAACCTCGGCCAGCACTTCCGCCTCATAGCGGCGGAAAGCAGCCTCGCCCTCCTGGGCAAAGATGTCGGGAATATTATGCCCGGTGCGGCGTTCAATTTCCGCGTCCAGATCCACAAATCGCTTGCCCAGCCGCTTGGCCAGCGCCGCGCCCACCGTGGATTTGCCGCAGCCCGGCATCCCGATGATGGAGACATTCGCCAGCTCGTGCCGCAGACGGCGGCTGACAGCGGGGATGAGGGCCGCCGTATCCAGCTGCCTGCCGGTGAAATGCTCCGCCGCAAACACGGCCTGGGCTACCAGCATCTCAAAGCCGCCAGCCGCGGTCACACCACAGTCCTCGGCCCGCAGCAGCAGTTCGGTGCGGAAGGGGTTGTACACCACATCCAGCACGGCTTCCAGTGCGGGGAAGGCTTTCGGGTCGATCAGGCACTGCCCGACATTCGGGAACATCCCGCAGGGTGTCGTATTGACGATGATTTGCACATCGCGGCGGTGCATGGCCTCACTGTACAGCAGCGCACCGTCCTTACCGGTGCGGCTGGCGGTCAAAATTTCTTTTGCGCCGCCGTCGCGGCAGACCGCTGTGACCGTCGAATGCGTACCGCCTGTACCCAGAATCAGCACGGTTTTATCGGCAAAATCCACGCCGTGGGCCTTGGCCAGGTAAGCAAAGCCCGCGTAGTCGGTGTTGTAACCGTACAGCTTGCCGTCCCGGTTCACAATGGTGTTCACCGCACCGATGGCCTTTGCCTTAGGGTCAACCTCGTCACAGTAGGGAATGACGAGCTGCTTATACGGTATCGTCACATTGATGGCCGCAAACGCGCGTTTTTCCATAAACGCGCGGGCTTCTGCCTCGGTGGGCAGGGGGAGCAGGTCGTAGGTGTAATCCGCGATCTGCTCATGGATGATCTTGGAGTAGCTGTGGCCCAGCTTGCCGCCGATCAATCCGTACAGCGGTTGCTGCATAGTGTTCACTTCCTTTTACTCTTGGGGCAGGCCGTGCTTTTGGGCCAGGGTGCCGTACCGCACGGTCAAAAGGTCCAGCAGCCCGAAGGCCGTCAGGGTGTTCTGCACCACGGCGGCACGGGGCACAATGCAGGGGTCATGGCGGCCCTTGATCTGCAATTCTCCGTCGGTCTTGCCGATATAATCCACGGTATGCTGTTGTTTATAGATGCTGGGCGTGGGTTTGAGCACCGTGCGGAACACGATGGGCATACCGTTCGTGATGCCGCCGTTGATGCCGCCGTTCTTGTTGGTGGCAGTGGCAATCGTATCGCCGCGCATCGTGAAGGGGTCGTTGGCCTGGCTGCCGCGCAGGGCGGCAAAGCCGAAGCCCGCGCCAAACTCGATGCCTTTGCAGGCGGGGATTGCGAACATCAGGTGGGCCAGCTCGCTTTCGACGCTGTCAAACCATGGTTCGCCGATACCGGCGGGCAGCCCGGTGACGATGGTCTCCAGAATGCCGCCGACACTGTCACCCTCGCTGCCCGCAGCGCGGATGGCCGTCTGCATGGCCTCCTCTTTTGAGGCATCCAGCAGGGCAAAATGCCCGGGCTGCGGGTCGGGCATCACCAGTCCCGCCGCGCTGGAAAGGGGCGCGTCCTGCACGCCCGCGCACTCGGCAATGTGGGTGTAGACTTTTACGCCCAAGCTGTTCAGCACGGTCTCGCAGATCGTGCCCGCCGCGACGCTGGCCGCCGTGATGCGGCCGGAGAAATGCCCGCCGCCCCGTGCGTCCTGAAAGCCTTCATACTTAGCGTAGGCCGTGTAGTCGGCGTGGCCGGGGCGCAGCAGGTCAGCAGTCTTGGCGTAATCACTGCTGCGGGTGTTCAGGTTGCGGACCATCAGGGTGATGGCCGTGCCGGTCGTGTGGCCGTTGTAAACGCCGGATAGAAATTCCACGGCGTCGGCCTCGGTGCGGGCAGTGGAAAGCCCATCCCCCCGGGCGCGGCGGCGATCCATGGCTGCAGCGATGGCGGCCTCATCCACAGGCAGCCCCGCAGCCAGGCCATCCAGCACCGCCCCCACCGCAGGCCCATGGCTCTCACCAAAAATCGTCATACTGACGGTATTTCCAAAGGTGTTTTTCATAAGTTTATCTCTTGTATATCTCCGCAGGGGTCGATGCAAGCATCCGCCCCTGCACACTCAATCTATGCCCAAGAAAGTCGGCAGCTCGGTCATCGGCAGCTTATCGGCGCGCCAGCAGCCAAGGCCGGGGCACTTGATGATGGTGATGGAATCCCCCCGGGCCTTTTTGTCGTGCTGCATGTAGGCCAGGACTTTTTCCTTGTTGGCCCCGGTGCGGGTGGGCAGGCCCAGCGTGCGGTAGATCGCCCGGGTACGCTTGAGCAGAGCATTGTCCTCAATCATCGGCAGCATGCCCAGCGCGACGCACTCGCCGTGGTACAGCCCGGTCGTGCGGCGGCCGCGCACACCGCGCACGGCCTCGATGCCGTGGCCGATGGTATGGCCAAAGTTCAGGCAGGCGCGGACGCTGCCCTCGCGCTCGTCCTGTTCGACGATCTTCTTTTTGAACTTCAGACTGCGGTAGACAATCTGTTCAATATTTTCCTCGGGGTGCTCGCACTCAAACAGGGCGAATAGCTGCGGGTCGCCGATGATGCCGGTTTTCAGCGCCTCGGCCAGGCCGTTGACGATCTGGCGGCGGGGCAGGGTCTTCAGTGTGTCAAAATCGACGAGCACGACCTTCGGCTGCCAGAACGCGCCGACGATGTTTTTCGTTTCGCCCAGGTCGATGGCCGTTTTGCCGCCAATGGAGGAGTCCACCTGGGACAGAACCGTCGTGGGGCAGTTGACGAAATCGATGCCGCGCATATAACTGGCAGCACAGAAGCCGCCCAGATCACCCACAACGCCGCCGCCCACGGCGACCAGCAAATCCTTTCGATCCATGCCAAATTCCAGCATGGCCTGCAAGACCTGGCCGTAGACTTTCAGGCATTTGCTGCCCTCGCCCTGGGGGATGGTGTAGACGGTAGAGTCCTGGCACTGGCCGGCCACGATCTTGGCGTAGTCGGCAGGCACGCCGGAATCCGTCAGCACAAAGACCTTGCGGCCCTGCACGTTGGTAAACTGGTGGAGGTTGGCAAGGCAGCCGGCCTTCAAAATAATATCGTAGCTGCGGCTTTTAAGCTGCATCGTCAGTTTCATGCTTCGCACATCCTTTTTCTTCATGGCTTATTTCTCCGTACCGTCCAGGGTGAACGCACCCAGCAGCCGCAGGGTACTGCAAACAGGGGTCAGGGTGTCCAGCAGGGCCTGGCACTCTGCGCCGGTACTGCCCGCCGGGCAGACCAGCTGCACATAGAAATAATATTCAAACGGAACATGGGGCAGGGGGCGGCTCTTGATGCACTCCATGTTAAAGCCACGTGCGCCGATCTGATCCAGCGCGGCGGCCAGCTGGCCGGGCTTGTGGCGTGCTGTGAACAGCAGCGCCAGCCGCTGGCCCTCGCCGGTCATGGTGGGGGCGGTGTCGGCGCGTTCAATGACGATGAACCGCGTCGTGTTGTCGCCTTCGGCGTTGATGCCGGGGGAGAGAATTTGCAGCCCGTACAGTTCCGCCGTCTCGGCGCTGGCAATGGCCGCAACGGTGGGGTCGCCCAGCTCAGCCACATGGCGGGCGGCATCGGCCGTGTTGCCCCAGGTGGCCGTTTTAAAGCCGTGCTGCTGCACAAAAACGCTGCTTTGGGCCAGAGCCTGCGGGTGGCTGACAACGGTCTTGATCGTCTCCATCGTCGCGCCGGGCACAGCTACCAGGTCTTGCCGGATGTGCATATCGCACATTCTGGAAACGATGATTTCGGGGTGGGTGTACAGCAGGTCCAGCACGGTGGAAACATCGCCCGCGCTGGAATTTTCAAACGGCAGAACGCCGAATTGCGCGTCGCCCTTCTGCACAGCGTCAAAGACCTCGCCCCAGGTGGCAAAGGCGGATTCCCGCGCAAAGGGGAAGAGCCGCCGCAGCGTGATATGGCTCCACGCACCGGGCACACCCTGATAGGCGGCGGTGTCCCGGCCTAGCTGTGCCCGCTGATACGCACGGGAAACCGCCATGGCATCGTTTAAAAATGCGCGGTAGTAGGGGCGCAGCGTCTCATCGGCGATGCGGGCCGTGTTTTTGTCCAGCACAGCAGCCTCCCGCGCGGCGTCAAAGACCGGCTTGCCGGTCTCGGCCTTATAGCGTGCCACATCGGCCACCGCGCACATCCGCCGCTCAAACAGGGCGGCCATCTCCGCATCGACCATATCAATTTCTGCCCGGGCCTGCTGTAATAAGTCCATACATGAGGCTCCTTTTCCCAGATGAATTTTGCATTTCCGCAGCGCCCCGCCCCTACGGTACATCAGCATGACACGCGCTGTTTATTTATGCAGATAATTATAGTTAGTATACCATAAATAAAGCGCCGTCACAAGAGTGACGGCGCGAATTTTGGCGTATTTTAGCTTACCCGTGCAGGGCGCTGCGCAACGCGGCCAGCAGTTCAGCCTGATATTCCGGGCTGAAGGTGCCGTGCAGCAGCTTCGGCAGGGCTTCCTCCTGCAAGCGCCGCCAGCTGTCGGCCTCGCGGCCCGGCAGAATCGGCACAAAGGCCACGCCGTTGGCGGCGGCGGCCTGGGCGTCGCCCATAGCGTCACCCACCATCATGACCTTGCGGCTCTCATACCCGCAGGCCAGCATTGTGGCGATGGAGTTTGCCTTGCTGCCCACTTCCTGGCCGAAGATGACATCCGCGTGGCGGGCCAGGCCGTAGCGCTTCCACTCACTGGCAATGGCGCTCTCGTTCGCGGCGCTGACAACGGCCACATCGGCGACCGCGTGCAGCTGGCGCAGGCTTTCTTCTACGCCGGGGAACGGCTCAAACGTCGGCTCCAAGGCCTGGATGCGGCGGTTGCAGGCATTGTTCCACTCCTGCAATTTGCGCAGGGCCAGGCTGCCTGTCTTTTGCAGCTCCCGCTGCAGGCTGGCCGTAGAAAGCTCGTTGGCGGTATCGACCCAGGCGGCAATATCCTCGCTGCCGGGAATCTCGATGCCGCGGTTTTTCAGCCGGTCAAACACCAGCCGCACGCTCTCAAACCGGGAGATGCCCCGGGTGATGGTGTGCAGGTTAATCTCGTCCCAGGCTACCGTGATAAACTCCGCGTAATCATCCAGCGCAAACACGCGGATGAGCTCGGGGCACATGACGGTCGAATGCTTGATGCGCACTGTGTCCATCACGCAGCCGTCGGAGTCCATACAGACCAAAAATTCACGTTTTTTGGTAAAATCCGTCAGTGCGTTTGCCATAAAACCGTCCCCCTCTATGTACTGTTCCCTATAAAAACGCTACGAATCTATCATAACAAAAATCCCCGGCGTTTTGCAATGCCTTTTTTGAAAAAACCATAGATTTTTGTGTAAAAATTACGCCTCGACATTGTCATTGGGGTCCAGCGTGCGGCCGATTGGCTCGTGGATAAGCAGATTGGCCATGGCGTCCGCCGAGGTGGGCTGTTTGTTGATGACGACAAGGTTGTCACCCCGGAAATACCGCAGCAGCCCCGCTGCCGGGTAGACCGCCAGACTTGTGCCGCCGACAATAAGGGTGTCGGCCTTGCGAATGGCGTTCACGGCGTTTTCCATCGTCTGCTCGTCCAGGCCTTCCTCGTAGAGCACAACGTCGGGCTTCACGATGCCGCCGCACTCGTCGCAGCAGGGTACGCCGTCGCCGACGCCGGCCGCATCCTCAATAAAGCTGACCGGGAAAAATTTGCCGCAGCGCGTGCAGTAGTTGCGCAAGGTAGAGCCGTGCAGCTCATACACGACCTTACTGCCCGCCGCCTGGTGCAGGCCGTCAATGTTCTGGGTCACAACGGCCTTGCATTTGCCCTCGCGCTCCAGCGCCGCCAACCGCAGGTGGGCCGCGTTGGGCTTTGCGCCGTGTACGATGAGCTTCTGGCGGTAGAAGTCGTAAAATTCATCGGTGTGTCGTTCGTAAAAGCTGTGAGAGAGCATCGTCTCCGGCGGGTATTTGAACTTTTGATGGTACAGCCCGTCCACCGAGCGGAAATCCGGGATGCCGCTCTCGGTCGAGACGCCCGCCCCACCGAAAAAGACCATGTTTTTTGTCTCTGCCAAAATTTCTTCCAATGCGCGGATCATGCAAACTGCCCCTTTCGTTTTCGCCGCAAATGCTTTATAATATACTTATTATAATACATTCTCGGAGGGATGCAAGATGCAGCAGGAAATCACGCGGGAACTGGTGCAAAGCTGGCTGCCCCGGCGGCAGGCGGACAGCAACAAGGGCAGCTACGGCAGTGTACTGGCCGCAGCGGGGAGCCTTGCCTACCGCGGCGCAGCGGCCCTGTGTGCCGAGGGCGCATTGCGCGGCGGCGCGGGGCTGGTGTACCTGGCCAGTGTAGAACCGGTCGTGCAGATGGTGCTGGCCCGCACACCGGAGTGCTGTGCCTGCGGCTGCCGCACGGCGGCAGGTGGGGGCATCCACCCCCAGGACGCCGCCGCACTGCGCAGCTGGTTTGCCGAAAAACACGCCGTTCTGCTGGCCGGGCCGGGCTTGGGGGAGGGGGCAGGGGAAGTCTGCCGCGCCCTGCTGGGCAAGAATCCGCCGTGGGCGGGTGCGGTGCTGGACGCCGACGCACTGAACGCGCTTGCGGCGGGCAGGCTGCGAGACCCCTTGCCGGAAAATACCATCCTGACGCCCCACCCCGGCGAGGCCGCGCGACTGCTGGGCTGCACCGTGGCCGATGTACAAGCCGACCGGGAGCAGGCCGTTTTGCGGCTGGCAGAAACCTATCACTGCGTCGCCGTTCTAAAGGGCAGCGGCACGTTGATTGCCGCGCCGAGCGGGGAGCTTTTGCATAACGCCGCCGGCAACGCCGGGCTGGCCCGGGGCGGCAGCGGGGATATTCTGGCCGGGCTGACCGCCGGGCTGCTGGCCGCCGGGCTGAAGCAGAACCGCACCCCCGCCCAAATGGCCGCCTGCGCCGTCTGGCTGCACGGCACTGCCGCCGACCGCTGTGCCCGCCGCCGCAGCATGACCGCCATGCTGCCCACGGATATTTTCGCGGATTTGGGGGAGATTTTGGCGGAGATGGAGTTGTAAGGGGCGGCGTCCCTCTTGCCCTCTCCCTTTATAGGGTGTATAATAGGACTATATCTGCATATTGCCGGAAAGGAGCCGTTGTTATGCCGCGCAAAGAAGGCCAAAAACGCAAGCTGCTTGTCCTTTTGGAGATTCTCGCCCGCGAGACGGACGAAAAACATCCCCTCAGCGTGCCGCAGCTGGTGGAAGAATTGCAGGAGCATGGCGTCGTGGCCGAGCGCAAGAGCGTCTACGATGACCTGAACACGCTGAACAACCTGCCCGATTCCAAGTACGAAATCGTGCAGCAGCGCGGCCGCGGCGGCGGCTACTATATGACCGAGACTCCCTTTGAGCTGCCCGAGTTGAAACTTCTGGTGGACGCTGTCTACGCCAGCAAATTTATCACGGCGCGCAAATCCAAAATCCTCATTGACAAGCTGGGGCAGTTCACCTCGAAATACCGGCAGGCGGAGCTGGACCGCAAGGTTCTGGTCAGCGGCCGCATCAAGAGCACCGACGAGAAAATCCTTTACACCGTCGATGCACTGCACACTGCCATCACGGCAGGGCAGCAGGTACAGTTCAAATACTGCGACTGGAACCTGCAAAAGCGGATGACCCCGCGCCATGACGGCCAGCTCTACCGTGTCAGCCCCTGGGTGCTGGTTTGGGAGAACGGCAACTATTACCTCATCGCCTACACCGAGGGGCGGCTCAAGCATTATCGCGTAGATAAGATGCAGAACGTCCACCAGCTGCCCGACACCACCCGCGAAGGTGCCGAGGAATACGCAAATTTTGACGTGAATGCCTATATGCAGCAGATGTTCGGCATGTTCAACGGCCCCCTGAAGCGGGTGACGCTCCTGTGCGAGAACCGCTTTGCCGGGGCGATGATCGATCGGTTCGGCACCGGGCCGATCTTAACGCCCTGCCCCGACGGCGAGCATTTCACAATGACCGCCGAGATTCAGGTCAGCCCGCAGTTTTTCGGCTGGGTGGCCGGTTTTGGCACCGGCGTCGTCGTCTCCGGTCCGCCGGAGGTCCGCGCCGAGATGAAAAAGACCTTGGATCAGCTGCAGGAATTGTACCGCTGATTTGCAATAACAGTAGAAATATGGTAGAATAGATTGTTTACTTCTACTTGTTTCACGGAGGCTACCCTTGCTGGAAAAAAACCAACGCTTTAAAAGCCTGCTGTTTGTGCTGCTGGATGCAGCACTGTTGTTTGTGGGCTTTCTGCTTGCCAACTATATTCGTTTTAATTATGTCCGCTATTTTGAGCCCGGCGGTGCCGGCCCGGCCCTGGCCGTGGCGCAGGATCCCCGCAACATCATTGCCGGGCTGGCCACGTCGCTGGTGCTGGTGCTCATCTACTGGGTGGCGGGCATTTACAACAATGCGCGGCTGCACGGCCTGGCCGAGCGCTGCACCAAAATTGCCGTTATCAACGCAGCGGGCCTCTTGATTTTCATTGGTGCGCTGTATTTACTGCACTTGGACGACTACTCCCGCATTGTGCTGGCGCTGTTCTACATTCTCTCCACCGCCGCCGTCGTGTTTGAGCGGATGGTCCTGCGCTGGGTCGACCGTGCCCGCCGCCGCAAGGGGCTGGGCCTGCGCCACATTCTGCTGGTGGGCGGCGGCAAATCCGCCGCACTCTATCTGCGTGCGCTGGAGCATAACCCCTACTACGGCTTCGTCGTGGACGGCTACCTTGCCAAAGTGGAAGAGCCCGGCCTGGGCGTAAAGTTCCTGGGCGGGTATGACAACCTGGCCGCCAAGCTGGACGAAATCGCCGTGGATGAGGTCGTCGTGGCGCTGGAAGCCGACGAAATCGAATTATTGCCCCACGTTTTTGCCGCCTGCGACAAAAACGGCGTGCGCATTACGATGGTGCCGTTTTACAGCGACTACCTCCCCGCGCGGCCGACCATCGATGTGCTGGACGAGTGCAAACTCATCAACGTGCGGCAGACGCCCTTTGACAACCTGCTCAACGCCGCCGTCAAGCGCGGGCTGGATATCCTCGGCAGCCTGATTCTGATTATCCTGACCAGCCCCATCATGCTGGTCACGGCCATCGGCGTCAAGCTGTCCAGCCCCGGGCCGATCATCTTTAAACAGGAGCGCATCGGCCTAAACAAAAAGCCCTTCATGATGTACAAGTTCCGCTCCATGCGGGTCAATGTGCAGCAGGAGACAGGCTGGTCCACCGACTACGACCCCCGCAAGACCCACTTCGGCAGCTTTATCCGCAAGTTCAGCCTCGACGAGCTGCCCCAGTTCTTCAATGTGCTGAAGGGGGATATGTCCCTTGTCGGCCCGCGGCCAGAGGTGCCCTTCCATGTCGAGCACTTCAAAGAGGAAATCCCGCGCTATCTCGTGCGCCAGCAGGTACGCCCCGGCTGCACGGGCTGGGCACAGGTTCACGGTCTGCGCGGCGACACCGACATTGCCGAGCGCATCCGCTACGATATCTGGTACATCGAAAACTGGACCGTGGCGCTGGATATCAAGATCATCTTCCGCACGGTGTTCGGCGGCAAGATGGTCAACGACGAAAAATTGCAGTAACGCGCCCCGCGTTACCGAACAGGAGTGTCCGTCATGAGCAAAAAGGAACCGAAAGTTGCCATCGTCCACGACTGGCTCGTCGGCTATGCCGGCGGCGACCGCGTTGTGGACGCTATGAAGCACGTTTTCCCCAATGCTGTCATCTACACCCTTGTGTACGACCCCAACAATATGCCCGAATGGTTCAAGAGCTACGATATCCGCACCAGCTGGTTCCAGAAGGTGCCGTTTTCCAACAAGCTCTACAAGGCCATGCTGCCATTGATGCCCGCCGCGTTTGAGGCGTTCGATCTGACCGAGTACGACCTTGTACTGTCGTCCTGCTCGTCCTGCTCCAAGGGTGTTATCACCCGGCCGGATGCCGTGCATATCTGCTACTGCCATACGCCCATCCGCTATGTGTGGGATTTTTACTACACCTACCGCGCCAATGCCAACTGGCTTGCCCGCCTCGTCATGCCGGGGCAGATGCACAAGATGCGCGTCTGGGACAAGTGCGCCGCCGACCGCGTGGACTATTTTATCGCCAACTCGCATTATATCTCGCAGCGCATCAAAAAATATTACCGGCGTGACAGTGACGTGATCTACCCCGGCTGCCACATCAACGAAGCACCTTTTGTCGAAAAAGAGGATTTCTACCTCACCGTGGGCCGCCTGACCTGGTACAAGCGCGTTGATCTGGCCGTGCAGGCCTGCACGAAGCTGGGCAAGCGCCTCGTCGTCATCGGCGGCGGGGGAGAACTGGACAAGCTCAAGGCCATGGCCGGGCCGACCGTGGAATTTCTGGGCGGCGGCCTTTCCGACGAGGAAGTGCGCAGCTACTACCTGCGGGCCAAGGCGTTCCTTTTCCCGGGTGAAGAGGACTTCGGCATCACGCCGGTGGAAGCCCAGAGCGCGGGTACGCCGGTGCTGGCCTATGGCCGCGGCGGCGCGTGCGAGAGCGTTGTGCCTGGCAAGACCGGCTACTGGTTCAAAGAGCAGACCGTCGAAAGCCTGGCCGACTGCATCGAGCGGTTTGAGCGCGACGGCGTTGCCTATTCTAAAGAAGAAATTCGCGAGCACAGCCGCAGTTTCAGCGAGGAACGCTTTGAGCGCGAGCTGAAAGAATACTGCGAGCGCCGCATGGCCGACTGGCAGCAGGAATTGCTCGACTGCTCCCACTGGGAGAAGGAGGAACTGGATTGAACCCCATCGTCATCAACGGCACGGTACTGTGTGATAATATCACCGGCATCCCGCGCTATGTCTATGAGACCGTCGTCCGGCTGGATAAACTTATTGAGGGCACCGGCCTGGATGTGCGGATTGCCTACCGCGACGACGGCCGCCCCATTCACCTGCCGGAGCTGAAAAACATCCAGCTGGTGCCGCTGAAAGCGGTCAAATATTTTTACAATTTGGCTGTGCTGCCCGCCTACCTGCGCCGCACCCATGCGTTTTATGTAGGCCTGGCCAGCGATATGCTGCTGACCAAGCGCAGCGTCACCGTGCTGCACGATATCCGCCCGCTGGTCATGGACACCGACAAGGGCTTTTTCCGCTTCAAGTTCTGGGTACACTGTCTGTCCACGAAGTGGTTTGCCCAGCGGGTGTTCACAGTCAGCGACAACCAGCGCCACCTCATCAGTGAAAAGCTCGGCATCCCGCTGGATAAAATCGGCATCACCTACAACGGCTGGGAGCATATGAAGGGTGTGACCCCCGACGAGAGCATTTTTGAAAAGATGCCCGGCGTCCAGAAAGGGGAGTACTACTACGCTCTCGGCAGCCTTGCCAAGCACAAGAATTTCAAATGGATCCGCGAGGTCGCCCGCCGCAACCCTGACAAGACGTTTGTGGTGGCAGGCGGCAAGGACCTTCGGGCCTTCGGCGATGATAACGAAGCCAAGGACACACACAACGTATTCTACCCGGGCTATGTCTCGGACGCCGAGAACGCCGCGCTGATGCAGCACTGCAAGCTATTTTTGCACCCGGCCGTGTTTGAGGGGTTCGGCATCCCGCCGCTGGAAGCGCTGGCCTTGGGCGCGCCCATTGCACTTGCAAACGCCACCTGCCTGCCGGAACTGTACGGCGATACAGCGCGGTATTTCGACCCCTATGACTATGATGTAGACCTGGACGCGCTGGCTGCCCAGCCCGTAGCCGCGCCCGATGCGGTCCTGCAGAAATACAGCTGGAACAAAACCGCCGATTTCTGGCTGCATGAGATTGAAAAGTACGCGAAACAGTGATAAAATCCTTCCCCCGAGGGGGAAGCCTTATTCACACCGAAAGGAGCCGACTGCGCCCCATGTTTTTCCTGATAACGATCTTCCTCACGGCGCTGGTCTCTGCGCTGTTCGGGCTTTTGCCCGGAAAGCTTCAGCGACGCAGCGTCATAAAGCAGGACATCGTCTGGGCCGTCGGCCTATGGTTGGCCACCTGGCTGTTCGCGGTCTTTGCCTACCACCGCCCCGGGCTGACCATCGGCTTCAATGCGTTCCGTCTCGTGGCCGTCACAGCGCTGAACAGCTGGACCGGTTTCGTCACCGCCGGGCTGCGCAGCTTTGGCCGCAAGGGGCTGAAAGCCGTTGTTCCGCTGCTGCTCGTCACGGCGCTGGGGTTGGAAGTATTCGTCGGCAACGTTGCCTACTTCAACACCCACAGCTATGAGCCGTTCCAGCTCGTTGACTACCTTGACGAGAACATCAACGTCGGGCGCGGGCTGGGCACGATTTCGCTGGACGAGGGCCGGACCTATCTGCGGTTTCTGAACATCGACCGCCCCATCTACAACCTGCGGTTTGACGGCCTCGTCAATGACGATACCGACCTGCTCCACGCAGACAGCGCCGTCACCTTCACCATCGAGGGCACTGACGCGGCCAACACCCAGCTGACCCGCTTTGGCAGCTGGCAGGTCGGCCTGCAGGCCCCGCGCACCCACACCATCAGCCTGGATCTGACCGGCAATGTCAGCATGATGACGCTGACCGCCGCCGGGTACAGCTCCACCTACGCGCAGTTTCCGGTGGCGCTGACGTTCAGCGGCATCACGGCGAACGCCCCGCGGGCGCTGAATTTCTCTGTTCTGCGTTTTATCGCGGTATTTTTGGCGTTGCTGGCTGTCTATGGCCTGCGCCCGGCCAGCGGGTTATGGCACCGCCGCTGGCTGGCGGGCAATGTATGCGACCGCGCCGCAGCCGCCGTGCTGGGCCTGGTTCTGGCCGCCTTTGTGGTGGTCGTGCCCTTCTGGGAGCCGGGCAACACCGGCCTTGCTACAAAAGATTACAACACCGCGTTCTGGGACGGTAAGAGCACCATCAGCTTCGTCTACCAGCAGTACGGCGCACTGGCCCACAGCCTGCTGAATGGCCGCCTGGATCTGGAGGCCGACCCGCCCGCCGAGCTGCTGGCGTTGGAGAACCCCTACGACGCCGGGGCACGGGATGCGGCGCAGATCAACGATATCCACTGGGATCACGCCTTCTACAATGGGCGCTACTACGTCTATTTCGGCATTGTGCCGTGCCTGTTGTTCCAGCTGCCCTTTGAGGCGCTGACCGGCATCCAGAATCTGGCCTATGCGCCCTGCATGGTCGTTCTGGGGCTGCTGCTCCTCGCCGCCTGCTTCGGCGTGGTGGGGCAGGCCGTGCGGCGGTGGTTCCCGCAGACCTCCGCCGCCGCGTACCTGCTGGCCGTGGCCGCTGTGGTGCTGGGCAGCCAGCTGTATTACCTGCTGGTGCGTCCCTACATTTATGAGTACGCCATCCTCTGCGGTGCGGCGCTGCTGATGCTGGGGCTGTGGCTCTGGCTTTCCGCCGCCAGCACCCCTGTGGAAAAGCGCGGGGCCATTGCAACCAAGCTCGCCTTTGGCAGTCTGTTTGTAGCGCTGGTGGCTGGGTGCCGCCCTCAGATGGAGCTGTTCGCCTTTTTGGCTGTGCCCATCTTCTGGCAGCGGTACATTGGGCAAAAGCGGCTGTGCAGCCGCGCCGGGGCAGGGGAGACCGCCGCCTTTATCCTACCGGTGGTCGTGGTCGCCGCCGGGCTGATGTGGTACAACGCCGCGCGGTTCGGTTCGCCGCTTGACTTCGGTGCCAACTACAACCTGACCGGCAACGATATGACCCAGCGCGGCTTCAATGCCGTGCGCATCGGGCCTGCCGTGTTTACCAGCCTGTTTGAGCTGCCCAGCTGGCAGGGCGTGTTTCCCTTCCTGCGGGAGACGGACGTCCAGACGAACGCCGTCATCCGCACCATCAGCGAGAAATTCACCGGCAGTATGCTGGCCGCCACGCCCTACCTATGGGTGCTGGCGCTGCCGCTGCTGCCCGCGTTCCGCCGCTGTCTGCACCGCCGCCGCGCCGTGGCGGGCATTGTCTACGGCGGCATCGCCGCCATGGTCGTTATGACCGTTGTGGACTGCGAAATGGCCGGGGTGCTCTACCGCTATCTGATGGATTACAGCCCGGTGCTGCTCGTCGGGGCGGCGCTGTGCTGGTTCTGTGCCGAGGGCGCACTCAGCCGCCGCACCGCCGTGGGGGATGCCACCGCCGCTGCCGCACTGCCTGCGCTGCGCGTGGTCATGGCTGCCGCCGTGGCATACACCGCCGTTTACCGCTTCTGCACGCTGTTCGCCATGGAGCCGTGGCTGCAGGGGCTGAACCCTTCGCTCTATTACACTGTCAGCCGCCTTGTTCAATTCTGGATGTAAATTTCCCGGAGGAGTATTATGGATAAAATCGCCGTACTGATCCCTTGCTACAATGAGTCCAAGACCGTCGAGAAGGTCGTGACGGATTTCCGCCGCGTACTGCCCGATGCCACCGTCTATGTCTATGACAACAACTCCACCGATGGCACCGCCGAGCTGGCTGCCAGGGCCGGGGCCGTTGTTCGCCACGAGTACCAGCAGGGCAAGGGGAATGTCATGCGCCGCATGTTCCGAGAAATCGACGCGGAAGCGTATATTCTCGTTGACGGCGACGACACCTATCCGGCCGAGGCCGCGCCCGAGATGGTCGCCGCCGTGACCGAGCGCCAGGCCGACATGGTCGTCGGCGACCGGCTTTCCAGCACTTACTACACCCAGAATAAGCGGCCGTTCCACAACTTTGGCAACGACCTGGTCCGCTTCTGCACGAACCATCTGTTCGGAGGCAAGATCAAGGACATCATGACCGGCTACCGCGCATTCAGCTACCAGTTCGTCAAGACCTATCCGGTGCTGTCCCGCGGGTTTGAGATCGAAACGGAAATGACCATCCACGCCCTGCAGCGCAATATGCAGGTGGAGAATGTCGTCATCGACTACCGCGACCGCCCGGAAGGGTCGGAGAGCAAGCTGAACACCTACTCTGACGGCTTTAAAGTGCTGGGCACCATCGCACGGCTGTTCAAAAATTACCGTCCGTTCCTGTTCTTCGGCATTTTGGCGGCCATTCTGGCGGTGTTCGGCATCGGCTTTATGGTGCCGGTGCTGGGCGAATATTTCCAGACCGGGCTTGTGCCGCGCTTCCCGACTTTGATCGTCTGCTGCTTTGTGCTGGTGGCGGCGCTGCTGTTGTTTATCTCGGGCATTATCCTGTCCAGCCAGCTCGCCAAAGACGCGCGGGATTTTGAGTTCCAGCTGCAAACCGTGCACCAGTGGGAGAATAAAAACAAATCATAATTCCAAATCATCCCTGCCGCCCGCACCCCCTGCGGGCGGCTTGCTTTTTGGGACGGATTGGGCTATAATATTTTTATATGTGCATACTGCACATACTGCTATATAAGAGGGACTACACAAAGGGAGTATATAGAGTATGACAAAAGTTGCCGCATCGATCCTGTCGGCTGACCTGGCCAACCTGCAAAGCGACTGCACCCGCCTGTTGGACGCAGGCGCGGACCTGATGCACTTTGACGTGATGGACGGCCATTTTGTACCCAACATCAGCTACGGCGCGCCGGTGCTGAAATGCCTGCACGCCGCTTTGCCTGAAGTTTATTACGACGTCCACCTGATGATCAGCGAGCCCGCACGCTACGCCCCGGACTTCGCCAAGGCAGGTGCAAATCTCATCACTTTCCACCTCGAGGCTGTACCCGACGCGGTTGGAGAGACCATTGACGCCATCCGCGCCACCGGCTGCCAGGTGGGCATCAGCATCCGCCCCGGCACCCCGGTCGAGGCCGTTTACCCCTATCTCGACGCCGTGGATCTCGTGCTGGTCATGAGCGTGGAACCTGGCTTCGGCGGGCAGAAATTCATTCCTGCCACACCGGAGCGTATTGCCGCTGTCCGCACCGAATGTGACCGCCGCGGTCTTTCCACTTTGATTGAGGTGGACGGCGGCGTCAACGTTGAGACCGGCCCCCTGTGCAGTGAAGCCGGGGCCGACTGGCTCGTGGCCGGCAGCTCGCTTTTCAACGCCGCCGACCCCGCCGCTGTAGCGCGCGCACTGCACAGCAAGTAAAGGAGCTTTTACCCCATGCCCAATCGTAAAAAAATTGAACGCAGCAAGAATTACAGCTATTACAGCGACCTGCTGTGGTGCACGGTACCGCTCATCGGTATGTCGTGGTATTACTACGGCCCGCGCCCTCTGCTGCTGCTGCTGGCGGCCCTTCTGACCGCCTACCTGTGCGACTGTGCCCTGGCCCCACTGCACGGCACCGGCTACCAGTCCCATGAGCCGTCCAGCGAGTGCTTTGCCGCGCTGATCGTGCTGATGATGCCCGCCAGCATCTCTTATCCCATCGTCATCGCCGCCGTCATTGTTGCCGTGCTGGTCAAGGAGGCCTTCGGCGGTGAGGGGCACTACCCGTTCCACCCCGCCGCCGTCGGCATGGTCGTGGCCGGTGTCTCGTGGCCGAAAAATGTCTTTTTCTACCCGGTCCCGGGTACGCAGCTGCCACTCTTTGGCGAGGTGAACACCACCGTCGTCGCGGGCATGAACGCCACCCTGCGGACCGGCGGCCTGCCCAGTGCCAGCACGATGAACCTGCTGACCGGCAACGTCTCCGCCGCCGTCGGCACCAGCGCCGCGCTGGTGGTCATGGCCTGCGGGCTATTCCTGCTCGTGCGCGGACGCATCAAGCTTTCCGTCGTGCTGCCGTTCTTTATTTTTGTCATCGGCCTGCCGTGGCTGTTCCCGCAGCTCAACGAGCTGCCCGCTTTCAGCCTGCCGTGGGAGTTCATCCGCCAGCGCATCTACCTGGAAAAGTATGTTATTCTGTCCGGCACGGCGCTGTTCGGCGGGCTGTTCTTGATCTGTGAGCCGGTCACGATGCCTGACCGCCGGATGAGCCGCATCATCTACGGCGCGGCGCTGGGCATCATGACCTACGTGTTCCGCGCGTTCAGCCCCTATGAGTGCGCTGTCTGCTGCGCCCTGCTGATCGTGGGCGCTATCCCCGAGTGGCTTGACCTGATCAGCCACCGCACCGAGCGCATCCGCTTTATGAGAGAGGAGGAACAGCGCCTTGCCAATGCAGCAAAATCCGAATAATCGCCGCCGGGGTGAGGAGCGCAACGAGACGCTGATCATCCCGCACATCACCAAGGAAATGGTCGAGACGGCCCGCCGCATGGCCGAGCGCGGTGCCAGCCGTGCCGAGATCGAGCAGGCCATCGCCGCCATGCAGGCCGGCAAGACGCCCACTGAGGCTGAATCTGCCGCCCAGAAAAAGCCCATCGTGCAGCCGCAGGCCGCCGCTGCGCCCGCCCGCAACACGGCCGCCCACAGCGACACAGTCATCATCCCGACGAGCCGCCCGCGCTACACGTCCGCCGAGCGTCGCGCCATGCTGGAGGAAGTCCAGCGCCGCCAGGCCGAGCGCGAAGCCGAGCGGCAGAAGCTCGCACGGGAGGAGGAAAGCCATTTCCGCACCTACCGCGACCGGGAGTACGGCACAAACCCACCGCCGCGCGCGGCGAAATCCCTTGCAGACAAGCCGCAGCCCGACGCGACCAAGTCCCGCACCATCCGCACCAGCAAACCCGCTGCCGACGCGACCCGCACCGTGCAGGTCCCGCAGTCCGAATTGCGTGCCGCCGCCCAGAAGGCGGCCCCCGCGCCACAGCCTGTGCAGCCCGTGCAGACCACACAGCAGTTCATCCCGGAAAGCGCTCAGGCCCCCCAGATTGTGCCGCAAACGCAGCCCAAGCCCGCTGTGCCTGCGCCCGAGGCCGCCCCAAAGCGCCGCGGCCCGGTCGGGATGCCCCGCACCTACGCCGAGGCCGAAGCCGCTTTGAACGAGCGCATCCGCGCCGACCACATCTGGCTTTCCAACCCGGTTTTGGTACGCGGCCTCGGTATGGCCCCGGTCATCGGTGCCGCGTTGGACGGCCAGCGTGCGCTGATGCTCTGCATCGCCGCACTGATTCTCGTCACGTTCACCCGCGTGCTGGCCGTGGTCGTCTGCCACCTGACGAAAAACCGTTTCCGCCCGGTGGTGTACTGCTATTCCGCCGCACTTCTCTACATTCCCACGTACATTTTGCTCTACCGGCTGTTCGGCACCGATCTGTCGCTGCTGGGTATCTACCTGCCCATCATGGTCGTGGAGCCTGCCATCGTCAAGCGCATGGAGTTTGCCGACCTGGAACCCGTTAAGGATGCGTTCCGCCACGGCTTCAACAATGCGCTGGGTATGTGCATCGTGCTGCTCATCGTCGGCTGCCTGCGTGAGCTGCTGGCTACCGGCGCGGTGTTCGGCAATGTCATCCTGCACAACGCCCTGCTGCCGCTGGCCGCACTGCCCGCGGGCGGGTTTGTCATCGTAGGTATCCTGGCCGCCGTCTGGTGCGCCGCCGCCAACCTGTACACGGACTATAAACACGAGGAGGTGCGCCGCCTGTATGCTGACCGCAAGCATTGAGACACAGCAGATTTTTAACGGTATCGTGCAGTTTATCAGCTATATGGTGCTGGCCGTCTTTGCAGAGAACGTCGTGCTGGCGCGTGCGCTGGGCGTCACCCGCCTGATAAAGCTCGTACCCGACCACCGCGCCCAGGTGTGGGATTTCGGCCTGCCGCTGCTCTTTGTCATGGTGCTGTCCGCACCGCTGGGCTGGGCCGCGCACAACCGTCTTTTTCCATGGCTGCGCGATTATCTTCCCGATTGGCTGCCGATCTCGGCGCTGCGCCCCATCGTCTACCTGACCTGCGGCGTCGCCGCCATGGCAGTGGCCTGGCTGCTGCTGGGCGTGCTGCCCCGCAAACTGCGCACCGGCTGCCGCAGCCAGCTGAGCCTGGCGACCTGCAGCACTGCCATCCTAGGCACGCTGCTCATCTGCTCCAACCAAAACTACACGATTTTACAGAGCATCGCGTTTGCGCTGGGCAGCGGTATCGGCTACGTGTTCGCCGTTTTTGTCGTGCGCGAAGGCCGCCGCCGTCTGCGCAGCAAAGCGATTTCCTCGATTTTCCAGGGCCTGCCCAGTTCCATGATCTACATTGGCGTGCTGAGCCTGGCCATCTACGCCCTGGTGGGCCATACCGTCGTTTTGTAATGTCCGTTCCTTGCAGGGGCGGGCATTGCCCGCCCGCTGCCCGGTAAGGGCGGGCGATCTACATTTGTCAGGGGGTCGTTATCATGTCCGAAGCCTGTTTTACCGCCGCTGATATCCTGCTGCCCGCCGCCAGCGTTCCGCTGGATCCGTGGGCCTGCATTGCCGTGGACCAGTTCACCTCCCAGCCGGAGTACTGGCAGCGCGCCGAGGCCCGCGCCGAGGGCCGGCCCAGCACGCTGCACATCGTCCTGCCGGAGGCTTACTTGGGCACCCCGCAGGAGGACGCCCGCCTGCAAAGCATCCGCCGCACAATGGACGAATACCGCCGCACCGTGCTGACGCGGAAAGTACATGGCTACGTCTATGTGGAGCGTACCCAGATGGACGGCACGGTCCGCCAGGGCCTTGTGGGCGCGGTGGACCTCGACGCCTACGACTACGCCAAGGGCAGCCAGCCCGCCATCCGCCCCAGCGAGAGCACCGTCGTGGAGCGCATCCCGCCGCGGCTGAAAGTGCGCCGCGGTGCGACGCTGGAAACGCCCCACGTCATGATGCTGGCCGACGACGCCGACCGCACGCTGATCGAGCCCATCGGCCTTGTGAAAGACCAGCTTCCGCCGCTCTACGACGGCGAGTTGATGCTGGGCGGCGGCCGCCTGCGCGGCTGGGCCGTCGAGGATCCGGCGCTCATCGCGCAGATCGACGCGGCCCTTGCCAAACTGGCTGACCCTGCCGCGTTCGCCAACCGCTGGCCCGCCGCCAAGGGGCAGCAGCCCATGGTGCTGGCCGTCGGCGACGGCAACCACAGCCTGGCCACCGCCAAAGCCTACTGGGAGGAGCTGAAGCCTACCTTGAGCGAGGAACAGCGCAAGACCTACCCGGCCCGCTGGTGCCTGGCTGAGGTCTGCAACGTCCACAGCCCCGCCATTGAAATCGAACCCATCCACCGCGTTGTGTTCGGCGTTGCCGCCAAGGAGCTGTACGCCGCGCTGGACGCCTGGGACCAGCAGCAGGGGAACAGCACAACGATGTCTGACCAGCGGTTGCGCCTGGCCGATGCCTACGGCGAGTGCGCCGTGGCGCTGGCGAACCCGCCCGCACCGCTGACGGTGGGCAGCGTGGAGGCGTTCCTGGCCGACTATCTGCCCAAGCACCCCGGCGTGACCGTCGATTACATCCACGGCGAGAGTGCCGCCATTGCGCTGACTGCCAACCCGGCCAAGCCCGCAACGGCCATTCTGCTGCCGGATTTTGCCAAGGCAGACCTCTTCAAGGGCGTTGTGCTGGGCGGCGTGCTGCCCCGCAAGACCTTCAGCATGGGCCACGCCGAGGAAAAACGTTATTATAATGAATGCCGCGTCATCGGCTTATAAGGAGAATTATGGAAAAGCCCGCACAAACCCCGAACGGTGCGCCGCACCGTCGCCGCCGCCGTCGGCCCGCCGGTAACGGCAGCGCTCCCCAGGCCCCGCAGCCCGCGCGGGAGGGCAAGGCCCCCGCGCAGCCCCGCGAACCCCGCAAGGCTGCGCCCCAGAACACCGCGGCCGCTGCACCCAAGCCCCCGCGTGAGGGCGGTGCCCCCCGCAGCGGCCGCCCGCGCCGTGGGCAGGGCCGCCCCAACACTGCCGCCCAGCCACAGCAGCCGCCCAAACAGGCCGCCCCGGCCCCGCGCCCGCCGGCGCCGGAGGCCCAG
>ENA-UOJM01000853-UOJM01000853.1-human-gut-metagenome-genome-assembly--contig:-P116-NODE-853-length-33987-cov-13.903837_pt1 | contig 33987 bp, 9 predicted proteins | sample MGYA00242349_ERZ723896 | MGnify/ENA metagenome assembly ERZ723896 | reverse complement strand
TATATTATAGTAAATAACTAAAAGTCTTTCAATGCGGAAAATGTTGGTATTTCTAGCTTTGTGCCATATTTGCATACGGATATTGTATTTGCTAAAATTTATTACATTTATGTTACATTTTTAGACCATTTTTCTTATTTTTCTAGGGAATACTAGCTTTTAAAGCACAAAAAAACACCTATTGGAAAATGTTTTACACATTTTTCCTTTTAGGTGGATAATTTTTATTATATTATTGTACTGATGTATTTGTTGTATCATTATTTAAATTTCCAACATATTCAGCATTTCCAAATCCTAATATCATTTGGAATATTGGGCTTAATAATAAAAGTCCAAATATAAATGCTGTTGATTGATTAAATGCCTTGCCTAGTTTTACCATAGAAACTATTGATAAAGCAAGTGTTATAATCCAGCCAATAACTGGTATAGCTGATAATAAATATAATAACAATAACCATGGTGAAAGTCCTATTATTTTATATAAAACAACTACATTATATATTGGAATTAATGCCTTCCATCCTTCTTGACCAGCTTTAACAAATATTTTCCATTGTGCAACAATTATAAGTACATAAAAAGCTACAAAAATCATGCTATATGTACTTATTAAAGATGCAAGAGTAGCTGCTGAAGCAAATGTTGTCATATCAGCATATGTAGAATCATACATATTAAAGTCCTCCCTTCATTTATTTTCTAAATTGAGAATACCATACAAGATAAAATTTTTCAACACTTTTTGGTAAAGTTTTTATAACTTAAAAATACTCCATTATTCCATTGTATATTCCCCAAGCAAGTTTTGTTTGATACTCTGCCTGTTGTAATTGCTTTTCCTCTTCATGATTTGATAAAAAACCACATTCTACAATAACTGTTGGAATCTCAACGTGTTTTATTATATACACATTATTAATTTTTAGTGGTGTTCTCTTATTTTCCTTTTGTATTGTTTCATTTAGATTGTTCTGTATACAATTGGCTAGTCTCTTTCCATCTTCATTACCATCTTTAAAAAACGTTTGCCAACCATAATACTGGTTTTCTGGAATTTTGTTTAGGTGAATACTTACAAATATGTCTGCCGATGAGTTATTTCCAATTTTTACTCTGTTTCTAATATCTGAATTTTTCTTTTCTCTTAAAGTTTTCTTATCTATATCATAAATCGCATTATTGTCCGACCTTGTGAGTACAACATTTGAGCCACTTTGTTCTAATAATTGTTGTAATTTTAGAGCTATTTTTAAATTAATTTTAGCCTCGCTAATTCCATTATTGCTTACGGCTCCGCCATCTTCGCCACCATGACCTGCGTCGATAATTATTGTCTTACTACTTACTGGTGTAGCCATAGTTTCAACTGTTTTATTAGTATTTATGTTACCTGCTGTTTGAAGCACAAACATACCAATAGGCAAAAATATTGCAAGTGTTAAAAATATTATTCTTTTTTTATTAATTACAAACATAAAAATCTCCTATGAAAATATTAATTATTTTTAATATATTCATAATGGCATCATTTAATAACAATTCAAATTAATTTAGCCTATAATCTTTTTTACTTTCTCAGTGCTTAAGTCTGCAATTTCTGATATTTTTTCAATTGAGTGCTTACAATTATTTTCCTCTCTTGCAAATATTCTTTTAAAAACATAATCTGATGTTAGTGGCAATCGTGTTACTTTTTGAACTTATGCCTCTAACTTCGTATAGTGATTTTTTTATGTTTCTAACTAATTTTTTTCGCCCAAAAAAGGGCGTCCCCATTGGGCGACGTCCTTCTTCTAAAATATTATTCTTCATTTTCTGTTGTATTTTCTACATCATCTATATCGTCAACAACATCTTCTACAGTTTTTGTATCTTCTGGCATTTTTTCTCCGTTTGGTGCTACTGATACTTCTGTGTTTTCTGGTTCTTCTGTGTTTATTCTTATTTTCTTGTATCTCTTCATACCAGTTCCGGCTGGGATTAACTTACCTATGATAACATTTTCTTTTAATCCTATTAATTCGTCTGTTTTGCCTTTTATTGCAGCTTCTGTTAATACTCTTGTTGTCTCTTGGAATGATGCTGCAGATAAGAAACTATCTGTTGCAAGTGAAGCTTTTGTTATTCCAAGTAATACACGTTTACCTGTTGCAGGTCTTAATCCTTGCTCTTCGGCTAACTTGTTTTTGTCTTCGAATTCATACATGTCTACTAGAGAACCTGCAAACATGTCTGTATCTCCATTGTCTTCAACTCTAACTTTCTTTAACATTTGTCTTGCAATAAGTTCGATGTGCTTGTCGTTGATATCAACACCTTGGTTTCTATAAACCTTTTGAACTTCGGCAATGATGTATTCAAATACACCTTGTGGTCCGCTAATTGCAAGTACTTCTGCTGGATTTTTAGAACCTTCTGTTATTTGGTCTCCGGCTTCTAGAACATCTCCTTCTCTAACTTTTAGTTTAGATCCGAAAGGTATTAAGTATGTTCTACTATCATCGTTTGATGTTACAGTTACTTCTTTTCTCTTCTTTTCGTCTCTTATAGAAACTTTTCCAGCAATTTCTGTAATTATAGCAACACCCTTTGGTTTACGAGCTTCGAAAAGCTCCTCAACTCTTGGAAGACCTTGTGTAATGTCGGCAACACCGGCAACACCACCAGAGTGAATAGTACGCATTGTAAGCTGTGTACCAGGCTCACCAATTGATTGAGCTGCGATTATACCAACTGTGTCTCCTATATCAACTTCTTTTCTAGATGCCAATCCCATACCATAGCACTTAGCACAAACTCCGTGTTCTGTTCTACATCCGAATACACTACGTACTTTAACATGTGTAATTCCTGCATCTACTATCTTATCTGCTAATTCTTCTGTAATTAGAGTATTTTTGTCTACTATTATTTCTCCAGTAGTTGGATTCTTGATATCGTCTAATGGATATCTACCTAATAATCTTTCTTGCATTTTTTCGATTACTTGGTTTCCATCTTTTATATCATATACTTCAAGTCCATCTGTTGAACCACAATCATCTTCTCTTACGATTATGTCTTGTGATACATCAACCAATCTTCTTGTTAAGTATCCAGAGTCTGCTGTTCTTAAAGCTGTATCTGAAAGTCCTTTACGAGCACCGTGTGCAGAAATGAAGTACTCTAATGCGTCAAGTCCCTCTCTGAATGATGATTTGATTGGGATTTCAACTGTTTTACCAGTTGTACTAGCCATAAGTCCACGCATACCAGCAATTTGCTTTAACTGGTCTAAGTTACCTCTGGCTCCAGAGTCTGACATCATGAACATTGGGTTTTCTTTACTGAAGTTGTCTCTCATTGCGTTTTTAACATCGTCAGTAGCTTTTTCCCAAATTTTAATTACTTCGCTGTATCTCTCATCATCTGTAATTAATCCACGTCCATATTGTTTTAATATGTTATCAACATCTGCTTGAGCTTTTGCAATTATTTCCTTTTTCTGTGGTGGTACCTTAACATCATCTATAGATACTGTTACAGCACCTAATGTAGAATATTTGTAACCTGTAGATTTAATATAGTCTAGTAATTCTGCTGTTCTGCTTAGACCATGTACAGAAATACATTTTCCTATAATCTTTCCAAGGTTTTTCTTTGATACTACTCCATTTATTTCATATTCAAATTCGTTTTCTGGCTTACTTCTATCAATAAATCCTAAATCTTGAGGAATTCCTCTATTGAATATTATCTTACCTGGTGTTGTAGCAACTTTTGCATGTTTTTCTACACCGTCTACAATCTTAGTTCTTCTTACGAAAATCTTAGAGTGCATTGTTACATCGTTGTTTGCAAGTGACATTATTGCTTCTTCTGGAGATGAGAAGTATGTTCCTTCACCTTTTTCTCCATCAACATCCATTGTTAAGAAGTAACTTCCTAGAATCATATCCTGTGTAGGAGTTGTTACTGGCTTACCATCTTGTGGTTTTAACAAGTTATTTTCTGAAAGCATTAAGTATCTTGCTTCTGCTTGTGCTTCTGGTGATAATGGTAAGTGAATAGCCATCTGGTCACCATCGAAGTCAGCATTGAACGCTGTACAAACTAATGGGTGAAGTTTTATTGCTCTACCTTCAACAAGTACTGGCTCAAATGCTTGAATACCAAGTCTGTGTAATGTAGGAGCACGGTTTAATAATACTGGGTGGTCTTTAATAACATCCTCTAATATATCCCAAACTTCTGGACGTAATCTTTCTACCATTCTCTTTGCATTTTTTATGTTGTGTGCTATTCCACGGCTAACTAGTTCTTTCATTACAAATGGTTTGAATAATTCTACTGCCATTTCTTTTGGAACACCACATTGGTAAATTTTAAGTTCTGGTCCAACAACTATAACTGAACGTCCTGAATAGTCAACACGTTTTCCTAGTAAGTTTTGTCTGAATCTACCTTGTTTACCTTTTAACATGTCTGATAATGATTTAAGTGGTCTGTTTCCAGCACCTGTAACAGGTCTTCCACGTCTTCCATTATCTATTAAAGCATCTACTGATTCTTGAAGCATTCTCTTTTCGTTTCTAACGATTATTTCTGGAGCTCCAAGTTCTAGTAATCTCTTTAATCTGTTATTTCTGTTTATAACTCTTCTATATAAATCGTTTAAGTCTGATGTTGCAAATCTTCCACCGTCTAATTGAACCATTGGTCTTAAATCTGGTGGTATAACTGGTACAACTTGCATTATCATCCATTCTGGTCTATTGTTTGAAAGTTTGAACGATTCAACTGTATCTAATCTTTTTACCAATTTGGCTCTTTTTTGTTCGCTAGCCTTTTCAAGTTCTTTCTTTAATTTCTCTGATAATTTATCAACATCAATTTCTGATAGTAATTTTCTTATTGGTTCTGCACCCATTTCTGCTTTGAATGAGTCTCTACCAAATTTTTCTTGAGCCTCTACAAATTCTTTCTCAGAAAGTATTTGTCCTTTTGTTAATGTTGATGTACCTTTATCTGTTACTATATATGATGCAAAATATATAACTTTCTCTAAGGCTTTAGGTGAAACATCTAACATTAAAGCTATTCTGCTTGGTATTCCTTTGAAATACCAGATGTGAGCTACTGGGGCAGCAAGCTCTATGTGCCCCATTCTCTCTCTTCTTACTTTAGATTTTGTAACTTCAACGCCACATCTATCGCAAACTATTCCCTTATATCTTACTCTTTTGTACTTACCACAATGGCACTCCCAGTCTTTTGTTGGTCCAAATATTCTTTCACAGAATAGACCATCTTTTTCTGGTTTTAATGTTCTATAATTGATAGTCTCTGGTTTTTTAACTTCTCCATGTGACCATTCTCTTATTTTCTCATCAGATGCTATGCCAATTTTCATTTTATCAAAATTTTCTAATTCATCCACTATTTTTTCCCCCTTGGAATTAAAAGTACCTATTTAGTTTTACTCATCGTCATCATTAAAATCTTCATCTTCTAAGATGCTTGAATCATCATCTAGTATGATGTCATCGTTTTCATCATCTAGGTCATCAAATAATTTGTCATCTTCAGAATCTTCGTCATCTGATGATTCTTCTGTGTATCCATCTGATAATTCATTTTCATCTACAACATTTTCTTCATGTAGAGATTTATTTTCTATATTACTAAAGCTTGTAGAATCGTCTATATCTTCTTTAAGCTCAACTTCCTTGTTATCATGCGTATACAATCTTATGTCTAAGCCTAAAGCTTCTAATTCTTTTACAAGAACTTTGAATCCTTCTGGAACGCCTGGCTCTGGAATGTTTTCCCCTTTGACAATAGCTTCATATGTTTTAACACGTCCTACAACATCATCTGATTTAACAGTTAACATTTCTTGTAGTGAGTATGCAGCACCATATGCCTCTAATGCCCAAACTTCCATTTCTCCGAAACGCTGTCCACCGAATTGTGCTTTACCACCTAAAGGTTGTTGTGTAACTAATGAGTAAGGTCCTGTTGAACGAGCATGTATCTTATCATCAACTAAGTGGTGTAGTTTCATCATATACATAACACCAACTGTAATTGGTTTAATGAATTGCTCTCCAGTTCTTCCATCGTATAGAATTGTTTTTCCATCACGACGTAGTCCTGCTTCTTCTAGCAAGTCTTCAATTTCATAGTCTTTTGCACCATCGAATACTGGTGTTGCGACTTTCCAGCCTAATGCACGAGCAGCCATACCTAAGTGAACTTCAAGAACCTGTCCTAAGTTCATACGAGAAGGTATACCCATTGGGTTAAGAACTATATCTACTGGTGTACCATCTGGTAAGAATGGTAAATCTTCTTCTGGTAATATTCTTGAAATAACACCTTTGTTACCATGACGTCCAGCCATTTTATCACCAACTGATATTTTTCTCTTTGTTGCTATATAGCATCTAATTACTTGGTTTACTCCAGGAGCTAGTTCTTCTGAATTTTCTCTAGTAAATATCTTGATATCTACTATTGTTCCAGCTTCTCCGTGTGGTACACGAAGTGATGTATCTCTAACTTCTCTAGATTTTTCACCAAATATTGCACGAAGTAATCTTTCTTCTGCTGTTAGCTCTGTTTCTCCCTTTGGAGTAACTTTACCAACTAATATATCTCCAGGTCTTACTTCTGCACCTATTCTTATAATACCGTTTTCATCAAGGTCTTTTAATACGTCGTCACCAACATTTGGAATATCTCTTGTAATTTCCTCTGGACCTAATTTTGTATCACGACATTCACAATCATATTCTTCGATGTGGATTGATGTGTACACATCTTCTTTAACAAGTCTTTCGCTTATTAATACGGCGTCCTCGTAGTTGTAACCTTCCCATGTAGAGAATGCTATAATTACGTTTCTTCCTAATGCCATTTCGCCATTCTTTGTAGCTGGTCCATCTGCTAGGATGTCTCCAGCTTTAACTACTTCACCCTTTTGAACAACTGGTCTTTGGTTAATACATGTACCACCATTTGTTCTCTTGAATTTACGTAGTCTGTAATGGTCTATCTCATTTTTCTTATTTCTTACTTGTACTTCGTCAGCTGTAACCTTTTCAACAATACCTTCATTTTTAGCAGTTACTGTTGTTTCAGAATCACGTGCAGCTTTGTATTCCATACCTGTTCCAACTATTGGAGACTCTGGTATTAAAAGTGGAACTGCTTGACGTTGCATGTTAGATCCCATTAGAGAACGCTTAACATCATCGTGCTCCAAGAAAGGTATCATGGCAGCAGCAACAGAAACTAATTGTTTTGGTGAAACATCTACATAGTCTACTTCGCTTGCCTTAACCTCTGTAATTTCAGATCTACGCCTTACTTTTACCATTTTGTTTACAAATCTGCCTTCTGCGTCTACTGGTTCTGATGCTTGTGCAATTGTATATTTATCTTCTTCATCAGCAGGCATATAATCAACTATATCTGTTAATTTACCTGTTTCTTTATCAACCTTTCTATATGGTGTTTCTACAAATCCATATTCGTCTATCATAGCAAATGATGAAAGTGCAGAGATAAGTCCAATGTTTGGTCCTTCTGGAGATTCAACTGGGCATAGTCTACCATAGTGAGTATAGTGAATATCACGAACCTCGAATCCAGCTCTTTCACGAGAAAGACCTCCAGGTCCTAATGCAGAAATTCTTCTCTTATGAGTAAGCTCTGATAATGGGTTTGTTTGATCCATGAATTGTGATAATTGAGAGCTTCCAAAGAATTCTTTTATTGATGATGTAATAGGTTTTGTATTTATTAATGTTTGTGGTGTTACAGAGTCTAAGTCTTGTATTGTCATTCTTTCACGAACAACTCTTTCAAGTCTTGTTAAACCAATTCTGAATTGGTTTTGTAGTAACTCACCAACACATCTAATACGTCTGTTTCCTAAGTGATCTATATCATCAACTTTTCCTATTCCATAATCTAGATTTAATAAGTAACTGATAGATGCAATCATATCCTCTGTTGTGATTGTTAGAGGAACTAATTCGTTGTATCTTTCTTTAATTACATCATGTAATTTTTCGTCTGGAGTTGTATCCATTATAGATTTTAATACATTGTAATTAACTCCTTCTTTGAAGTGAAGGTCAGATAAATCCACATTTGGTAACATTTTGTGGATATTTACTATTCCATTTCCTATTACTCTTACTTTTTGGTCATCAACTAATACGTCTACTATATTAATTCCAGAATCTTGAATAGCTTCTGCAGCTTCTGCAGTAATTCTTGTATTCTTTTCTGCTAAAACTTCACCTGTTGATGGATCTACTATATCATCATAAGCAACTTGTCCTGTTATTCTAGTTGCTAAACATAATTTTTTATTAAATTTGTATCTTCCTACTTTTGCTAAATCATATCTTCTGTTATCGAAGAATAAACCATCGAATAAGTTTCTAGCAGCATCAGCTGTTGGAAGTTCCCCTGGTCTTAATTTCTTATATATTTCAATTATTGCTTCATCTTGAGTTTTTATTGTATCCTTATCAAGAGTCGCCTTGATTTTTGGATCATTTGCAAATAGGTCTAATATTTGCTCATCTGTTACAAATCCTATACTTCTTAATAAAGATGTAACAGGTAATTTTCTTGTTCTATCAACCCTTACATAGAAAATATCATTTCCATCTGTCTCATATTCTAACCATGCACCTCTTATAGGCATAACAGTAGATGTGTATATTCTCTTTCCTGTTTTGTCGTAGTCTTGTGCATAGTAACAAGATGGAGAACGAACTAATTGGCTTACAATTACTCTCTCTGCTCCATTGATAATAAATGTTGCACTGTCTGTCATTACTGGGAAATCGCCTAAATAGATTTCTTGCTCTTTAATTTCACCAGTTTCCTTGTTGATAAGACGAACTTTAACATGTAATCTTGTTGAATATGTAGCGTCTCTCTCTTTTGCCTCTTCCATTGTGTACTTTGTTTTTTCTTCCATGTGATAGTCTAAGAATTCAAGTACTAAGTTTCCAGAGTAGTCAACTATTGGAGAAATATCTTTTAATACTTCGCCTAAACCTTCCTCTATAAACCAATTATAAGAATCTTTTTGTACTTGAATTAAGTTAGGCATTTCTACGAAATCACCTATCTTAGAAAAAGATTTTCTTGTGCATTTTTCGTGTTTTACTTCTTTTAGATTCAAAGTTACTCACCTCATAATAAAAATTAAAGCAGAATTTGAAATATATAAGATTTCAAAAAAGTCCTTCTTGTTTTTAGCCACTTTGTAAATTACTTGCTCACTGCTCCTTTAAGCTTGCTTTTTACTAGTATTTTCTAAAACAATTCCTCTTTTTTGATAATTTATCAATAACATAAAAAGACAACAAAAAACCTATTGACAATCTATGCTGTTTTTGTCAATTAGTTCTTTTGTATGTTCCCTATTTTATTTAGTACTTTTGATTACTAATTTATTAATATTAACCACCCTTGCTATCTCGTTGGAGATTAATAAAATTTAAATTTTGTTGAAAATATTCCATATTATCAACACTATACTAATTATACAATTTTTGGTATGTTTATGTCAATAGAAAATATGAAAAATTTAGAAAAACTTTCTATTGTTTCGTACATAAAAAGAAAACTAATGATACCAATTTTTTAGCCTCGACACATTGTTCTTAGTCGAAGCTCCTTCGGACTCCTCAAAAGGCGAACTCAGGTCTTGCTTTCAAAAATGGTATCACTTGTTTTCTCGTTTTGAATTTGAAAATAAAAATTAAAAAAGCATAGTATTTTTAATATATTCGTGTTATACTATTATTAGATTTTTTAAGAAAGGATAGTGAAATTTATGATTAATGAAAAGCAAGAAATTCTTGCAACAGTCAATACTTTACCTGACAACACAACTTGGGACGATGCAGTTTATACTTTATATCTACATTCGAAATTACAAAAAAGTAAAGATGATATAAAAAATGGTAGAGTAATGTCTATTGAAGAATCTAAAGAAAAGATGAGGAAAAAATATGCAAATTTTCATGTCAAATGAGGCTCATGAAGATATAGATTCTATTTTTGAATATATATCACATGACTCTATTAAATATGCGAATGAAACCTCAGAAAACATATATTCTCGCATATATGAGTTGGAAAAAGCTCCATATTTAGGTAGATATGTTCCCGAACTTCCAGATAAACATTTACGAGAACTCATTTATAAAAAGTATCGAATAGTTTATGATATTTCTGAAGATTCAAAAACAGTTTACATACATTTTGTTGTTCACGGTTCAAGAAGTTTTAAATCGTTTTATAATTCCTATATCAAAAATAATTTTTAAGTCAGACTAATTAATCGTATCAAATAAATTCCAAACAACTCTATATAGTAAAAAAATTAGAGACATGTTTTCACATATCTCTAATTTTTATTGTTTAGATTATTTTCTCTTTTTTAATACTACCAATGTTATTGTTATTCCTGCGATTAAGATTAAAGCTATTGCTCCGCCTAATACGTAGAATAGATGTGTGTTACCAAATGGAGGTAATATTACTACTTCTTGAGAATCGTCTGCATCTATTTCGCGTGGTTCCATTGTTGGGTCTTGGTTACCTACAACTGAGTATGACATTTTTCTACCAACTGTATTTTGTGTTGTTACAAGTTCTGTCATGTTGTTATATATTCTGTCATCACTGCTACTGTCTTGAGTAATCATTTGTGTTAATATTAATTGTACTCCGCTTACGCTTTGTGTACTATTAACTGTTTCTAATGCATGTAATGGGTCACTCTTGAATGCATTTGCAATTTTGTCTTTTACATTTCTTTGGTCTGCAATTACTGGTATTAAACCTTTCGAAGCAGCTGTTGTTGTTATAATGTGACCGTCTGTATACTTATTAACATTACCTGTTAATCTAGTATTTAACAATCCATTGTTTAACAAGTCTGCACTTGAAATTGTATTCCAGTCTTGGTTTTGAGCCTTATTAAATTGTAAATTATTTCTTGTTGCTGTGTTATCATCGTTTGAATTGTAATCATGTACTTGCGTTCCAACATAGTCAACTAAAACTTTTGGATCTGTTTTTACTATTGTGCTTGTATCTGCAACTTTTCCCGTGTAGTAGAATTGTTCTTCATTATAGTCAACTTCACCAACGTTTGCTACTGTTATAGCATATGTTATTTGAAGTGTTGAACCATGCATCAATTCTTCATCCATTGTAAGTTGTACTTTACCTTTATTTGTAGAGTTTTGTCTTACTACTGGGTTTAGCATTAAACTATTGTTGTAGTTCTTGTCTGTGCTATACTCATTTTCTGTATCCTGTCCGTGAGCTACATGATTTATCCATAATACGTTTGTTGCTCTAGCAGATGCATCGAATAATGTGCTATTGTTTGCAAGTGTTAATTTAACATTTGTAATTTGTTTTGTAACTTTAAGCTGTGCCTTTGGTCTTTGTACTAAACCTAAGTCTAAGTCTTTTAATACGTAGTAGCCAGCCATTTGATAATTTTCTTTACCTATATTATCATGTCCTGTACCAGATGTATTTGTTACTCCAGGTTCTTCACCATTTCTGTTATATTCGAAGTTCACATCTATTTTTCCAGATTCTGCAATCATATATGTATTTTTCATAAATTCATTTAACAAGTTTTTCATTTCTTCAGCAGTATATTTTGTACCATTATATTCTGGTATGCTTTCATAAGAAGCTAATATTTCTGCTAAGTGGTTTGTCATATCTCCATTAGAGTAAGCCTCAACATTTTTTCTTGCATTGTTGCAGTTTACTAAGTAATCTGCATTTGGTGCAACATTTACAACATTGTCATCCTTGTTCATTATATCTTTGGCATCTGAATATTGTCCTTTGTCTGCTTCGCTAAAGTTATATTCATATGAACCTGTTTTATTGTTCGTGTATGCTCCTGAACCATTGTTTACACCAACTTGATATGAAGTTGATTTATAGTCTTGGCCATTATAAGAATTTTTGTTTAATCCAATATTTGCAGATGAAGCAGAATATCCACTTCCTTCTGTTTTCTTCTTATACCCTTCTTGTGAAGCATATAAGTTTGTTACAGGATTTTCTTCTTCGTTTCCATTGTTATAATTTGTGTATGTTGTTCCAAGAACTGTGCTCTCACCAGAACCATATATAAATCTTACAATGTAGTTACCTGGTGCAAATGATGTAAATTTGTATTTACCATCTGCATTTGCAGTGTCTATTGTATAATTTGGTACTAAACCACTGTTGTTTATAATTGGTGTTGTTGAATCAGTGTTTCCAGAAAGAACTTCTTTCCATATATACTCATATGTTTTTCCGTCTTTTCCTTGTCTTAACTCAACTAATTGTACTCTTACACCGTTTATTCCGGTTTCATTGTCTTTTAGTCCATCTCCGACTCTTGCATTTTGTTCATCTACATTTCTAGTATCCTCAAATACCGTTCCTTCTACTGTTCTTAAGTTATCTCTGTTTAGAATAATTCTAATATTTGGAGCTTTATCTGTATCATTTTCGAAGTTCTCATATTTAATTGCTCCGTCTTTTGGTACATCTGTTGGATTTAAGTTACCTGGTGTAGAGTTGCAATCTGCTATACCTGCTATATCTCCAGTCTTATATTCTTGTTGTGTTTGTGAATTGCCTGTATTTGGAGCTTTTGCTTTTTGGCCATAGTATGATTTGTAACCATTAATTTCCGCAATGTTTTCTTTACCAACACCCTTGGCTGTTCCACTTGCAGCATCTTCATCTAGAAGTATGTTTCTTGCAGCATCTTTGTTTACCATAAATGTTACATAGAAGTATACATCTTTATTGCTGTCTGGGTCTGATAATGGGAACATATTGCTTGTTACAGTATCATTTGCCGCATTACTGTAGCTTTGATCACCTGTAATATATAAGTTCTTATATCCGGCTATTGTAGTTTGAGTTTCTACTCCATATCTACTAGCATCTTTCAAATATACATTCCCAATCTTATTTCCGTCATTATCTCCTAAGTATGAGCGGTCTTGTACATATGTGTAATCTGCATCGTAGTAATCAACAACCTCTGTTACAGCTGCTGCTATGTTTTCTGACCTATTACGCATTGTAAATTTATATGTTACATATACTTTCAATTCAGAATCTTCAGATAATCCTAAATTTTCTAATGTAGTAGCATTATCTACTATTGAATAATTATCTACTTTGTAATCATAATCTTCTCTGTATAGCTCTCTTGAGTAATCGTAGCTATAATATCCATCAGAAATTCTTGTTTTAATTTCCCAATATGAATTTCCAGCTGCATCTGTTTCTAAGTTTTCTCTCTTATTATATTTGTATACTTGTGTCTTGCCATTAATTTCTAATGTTGCTTTGTATACATCTTTTCTTAAGGCTAAGTCTAATTGTTCTCTTAGAACTATTCCTAAGTTAATATGATGCATTACATCTGGATTCTTGTACAATGTTTCAATTTTTTGTGCTGCTACAAATTTCAATACTTGTGCAGTATTTGATTTTGCATTTAAGAAATCCTCTGTTACGAATACTTGGAATCCTGGATATAAATCTTTGGTTGATGTTCCATTACATGTATACGCATCCATCATAGATTGATTTACATATTCGTCTTTAGACTTTCTTTCTCCATTTGAACTTACTTCTCCATTTATGTTTCCAAACTTATCAATTGTTCCAGCTTCTTCAAGTTCATCTCTTGTATGCATTTCACTTGGATTGTTTGTTGTAACTGTATTCTTTGGTGCTGAACCAATTTCTCTAAAGCTTGCATTGAAAGTATCTCTTTCTTTTAATATGTCTAAGCCTTTTGATGTATTATCCCAGTTTGAATCTTGTCTGTTTACATTATAAACTGTTGGTTGATAATATTGACCATTATATGTGAATTTTACATAGTATTGGTACATTGCATTTTGATTTTGGAATAAGTATTCTCCATTATTATCTGTTGTTGTTGCTGCAATAAATTTGCCTGATTGATTTCCATCTAATCCAGATACTTGGTATAGTGAAACTTTTACATTTGACATTGGTGTATCTGTTTGCTTATTAAATAATCCATCATAATCATTTTCTTTTCCTACTGTGCCATCTACCCAGACTCTTCCACCTAGTTCAAAGGTTAAATTAATTGGAATATCTATATCATCGTCTGGTGTATCTGGTGTGTCCGGCTTCTCGCTATCTGGTTTTCCACTTACAGTCGCTGTATATACATTGTATGTTCTGCTTCCGTCTAATGATGCTCTTAATTGTTGTGCTCGTAAAGTTCTTACCGGCTTAACACTCATTTGTACAAATGGTTGTACTAATACAACACCAACAACCGAGCTAAAACTATCAATAGTAATACTATCAGGATGCGGAGTTATAATTGGTATTGGTCCTATGTGTCCATCATATGTATAATATGTAAAATCAATTGTTCCAGTACCAAAAGCCTCTCTCATTTGGTATTTGCCGCCTCTTGCTACATATCCAATATATTGATATACATTAGCTTTAGTATCAAGAATATTGAATGTAGCCGTTGTTTTCTCTAAATATTCAAGGTCAACATACATGTTAACTGTCTTTGGATAATTTGTTTTTTCAGCTGAAAATTTCACATAGAATTTAGCACCAGAAGCAGGATATTTTTTCTTTAACCCGTTTGATCCAGATTTTGTTTCACCTATAAATTCTATTTCAAAATCATCTGTATTTTCATCATAAACTAATGTTTTTTCATTATCTGTTCCCTTATCTGTTACCAAATATATTGACTTCATATATGAAATATCTTCATAGTATGGGTATGTTACACTTAAAGGTCCAACAATATAACTCTTAGTTGCTTGATTAACAATTACTTGAGCCTCTGCTAATGGATCATTTACTGTATTTGTATTTTGTGTATCTTGTTTTTCACTCTTAGCTCCAAAAGCATAAGAATTATTTGCCACACCATGTATCTGGGCTTTATAACCATTTCCATTTATATAATTATCCAAGAAATTTTGGTAAGATAATGCTTTACTATACAATGTTAAACCCTTTGCAGTTAAATGTCCTCCATCTGGTATAACACCATCCAAATCAGCAACTTTCCAGTGTGCTGTTTGAATATCTGATAAAGAATATCTATTATGTATTGATCCAGTTGCACCCGAATAAGCATTTTCCATAGTTGTTAAAACAAATGCTAATTGAGTATTTGTTTCTTTTTCTGTTGAACCTACTTTTTGATAATGGTCTTGAGTTCTATCTTTTGTTTCCATTATAACAACTTCCGGTCCGTATATAGCATCTCCGTTCCAACCACTTTGGCTAGTTTCTGGGTTTGTAGTTTTATCCTCAGTGTCTTCTGGAGTCTCCCATTTACCTAGTTTGTCAAATATTTTTCCAATAATTTGCTCAGCTCTCTGCTTTGCTATAGCATATGACTTCGAATATCCTCCATCACTTATAATAGCAGATGCAAGCATTGGCTTATCTTTTTCAATAGCCCACCTTGTTAGATCATCTGTTGGTCCTCTAAATTGAGTATATGATATGTTGCTGACAGTTGCTGTTGCTTCTCCCATAACGCCACCATTTGCAAGTGCTTTAGCTCTAGCCGCCTTCTTTAGTACATATTTCATTCTGTTTTCAAAGTCTATATACCCATATCCATTGCTTGTCGTATACCCAACTTCATCCATATAATATCTTTTATAATCATATTCTCCAAACCTAACTGCTTTTCCTGCATCATTACAGTATACTGTTCCTGTGCTCATTTCTGTTGTCCATGATTGGTATGGGAATTGATTATCCGCATCACCTGTAAACGTTCTCTGTTTTAATATTTGAGGAAATAATCCAGATGGGCTAAAGCTTAGTGATGGCATACCACTATTTTCATTTCCTTGCCAAGTTCCGTATGCCAAAGAAACATTACCTGTTGAAAACAACGCAGTTAGTGAAATTGCTACTGTTGCTATTGTTGTTATTAAACATTTTTTTAATGTTTTATTTTTCTTCATCTTACTATCTCCTTTCTATATTAATACTTTCTTTTTTATCATATAAATTCCTACTCCAACTATTGCAATTATTGTTACTATTAATGTAGTGTAAATTACAATATCACCTGTTTTTACAGATGTTAATACATTTGCTGTTGAGTAGTCATCTTCATTTGTTGCTTTGTTTCCTGGTGTTGAATCAACATCTAGTGCACCGTAGTCATTTGATGTTTCGTATATTTCAGCAGAGTTATTTATTAATCCAAAGTCATCATCACCATTCATATTTTTTGTTAATATTAATGTTACTTCTTTACTCTCTCCTGGATTAATTATTGTATTTGCAAGCGAAGCATTATATATTACTCCATCTTTACCTTCATACCAGTCTTTATTAAGTTCTGAATTAAATTTTAATTCTTCTGGCAAGTAATCTGCTAGTTTCTTTACATATCCTGCAATTCCACCTTCATTTGTAATTGTGAATTTATATTCAACAACCATTGATGATGTTTTTGCATATTTAGATTCGAAATCTATTTTTGCAAGTTTGCTATTATAAACATGCTCTGTTGTGTTTTTTCCATTATTTACTGTTATAGCTTGTACTATTTTGTCAAGTTTCAAATCAAATTTTGCATCTTCAACTATACCTAAGTCAATATTAAATTTGTTTGTATCTGATAATACTATTTCTTCTGTAACTGCTGCTATTTGGTCTTTTCCTTCATAGTTGACAGTTTTATCTATTGCATCTGAATTTTGCTCATCATTTACACCAGATTTTTGGTAAGTTGTAGGACTATACTTTGCTGAATCGTAGAAGAATATTACACTATATTTACCTTGCGGTACATTGTTGAACATATATGAGCCATCGGTTCCTGTTGTTGTTATACATTGTTCGTTGTTTGAACTTATTGCTATATTACTTGTGCTATTATCCAATAATAAAACTTTAACTCCAGAAACTCTTTGTTCATTTGCATCTTTTACTCCGTCTTTATTAGTATCAATCCATACAGTTCCTATTACTTTTCTTGTTTCTTTATTGTTATCATCAGGATCTACGTTTACATCTGTTTTCTCAAAGTGTTTTATTGAGTGTGATATTGTATTTGTTTCAACTTCTCCTATATCTTCATGCACAAATTTTGCTTTATTAGATATATCTGTATCATTATCAATTGAATTTGCAGCAACATGAACGTTAATTGTTATCTTTTGGCCTGCTAACAAGTAGAATTTTGCATTTATGCTTCCATCTCCATTGATATCTACTTCATTATCTACTGTTCCATCTTCATATATAACTTCTATATATTTAAACTGAACTTCTTTAGGTAATGTATCTGTAAATTCAACATCATTTAAATATATGTCTGATAAGTTTTGTGCCGTAAATGTATATACAAAATCCTCACCAGCTGATATTGTTGTTCCTTCAGGAATATTGGCGGTTTGTGCTACGCTAACTCCTGGTTTATTTATTGTAACAGATATATCTTTAATATTTTCTGTTTCTGTTCCATCAGCTTTTACATTGCTTGTTACTGTAACGTCCTTTTTGTATACTCCATCTGAAAGTTTCCCTACCTTTGCATTTACAGTTAAAATTTTTCCTCTTTCTCCATCAACCTCTCCAATGTTAACTGTAACTTTTTTACCTTTTACCTTTACATTTGTAGTTGATGTAATATCATCATATTTGGCTGTATCTTCATTTAATTTTGTAAGTTGAATAGATTCATATTCTAATTCATCTGGCAAATTAAATGTTACAACTGTATTTTTTCTATTGTTATCTTCACTTCCATATTCATCACTATAACTATCTTGAGACGATTGTAATGTGATTTGGAAAGAATAATTTTCTCCCTCTTTACGGCTTGTATATTTCGATACAATTTGTGTATTAAAGCTAACCTTTTCTATTATATTTGATATTGTATTTGTTACTATTGGTTCAGCATTATCGTAACTTACAGATGCCTTGACCTCAACTTTTACATTTTCATAACTTTTTGCAGTAAATTTTAAAGTTTTCTTTGTTGTAGAATTTGCATTAATTTTCCCTAAATCAAGTACTAAAATTGATGCATATTGATCTTCTAAATATTTATTATCTTCTTGCATTAATTTATTTGCAAGTTCCAACAAAGAATTGTAGTCGTCTCCATTAATTTCAGTATTCTCTTTATCATTTAAGTCAGGAGTATCTGTATCATCAAGTGATGGTTCAATCGTTTTAAAAGTATAATTATCACCTTCATTTGGAATGAAGCTTAATTCTGGTGGTAATTTTATTTCCACCTTAGTATTTTCTGCGTCTATTGCTCCAGTATTATTTATTGTTAATTCATATTCAAGTATTTCTCCAGATTTTACACTTGCACCTTCGCCTATTGTTGATGTTAATTTTGCATCTAATTTAGCAATGCTTCCTGTTGTTAGTCCTATTTTAGTTGCTATTGCTTTATCTGTAATTGTTCCAGATGTTTTATTATTGTTGAAGAATACTCCATAATTTTCATATACTTCTTGATCATAATCTAAGTTTGCAGGTAATGTTGCTTTGTATGTAAATGTGAATGTGTCTCCACCATTCATTGCATACTCTTCATTTAACACTATCATGTAGGATTTTATTTTTGTATAATCTGTTACACTTGTTGTCCATCCATTTTGTGAATTAGATAGGTCTGTTGTTGCCTCTCCATTTTCTGAATAATAAACTGTGAATTTTGAGTTATCTATTCCTGTTACTGTTATTCCAGAGGCAAGTGGCATTGTAATATTTGAGCCTAAACTTAATGATGTTGATACATCTTTGTTATCTTTAAATGGTGTTCTTCCTAATACTACAACATGGTCTAGTGTGTTTTCATAATTGTTTATTACATTCATTGTGTATGTAACTTCTTTTTGTTCTGCTTTTGTTGGTATTAAGGCTTTTTGAGATTCTCCATTAATAACTTCTATTTTTTCGTCTCCATTGTATCCTGTCATTGAGTTTATTGTTACAACTCCTGAAGGAGCAATGTATTTAACATCTGTTGATACATTTGTTACTGTTGAATCTCCATTTGTTATTTCTGCTGTTATTTGTGTATTTGTTGTTGGTGTTAATTTATTTAGTGTAATATCTGTTGTTAATACAACTGTAGCACCTTTTGCAGCAGCATTATTATATTTTGTTTGTGTACCCTTTAATTTAAATTCTAAAGTTTTTGTTCCATCATTATTTTCGTATGATTTTATTGAATCATTATCAATTTCTAACTCATCATCGAAATATACTTTACAATCCTTCACATTGATTGTTTCTATATTTTCTGGAAATGTAATTTTAATTTTGGGGTTTGTATACATAGTGTCGTCTGCACTATCATTTTCTAATGTAACTTTTATTTCTACATTCTCATTCGTTACGATTGTAGATAATCTATTGTTACTTGTTGTTATACTTGCTTTTTGAGTTGGTTCTGCTAAATCAATATTTTTTGTATTTTCTGTACTAACAATATCTGTTTCGGCATTTTTTGCTGTTCCTGTTACAGATGTTTTTATTTGTGTAAAGCTTTTTAATTGGCTTGTACTGTATTCAATATTTTTAGCTAAAGCTTTTGTTATTTCGAATATAATATTTCCCTCTGCTTGTGGTTTTGATGTTTTTATTGTTATACTGTTTGTATTAAATGGTACTAAGCTTACTACTATTTTATTATCTTTTACTTCTGTATCTTTGTTTATTGTTACAAGTGTTGTTCCTGCTTCATTTAAAATAGTAATTTCACCATTTTCCCCAAATACTCTGTTAAATTCTTGTTTTGATATTGCAAGTGTCTTGTTATATGCGTAATTTGTTCCACCAACTGTTGTTGATTGTTCACTTCCATTTGCTGTTACAAATTGGTCAATATCTTGTTTTAATACTATCTCATCTATTACATCTGCATATGAAACATGTGCTGTATACTGTGCCACATATTCTGTTTCCTTTTTATTTTCATCTGCGGCATTTTTGTTATTGTATATGTACCCTTTGCTTATACTTTTGGTTGCGTCTGATGCAAATTCTACTATATCTCCTATTTTTTTAGTTTGATCTTCGTATCCATCTACATGTGCACTTACTTTGTTTACTCCACTTTGTACATATAGGTTCATACTTGAGCTTGCATCATATGTAACTCTTGTAACTGAATCTTTTACAGCCTCATATACATCTGATGAATATATGTATGTTACTATAAATTCATCTGCTGTATTTTTAGCCCATTGGATTTTTCCATTTACAGCATTGTTATTTACTGTAATTGTTATTTTTCCAGTTGTGCTATCATATGACCAGTTATTCTTAGAAAAGTTATCTCCATTTGCGTCTCCATTTGTTGCATTTGTAGAGTTTGCAACTACTGTAACTGCTTCTGGGTATTTATTATTAATTTTTGGAGCATTGACTTCTATGTTTGTATTCTTTATTGGCAACACACTGTTTTCAACATATGATGTAATTTTGCCTTGAGTGATTAGCTTGCTTACATTGTTTGCTGAATATGGAATGTATTTTGTAATTTCATAATCCAACTTAGCTTTTGCAGTTGATGCTGTCCAGCTTGTGTGAACTACTATATCTTTCTTAACTGCAACTTCTTCACCTTTAGCATTTACATATGTTCCAGTAAATTTTATTGTATTATCTCTGTCAAACATATCTTCACTTATTTCATCTTTTTTGTCTAATGCTATGTTTATTGTTTCTGTTACATTCTCGCCATTGTTTATTTGGTTAAAGCTTATTTTTTTGTTTTCTGCATCTACTGCTTGAATGTTATCAGATTCTTCTGTTTTTGCAATTTTAAAGTTTGTGTCTGAGAAGTCTACTACTGCATCTTTTAGATATCCAGCCTTTTTTACTTTTAATGCAATATTTAATTTCGTATCTTCTGCATTAACATCTGCTGAAACAGTATGTTTTCCTCCATCATAATAAACATCAAACTCTACATTCTCATTTGTAGTTGACGTTCCTTGATTTTCTAATGCTTTTGCACTTAAAAAATTGTCTGCCGCATAGCTTACTACTGTTGCTGAATTGGCATACAATATTGTTGTGGTTAATAGCACTGCAATTACTTTAATAAATTTTTGCTGCATCTTTGCTCCTCCTTAAAAATTTCACTATAACTAATTATACTCTATTTTTGCTTATTTTTCAATGTTTTTTTAACTTTTTTTAAAATTATGTAATCTTAATATTCATGTTATATTATTGCACTTTTTCCCATATTTTTCAATGGTTCTTTAAATTACGATAAAAAAGCAATTGAAACCCGCTTGCGGAAGGCATTACTAGCACATTTATTAAATTTTTATTACATTTTTAATCATTTATTTTTTTATAATTATTTTTACTTCTAAAAGTAATTAATTTTTCCCGCTTATTTCAAGCTTTTTGCAGTTTGTATGTTTTTATGTTAATTTATTATTATTCCTACTATATATATTTCCCTAGGTTTTTCACTTGTTCGGCAAAAAAATTCTAATTATCAAGTTTTTACCTTAATAATTAGAATTTTATTTATTCTATTTATGTTTTTTTAATACAACTATTGTTATAGTAATACCTGCTATTAATATGAATGCTACTGCACTTATTAATACATAGAATATTGGTGTGTTTCCAAATGGTGGTAAAATTACAACATCTTGAGATTCATCTGCGTCTATTTCGTATGGTACTGTTGTTGGGTCTTGGTTACCAACAACTGAGTATGCCATCTTTCTTCCGACTGTATTCTTAGTTGTTACAAGTTCTACCATGTTGTTGTAAGTTTTGTCATCATTTGTATTATCTTGTGTTATCATTTGAGTTAATATTAATTGAACTCCACTCACACTTTGTGATGCATTTACTGTTTCTAATGCATGCATTGGATCTTCTTTAAATTTATTTGCAATCTGATTTTTTGCTTCCGAAGTATCTGCAATTAATGGAATAAGGTCTTTAGATATGGCTTCTGTTACAATTATATGGTCTTTTGTATATTTCTTTATACTTGTTTCATATGCCTTATTTACCAATCCATCTTGTAACACTTTATCCATTGTAATTACTTGCCATTCTGGGTTTTGATTACTGTTAAATTGTAAATTGTTTCTTGTTGCCGTTTTATCCTCTCTATCATCCCATTCATGTAACTGTGTTCCAACATAGTCAATTAACTTTCTTGGATTTGTTTTTACTATTGTACCAGTGTCTCCAACCTTTCCAGTATAGTAGAATTGGTCTTCTTTATAATCTACTTCACCAACATTTGCAACAGTTATTGCATATGTTATTTGAAGTGTTGCTCCATGCATAACTTCTTGGTCCATTGTAAGCTGTACTTTTCCTTTGCTTGCTGCTTTACTTCTTACAATAGGATTCAACATTAGATAATTTTTATAGTTTTTGTTTGTACTATAAACATTTTTTGTGTCTTGCCCATGTGCAGTGTGGTCAATCCATAATACATTTGTAGCTTTTGAAATTGCATCAAATAATACACTGTTATCTGCTAGAGTCATTTTAACATTTGTGATTTGTTTTGTAACTTTTAATTGAGCTTTTGGTCTTTCAACTAAACCAAAGTCTAGTCCTTCTAGTACATAGTAGCCACCTCTATCGTAATTGCTAAATCCGACATTGGCTGTTCCAACAAGTGGTGTTGTCTCAGATTCTTCTCTATTATACTCACTCTTCATGTTTATAACGCCTGTTTCTGCTACCATGTAAGTATTATTCATAAATGTATTTAAATATTCTCTTGTTTTGCCTTCGCTTGTTGGCAAATGTTCGTATGATGCTAGAATTTCTGCTAACTCGTTTGTAACATCTCCATTTGAATATTTCTCTACTATTTCTCTTGTATTGTCTATATTTACAAGATTTAATGGGTTTTTAGCTACTTTTAATCTCCAGTTTCCAATGCTTTGTATTATACTTGAAAGTGAACTATAATCCATATCTTTCATTATATCTTTTGCATCTGATTGATTTTTTCCATCAGCTTCTTCAAAATTATATTTATATGAGCCTGATGTGTTGTTTCTATATGCTCCAACACCATTAAACAATTCAGATTCTAATTGATATGATGTAGATTTATAATCATTTCCATTGTATGATTTCTGGTTTATAGCTGTTGCTCCGCTATAACCTAGTTTTTGTGTTACAGGGTTTGATATAATTTCTCCTGTTTTATAATCAACAGCTTTTTCAGATAATACAGTTTCATCTGTTGAACCGTATATGAATCTCACAATGTATTCTCCTGGAATTAATCCTTGGAATAAGTACTCTCCAGTTCCAATTCCTATTGATGTTAGATCTGAGAATGTAACATTTCCTCTTCTTGGTATTACTGTTGTTAAGGACTGAGTTACGTCTCCGGTTTTTACCTCTTTCCAAATATATTCATATCTGGTTCCATCTACACCATCACCATTAGATTTTTCTCTTAATTCTACTAGTTGTACTCTTACTCCATTTATTCCAGTTTCTTTATCATCACGTTTACCGTTTCCAACCATAGCATTATTTACTTCTTCTGTTCTCTTGTCTTCCCAAACAGTACCTTTTATTGTTCTAACATTTTGACGGTTTAACGTAATTTTAATGTTTGGAGCTTTATCTGTATCATCTTCAAATTTAGAAGTATCGATTTCACGTAAGTTACCTGGTGTTGAATCTGTATCTGGAATACCTGCAATATCTCCTCTTACAAACTCTGCCATAGCTTTTGTATTTCCAAAGTTTGGAGCAACTGCTTTTATTCCATAATAAGATTTATAACCATTTATTTCTGCTACGTTTTCTTTTCCAGTGTCATCATCTAAAAGTATGTTTCTGCTTGAATCCTTTTTTACTTCAAAAGTTATATAGAAATATATATCTTTATTCTTATCTGGATCTGATAGAGGGAAACAGCCTGTACTTGCAATATCATCTCCTGCACTACTATATATATTTGAACCTGTTACATATATAGTATTATAACCATCCATTTTCTTCATGGTTGCTTCTGAGTATCTACTCTTTTCGTTTAAGGTTACACTTCCTATACTATTTCCATCTTTATCACCTATATATGAACGTTCTGGAACAGGCGTAAAGTCTGGGTCATAATAGTCTACTACTTCTGTTACTGCTGTTGCAATTCCATATGAGCTGTTACGAATTGTAAACTTATATGTTACAAATACTTTTAATTCTGAATCTTGAGATAGTCCTAATGCTTCTTGGAACAATCCCCATTGGCTATAATCTTCTACTTTAAATGAGTAGTCTTCTCTATAAAGTTCTCTTGTATAATTATTGCTGTAATATCCGTTATTTCTTCCCTTAATATCCCAGCAGCCTTCATAAATTATACTGTTTCTTTTATCGTATTTGTATTCTTCAACTTCTCCATTTATTTCAAGAGTTGCTTTATAAACATCTTTTCTCAATGCTAAATCAACAATTTCTCTTTCCACAAATCCTTGGTTTACATGTCTCATTATGTCTGGTTCTGCATATAATGTTTTTACTTTATCGCTTTCAATAAAGTCTATCATTTGTTTTGAATCTATAAGTGCATGTTTCTTCTCATCATTTACAAAAACATCTAAATTTGGATATAAATCCATATTATTAGTTCCGTTACAAGTATAAGAATCCATCATACTTTCGTTTACATATGTATCTTTTGATTCTCTCTTACCATCTTTACTTACTTCTCCAACGATGTTTCCAAAATCATCTATCAATCCTTGATCTTTTAATTCTGTTCTTGTATGCATTTCTGCTTTCGGCTCTAGTAAGTTTTCTGGTGCAGAACCAATATCTCTAAATTTTGCATTGAATACATTTCTTTGAGTTGCAACATCCATACCCTTAGAATTGTTATCCCAATTTTCGTCATCTCTATTTGCGTTATACTTTGTTGGCTCATAGTATTGACCATTGTATGTGAATTTTACATAGTAATTATACATTGAATTCAAGTTATAGAATACATAATCACCATTTTTATCTGTGGTTGTTGCTTCTACAAATCTTCCTTTTTCTATAAAATCAAACTGTTCAGTTACACCTCCTATTGTTCCACCAGTACCTATTCCACCAGTAGAATCTGTTTTTCCTTCTTTGCTCTTTTCATATAATATTTTTTCTAATAACCATTGAGCAAGTTTTCTTGCATCTAAATTTCTATTTTCTTTTGTTGTTCCACCTAGTACAACTATTGCATATTCTTCATTTTCATATACAAATGAAGCAATTACACAGTAGCCAGAAACCCTAATTTGACCTGTTTTTGTTCCTTCTATTCCTGGTGTTGTTTTTAATGGGTTTGTACTATTAAGCTTTCTTTGGAAGCTTGTTCCATTTCTATTAATCGTTATAGATATTGATTGTTTTGAGCCTTCTTTAAAATACTCTGCAAATATTGGGTTATCCATTGCAGCATCTAGTATTTTAGCCAAGTCCTTAGCAGAAGATCTATCTTCTGGTTTTACACCAAAAGGAGTAACAAAGTGACTTGAGGTTGCACCCAATGAGCGAACTTTTTCATTCATTAGGTTCATGAATACGTTTTTTCCACCCGGATAATATTCTGCAAGTGCTTCTGCAGCATCACAGCCTGAATATACAAGCACTGCTCTTAATAAATCTCTTACTGTAACCTTATCGCCTTCCTCTAGTCCAACTATTTGAAGTTCTGGGCTCCAAGTACTTGTTCTTAAATACTCTCCTACAGCAGTTCTATTAACTGTTACAACATCATTCAAATTCATTCTTTCTGCTACGACTAATGCTGTTACCATTTTTGTAATTGAAGCAACTGCACATTGAGTGTTTTCACCTTTTCCCCATAGAGTTTCTCCAGTTTTTCTGTTATACACTAAAAATCTTGGAGCAGATATTGTTGGTTTTTTAGGCTCATCTGTATCTGTTGTTGGTGGTAGCGTTGGCTTTGGCTTTGTGCCTGGTGTTGGTATTTTAGGTATTTCATATAGTGAAACTTTTACATTTGACATTGGTGTATCTCCATCACCATATTTACCATCATATTTATCCTCTTTGCCTACACTGCCATCTACCCATACTTTACCACCAATTTTCATCGTTAAGTCTACATTTGTTTGATTTTTATTAGGGTCTAGCCCTGGGTTCGTTGGTAAAGTTATATTGTTTTTGTGTGCTTCTATATGGTATACCTTGTATTCACGTTTTCCACCCATTGCAACATCTATAGGTTGTGCATCAATTGTATCAACTGGATCTTTTGTCATTTGAACAAAAGGTTGAGCTATCATATATGTATCGTCATTATGGATTGTAAGCCATAGCGTACCATATTCTGTTGTTGTATATGCATATAAAAATCCAATATGCAATTGCTGGTACGAATATTTTACTGTTATAAATGCTTGTCCTCTCGCAAGTCTTAGCTTTTTGTCGCTTTTGTCTGAACTTGTTTCGTTTGCTCTTGCCGTAAGACCAATATATTGATATACATTAGTTTTTGTTCTTAATTGATTGTATTCTATTTCTGCTTTTTTCAAGTATTCAACATCAGCATATATTCCAACATTTGTTGGGTATAAAGTATCTGAAGCTGAAAACTTAATATAGAATTGGCTTCCAGAAGCTGGGTATTTTTTCTTTAAACCATTTGAACCTGAAACTGTTCTTCCTATGAATTCTATTTCAAAGTCATCATTATTTTCATCATATACTAAGGTTTTAGATTTTAAAGGTTCACCTTCATTTGTCTTAAGGTATATTGATTTTAAGTATGATATATCCTCATACTCAGGATAATTTATCGTTAATGGTCCTATTATATATTGGTTGGTGTTTCTATTACTTATAATTTGTGACTGCGACATATCTATTTGAGCAGAGAAATTTATAAGATTTTTATTTACAAAAGACTGATAGCTTTTTGCCTTTTTGTACAATTCTTTTCCATTTGAAGTTTCTTGTGCAGAGCTTATTATGCTAAAATCCTTTGCTTCCCAATATGCTGTTTGAATATCACTTAAATTATATCTACTTCTTACAGAATTAGTTACTCCACTATATGCATTTTCCATAGCAGTTAGTATGTATGCAATATTGGCACCTCCTCTTCCAATAGATAAATTGGTGTATTTTTTTGTATCTCCTTCTTGTTGATATCCGTTTTCAGCTCTATTTTCTGTTTCCATCACAGCAACTTTTGGTCCTAATACTGGATCAGAGTTCCAATAAGACACATCTTGAATTCCCATATTGGTTGAACCATCGGTTGTTAATTCTGGTTTATCCCAATTTGTTAACTTAGTTAATATTCGAAATGTCATTATGTTTCGAGTTAGACCCTCTGACTTGCTGTAATCATAACCTGATGTACTTGATGCACTTGATGATTGTACCCTTGTTATTAGCATTGGTTTTGTAATCTCTACATTAAATAATTCATTGTTGTAAATTGAAGGTCCTTGAATTTGATCATACCATATAATAGGAGTACAGCTTTCATATCTTAGCCCAAATGCGCCATGTACAGCTCCAATTAAATCAGCTAATGTAAATCCGCTAAAATATTTTTTTGCTCTTTCCTCACATAATTTTTTCATTTTGGCTAGGAAATCTAAATATGTTCCAACATCTTGGTTAATGTATGGTGTTGGATAGTATTTTGTTGCATCGTATTTTCCAAATCTTACAGATTTATTTGAATCTGCTCCATACATTGTTGAACCACTTACTTCTGTTGACCAATTTGTATATGGAAATTCTGTATCTGCATCTCCAGAGAAAGTCCTTTTTTGAAGTATATTAGGTAGTAGGCTACCACTATCCGAAAAAGCTCCCTTTTGAGGCATTCCACTACTAGTGTTTCCCTGCCATGTTCCATATGCAAATGTTTTCTTTTCAGCAAAGAACAGCGTTAATACTAAAACAACCAAGATGATACCAGCTGTTTTTATAATCTTTTTGTTATTTATTTTTATGTTTTCTTTCACTCGCTCTTTGCCTCCTTTACTTTAATACTTTTTTTCTTATTACATATACACCTGTTGCAATTATTATTAACACAGCCATTGTCAATGTTACATATATAACTGCTTGTCCTGTTTTTACTCCTACAATAACATTTGCTATCGAATAATCATCTTCATTACTTGCTTTATTTCCTGGTGTTGAGTCTATATCTAATAATCCGTTATTATTTGATGCTTCATATATTTCTGCAGAATTGCTAAATACTCCAAAATCATCATTGTTCATATTTTTAGTTAATATTAGAGTTACCGTTTTACTCTCACCTGGGTTTATAACTGTATTTGCCAAACTAGAATTATATACGGTTCCATTTGCTCCTTCATACCAATCTTTATTTAATTCTGAATTAAATTTAAGCTCTGTTGGAATGTAGTCTGCTATTTTCTTTGCATATCCAGCTACTCCTCCTTCGTTTGTTATGGTTATAGAATACTCAACTACCATTGAAGATTGCGTTATATATTTTGTCTCAAAATCTATTTTTGCATTTTTACTGTTATAAGTGTGTTCTGCAACATCTTTTCCATTATTTGTTGTAATAACCTTTACAGTTTTATCCAGTCTTAAATCAAATTTTGTATTTTCTACTAGCCCTAAGTCCATATTATAAACATTAAATGTTGTAACTTTTATTATTTCTGTTACTCCTGCAATTCTTTGGACTCCTTCAAATACAATAGTTTTATCTATGGCATCTGAATTTAAGCTTTCGTCTACTCCATCTTTTCTATAAGTTGTAGCACTGTATAAAGAAGATTCATATAAAAATACTACCGTATATGTACCTGAATATAAATTGTTAAATAAGTAATTTCCATCACTATCTGTTGTTGTAACACATTCTGATTTTTTTTCATTTTTTACTATGTTTCCATTTTGGTCTATTAATATAGCTGTAACATTAGGTACTTTTTCTTCATCTGCATCTTTTGCACCATTTCTGTTTTTATCTATCCAGACTGTTCCGGTTATTTTCTTTGTGTATGATGGCTTATCTGGATCCACATTGTTTTTATCGAATAGTTCTACAACATGTGTAATGCTATTACTTTCTATTTCACCAATTTTATCGTGCGTAATTTTTCCTTTGTTTGTTATTGTTGTATCTTTAGTTAAAGATTTTGCCATTACTTCTACTTTTACATTTGCTGTCGTTAATTCACCAAGACTTAAGTTTACTTCCATTTCTCCATTTTCATTTACACTTACATCTGTGCTCTTTGTACCATCTGAATATATTGTTTCTACACTTTTAAGTTGTACTTCATCTGGTAGCTTATCCGTTAATATTACATCTTCCATAGGTATTTCCGAAAGATTTGATATTGTGAATGTATATGTATATTTTTCTGCTGCAGAAATAGTTGTATTTGCTGGAATATTACACGTTTGTACAATGCTTACTCCTATTTTATTAATTGTATCTGTTAATGTTGGTATAGTTTCTACATTTTTTCCATCTGCTTCGATGGTTCCTGTTATAGAAACGTCTTTTTTATAAACTCCATTTGGCAAATCTTTTACATTTAATTTAAGTGTTAATTGCCTATTTTTACCTCTTTCAATAGTTCCTAGATTTATCTGTAATGTATTACCCTTTACCACTACTTTATTAGGCGTTGTACCACCTTCGTATGCAACAGATTTATATTCCATTTCTTCTGGTAAATTTATCTTTAATATTACATTTGTTGCATCATTTTCAAAATCATTTGTACTAATATTTATTAAACATTCGTATATATCTCCAACTTGTATTTTTTCTTCATTATTTGCATAAATATTTACATTGAAGTAACTTATCTTTATAATGTTTGTTACTTCATTTGTTTCAGCTTTCATATCTTCATTATATTCAACTGTTGCTTTTAATTTTACTTGTTCGTCTTCAGCATTACTTCCAAGGTGCATGGTGTTAAACTCCAGTTCTTTTTTTATTGTTTGATTTGTTTTTATGTTTCCTATTTCTATTACCAATATTTTTTTCTGCTCTGTTATATTTTCATCAAATTCAACACCTTGTGATTTTTGCTCTTCTACCCATTTTGAATATTCTTTCATTTGTTGTTTCATTTGTTCAGCCTGTTGTTTCCACATCGCCATTGCTTCTTCTTTGCTCATTTCTGATTTATCCCAATTTATGTTATCCCAATCTGGTTCTTCAGGCATTTCAAATTTTTGCAATGGCATTATTGTTCTTATTTTATAATTTTCGCCTTCTGTTGGTATGTACTCTAAGTTATTTGGAATTTCTATATTAATAGATGTTCCATCTGCTGAAATTGTTCCATTGTTGTTTATTGTAACTATATATTTAAGATGTTCTCCAGCTTTTACACTTGCACCTTCTCCAAGCACTGATTCTAATTTAGCATTTAAAACAGCCTCTTTTCCGGTGTTTAATCCAATTTTAGTTGCAATAGCTTTATCTTCAATCTTTCCAGTGCTTATGTTGTTTGTAAAGTATATTCCATACATTTCAAATGCTTTATTCTCATAATCCAAATTAGCTGGAGCCTTTGCATTGTACGAAAACTTAAAAACATCTCCAGATTTTATGTCATAATTTTTAAAGACAATCATATAAGATTTTACTTCTGCATAATTGGTTATTTCTTTAGTCCATGCATTTTCTGCATTTGATAAATCCTTCGTAGCATTTCCGTTTGTAGAATAATATATTTCTGCATTTTCTTCTGGCAAACCACTTAGTGTAATCTTCGATGACATTGGAATATTCATTGTTGTTCCTAAATCTTGTAATGTATCTACATCTCTATTTCCTTTGAACATTGTTCTTCCTAATATTACAGCATTGCTCAATGTGTTTTCATAATTATTTATAATATTCATCTCAAATGTTAACTCTTTTTCATTTGATTTTGCTTGTATTAACGCCTCTTTTGCTTCTCCATTTACAACTTCTAGCTTTTCATTTTCGTTATATCCTATTACACTATTTGTTGTTACAACTCCAGAAGGAGCAATATACTTTACGGTAGTTTTATTTTCTGATGTTGTCTTATTTTCATCACCATTTTGAGCAATAACTTTTATTTCTGTATTCATAGTTGGAGTAGTTTTTTCTAAAGTTATATCTGCCGCAATAACAATTGTTGCACCTTTTGCAATTGGATTATTAAAAGTTGTTTGTGTTCCTTCAAGCTGTACCTCTATGGTTTTAGTTCCGTCTTCATTATCATAAACCTTTGTTTCAGCGACTTTAAGTTCACCATCAAACATAACTTCTACTGCTATTATATCTAATTTTTCAATGTATTTGGGCATAATAATTTTAAAATTAGGATTTATAAACATAACATCATCAATACTATCGTTTTCTAATGTAACACCTATTGCAACAGCTTCATTAGTTGTAACTGTAGATAATCTATTGTTTTCTAATTCTATACTTACCTTTTGTGATGGTTCTTCTAACTTTGTAACCATTTCTTTCGTTTCATTCAAAACTGCTATATCCGAATTCTTAGCAACAACATTTAATGAAGATTTTAAGTTTGTAAATTCTTTAATTTCTTCTATGCTATAATCATTGTCTTTTGCGATCGCTTTTGTAATTTCAAAATTCAAGCTTCCTTCAGTTTGTGGTTTTGATGTTTCCAATACAATGTTTTCAGTTCTAAATGATGCTAAGTCAATTTTAATTTCATTTTGTTCTGCTTTTGTATCTTTATCAATTGTACTTAAAAGTGTTCCATCTTTAGATTGAATTTCAATCTTACCATCTGCTCCCAATACATTATCAAATTCTTGTTTTGATATTTTTAATTCTTTGTTATAAGTATTTGCTTTATATTCTTGTTCTTTACTCGTTGTAAACTTATCATCGTTTTGCGAGATTGTAAAAGAATCTATTAAATTTGAATATGCAATGTTTAATGTGTATCTATTTGTGATGTCTGTTTCTCTTTTATTTTCCTCAGCAGTAACTTTGTTGTTATACATGTACCCTTTGTAAATGCCCTCATTAGGGTTTTCTAATGTAATATCTGCAATTTCTCCTAGTTTTTCTTTTTGTACTTGTTCTGCTGTTATTTCTTTTTTTATTGTTAATTCATTATTACTATATAATGTAATTTCCGAATTTAACTTATAATTCAATTTTATGGATGTTTCTTTTATTTTTTCATATGCTTTAGCAGAATAAATATATGTAACTATATATTTTTGTGGCTTGTTTTTTTGCCATTGTATCTTATTATTTTTTATTTCATTGTTTTCTTTTATCGTTAAGGATCCGTTTTTTTCATCATATGTAATATTTTCTTTATTAAGTTCTTTTGTTATTTCTTCTGTGTTATTTATAACTGATACTTTCTCTGGATATTCCCCTGCAATTTGTGGAATACTAATGTTTATATTTGTTTTCTTAACTGGTAAAACGTAGTTTTTTACGTTCGTTGTTACTTTTCCTTGAACAATTATTTTGTTTTCTTCATTTGATGCATATGGAATATATTTGATTGTTTCATAATTTAATTCTGTTTCCACGTTTTTTGCAGTCCACTCTGTATGAAGAACTATTTCTTTTTCAACCTTTGTTTCTTTTGCATCTGTATTTACAAATGTGCAAGTAAGTTTAATTTTATTATCCCTGCTAAAATTGTCTTCGCCTATCTCCTCTTTAATGATTGGATTAATATATATTTGCTCTGAAATTTGCTCTTTATTTGTTATCTGTCCGAATGTAATTTTCTTGTTTTCTGCATCAAAATTCTGAATCTTTTTAGCCACTGTTGTTTGGGCTGCATTACCATTTTCATTTGTATTTTCATCATTTATTTGATCTATTTCAAAGTTTGAAGAAGAAAAATCTATTGCAAGATCTTTAACATAGCCACTCTTTTTTAATGATACAGCAATATTTAGCTTGGTATTTTTCTCGTCAATATTTAATGTTGCACTGTGTTTTCCATTGGTATACTGCACATCAAAATCTACACTTCCATCTTTTGATGTAGTGTTTTGATTCTCTAACTCCTTTTCACTTAAAAATACTTCTGCAGCATAGCTTACTACCGACCACGAATTTGCAAATATAATTACTAGGGCTAACACTGCGGCTATAAACTTAGATATTTTTGCTTGCATATTTTCCTCCAATTTTCACTCTTAAGTTATATATATTTATTATTACATTTTTAATTTATGTTTTGCAATGGATATTTTTTCCTTGCCTAGCGTACAACTGAAATTCGCTTGCGGAAAGGGTTAAAAGCACTTTTATTAAATTTTTATTACATTTTTTTGCACGTAATTTGTTGTGAGATATTTTATGTTAAAATTTAGAGTCAAATAAAGGCTTGTTTTTAAGCATTTTAGCGTTTTGTCATTTTTATGTAAATCTTGTTTCATATTTATTTTGCTTGATTTCCCTATGATTTTTTCTGTTTTGTAATAATTTTATTATTTTTGAATATTTAGAGTGAAAAATTCATACAATATAGTATGAACTTACAGTCAAGGTCTATCAAAAGTAAATTATCTTGTTAACGAAAACTATTATATATTAAATTTAAAAACAATAATTTAGCTGTTTATGCTAGCTTTTAAATTGCACAAAATATGGGCAAATGCAAATTTTTTTCAAATTTTATTGACAAGTATGTATATAAGTTGTATAATTAAAAAAGTTCATACATCGCGGGATGGAGCAGTTGGCAGCTCGTTGGGCTCATAACCCAAAGGTCGGTAGTTCGAGTCTATCTCCCGCAACCAAATATAGCAAGCTCTAAAGAGCTTGCTAATTTTTTATATTAAACAAAGTGATGGGTATTTTTTGTAACAATTATTTAAACTTTCTATTGCATTTGTTGTATACATTATTTT
>ENA-UOJM01000849-UOJM01000849.1-human-gut-metagenome-genome-assembly--contig:-P116-NODE-849-length-34037-cov-21.543788_pt1 | contig 34037 bp, 31 predicted proteins | sample MGYA00242349_ERZ723896 | MGnify/ENA metagenome assembly ERZ723896 | reverse complement strand
CCTTGGCCTTCTGGATATTGTGCTCCAGGCCGGCCTTGTTAATGGTCAGATCGATTTTTCCCATGTTTGTTTTCCTCCTGAAATTTCACTTCTTGTTGGCGTCGATATAAGAATACAGTGTATACTTGGAAATACCGAAGTATTTTGCTACCTTGTCGCCGGACTTGGTCACCAGGAACGCGCCGCTCTCATTGAGGAAGCGAATGGCGCGGATCTTATCGTCCTTGTTCATGAGCGCAACAGGCTTGCCCACCAGGGCCACGGATTGCTCGATGAGCTCATCGAGCACATTGTTGACATTGATGATCCGCTCCGGCTCCTTTTGGGCTTTGTCGTAGGTAGAGAGCATCTCGTCTATGGTCTGGCTAATCATAGTCAGCGCAGACACATCATAGTTGATGGCCAGGATGGCCACCACCACGCCCTTGTTGTTGCGGATATAAAGTGATGAGGACTTGAGAATCTTGCCATCCGGTGTCTTTGTCAGGTAACCCAAATGGTCCTGCGGCTGCGCATTGTGGTTAAGCATCTGCTCCAGCACCACCTGGGATGCGCCATCGCCTATCTTGCGCCCGGACACATGGCCGTTTACAATATAGACAATGGTATGATCCATCCGGCTGCTGTTTACCTCGTGAATGACGACTTCACAGTTTTTGCCGAACTGTGCGGCAATGCCGTCAGCAATCTGCTTCAGTGCTTCCAATCGTTTTGTCTCCATAGCCCCGCCTTTCCTCAGCGACACAGCCGGGCTGCACCGCACATTATATAATTGCGCTCTATGCGTTAACATTGTAATAATATCATATTTTTTTTAAAAATCAATCCCCATTCAAAAAAATAATTTGGTTTAATAAATTTTTGTTTGACATCGGCGCAAGTTGTGATATGATAGATTTGTGAGTGGAATTAATGCCTCTCGAACCGCTTGCATGAAGATGTTTTTTATTTTGAAAAATATGGAGGTTCACTATGGATTTTGAAGCCATTAAAAAGGCCGCAGAGGGCTATAAGCCTGCAATGGTCAAGTTCCTGCGGGACATGATCGCCATTCCCTCTGAGTCCTGCGAGGAGGAGGGCGTTGTCAAGCGCATCGCCGAGGAAATGAAGGCCCTGGGCTACGACAAGGTAGAGTTTGATAAGCTGGGCAATGTCATCGGCTGGATGGGCAGCGGCGACAAGATCATCGCCATTGACTCCCACATCGACACCGTGGGCATCGGCAACATCGAGAACTGGGAAGCTGATCCTTACAAGGGCTATGAGACCGACGACCTGATCTACGGCCGCGGCGGCAGCGATCAGGAGGGCGGCATGGCTTCCGCCACCTATGGCGTCAAGATCATGAAGGATCTGAACCTGATCCCCGAGGGCTATAAGCTGATGGTGGTGGGCTCCGTCCAGGAGGAGGATTGCGACGGTATGTGCTGGCAATCCATCGTAAATGAGTATTTTGGCGGTCCCGAGGATGCCCGCAGCAAGGTAGAGTTCGTCATTTCCACCGAGCCCACCGACGGTGGCATCTATCGCGGCCACCGGGGCCGTATGGAGATCCGCGTGGACATGCACGGTGTGTCCTGCCATGGCTCCGCACCCGAGCGCGGCGACAATGCCATCCACAAGATGGCTGAGGTCATTCTGAACATCCGCGACCTCAATGAGAACCCCGCCGATGGCTCCACCGAGATCAACGGCCTGGTGAAGATGCTCGATCCCAAGTTCAACCCCGAGCACTATGAGGACGCCCGCTTCCTGGGCCGGGGTACCTGCACCACCAGCCAGATCTTCTACACCTCTCCCTCCCGCTGCGCCGTGGCAGATAGCTGCGCTATCTCTATCGACCGCCGCATGACCGCCGGCGAAACCTATCAATCCTGCCTGAAGGAGATCGAGGATCTGCCCGCCTGTAAGAAGTATGCCAAGGACGTGAAGGTCTCCATGTATATGTACGACCGTCCCGCCTGGACCGGCCATGTATATGAAACCGAGTGCTTCTTCCCCACCTGGATCAATAAGGAGTCCGCGCCCCATGTCCAGGCCCTCATCGATGCCCACCACGCCCTGTGGGGTAACGAGCGCCTGATGCCCTGTGAGCTGGCCGCTTCCAAGCGCCGTGGCCGTCCTCTGACCGACAAATGGACCTTCTCCACCAACGGTGTGTCCATCCAAGGCCGCTATGGCATCCCCTGCGTTGGCTTCGGCCCCGGTGCCGAGTCCCAGGCTCATGCTCCTAATGAGGTGACCTTCAAGCAGGATCTAGTGACCTGCGCCGCTCTGTACGCCGCCGTTCCGGGTCTGTATAAGCCCGAAAACAAGGATGGCTCCGCCACCTCCTTCCGTCAGGAACTCACCGGCAACGACATTAAGTAATTTCCTTTGGCCCTGTCCTTCCGGCGAAGGACGTTATAATCAATTTAACTTCAGATAATATTATAAGGAGAGATGATCAACATGAGCAAGACCGTTGAACTGGCCCGCCATTTGGACACCCTGCACATCAATAACATGTACAAGAATGATTTCTATTGGACTTGGGACAAGACCGATGACGAAATCGATGCTATCTTCACCGTGGCCGACGCTCTGCGCGACCTGCGCGAGCGCAACAAGAGCACCCGTATCTTCGACTCCGGCCTGGGCATTTCCCTGTTCCGTGACAATTCCACCCGCACCCGTTTCTCCTTCGCCTCCGCCTGCAACCTGCTGGGCCTGGAGGAGCAGGTCCTGGACGAGAAAAAGTCTCAGATCGCCCACGGCGAGACCGTCCGGGAAACCGCCAACATGGTCTCCTTCATGGCTGATGTCATCGGTATCCGCGATGATATGTACATTGGCCAGGGTCACACCTATCAGAAGACCTTTATGGACGCCCTGGAGGAAGGCTACCGGGACGGCATTCTGGAGCAGCGTCCCACTCTGGTAAACCTGCAGTGCGATGTGGACCATCCCACCCAGTGCATGGCCGATATGCTGCATGTCATCCACTACTTTGGCGGCGTGGAGAACCTGAAGGGTAAGAAGGTCGCTATGACCTGGGCTTACTCTCCCTCCTACGGCAAGCCCCTGTCCGTGCCTCAGGGCGTTATCGGTCTGTTCACCCGCTTCGGCATGGACGTGACCCTGGCTCACCCCGATGGCTATGACGTGATGCCCGAGGTGGAGGAAGTGGCCCGGAAGAACTGCGAGAAGTATGGCTCCAAGTTCCACAAGACCAACAGCATGGCTGAGGCCTTCCAAGATGCTGACATCGTGTATCCCAAGTCCTGGGCTCCCTTCGCCGCCATGGAGGAGCGCACCAAGCTCTACTCCGCCGGTGACCAGGCCGGTATCGATGCCTTGGAGAAAAAGCTCCTGGCCCAGAACGCCCAGCACAAGGATTGGGCCTGCACCGAGGAAATGATGAAGCTGACCAAGGACGGCAAGGCTCTGTATATGCACTGCCTGCCCGCCGACATCACCGGTCTGAGCTGCAAGGAGGGTGAAGTGGACAATTCCGTGTTTGACCGCTACATCGTGCCTCTGTACAAGCAGGCCTCCTACAAGCCCTACATCATTGCCGCTATGATCTTCATGTCCCAGGTGAAGGATCCCGTGAAAGTCCTGATGGATCTGGATGCTGCCGACAGCCATCGCAAGCTGCACTAATTGACCTGAACCATTCGATAGCGGGAGTACTGCCAAAGGCTCCCGCTATCGCCCTTACTGTCCGGGCGGCCAAATCGCCCGCATCTTGTAGGGGCGGACGACCCTGTCCGCGCAAAATCCGTAGGGGCCGATGACCCTGTTGCGGTGCCCAAAATTTCTGCGCTGCCTTACGGCGGACGCTGGAAATTTTGACCGCGGCCACTCGCTCACTTCGCTTCCTCTGCCACCGGCAGCGCGAAGTTCGCTCCCCACATCGGCCCGCCCATAAAACCCTAAAACCCATCAGGGCGGCCCATCCTAACCGCCCGCAAGAAAGAGGTATGTTTATTATGAGCAAGCGTATCGTTATCGCCCTGGGCGGCAATGCTCTGGGCAATACCGCCGCCGAGCAGCTATCCCTGGTCAACAACACTGCCAAAGCCATCGTGGACCTCATCGCCGAGGGCAACGAGGTGGTCATCGCCCACGGCAATGGCCCCCAGGTGGGCATGATTAACCTTGGTCTTTCCACCGCCGCCGAGGCCGGCGCCATCAAGGCCGATATGCCCTTCCCCGAGTGCGGCGCCATGTCCGAGGGCTACATCGGCTATCATCTGCAGCAGGCCATCGGCAACGAGCTGTCCTCCCGGGGTATGACCAAGCCTGTGGCCACCATCGTTACCCAGACCGTGGTTTCCGAGAATGACCCCGCCTTCCAAAACCCCACCAAGCCCGTGGGAGCCTTCTATGATAAGGCCACTGCCGACCGTATCGCCGCTGAGAAGGGCTACACTATGGTGGAGGACGCCGGCCGCGGCTACCGCCAGGTGGTTCCCTCCCCCAAGCCCTTTGACATCGTGGAGGCTGAGTCCATCAAGGCCCTCTTTAACGCCGGCCATGTGGTCATCGCCGTGGGCGGCGGCGGCATCCCCGTGGTGCGCAGGGACGGCAAGCTGTGCGGCACCCCGGCCGTCATCGATAAGGACTTCGGCAGTGAACTGCTGGCGGAGCTGCTGGATGCCGATATTCTTGTGATCCTCACCGCTGTGGAAAAGGTGGCCATTAACTTCAACAAGCCCGACCAAAAGGGTCTGGATGATCTGACCCCCGCCCAGGCCAAGGTCTATATGGACGAGAACCAGTTTGCCAAGGGCTCCATGCTGCCCAAGGTCCAGGCCGCGGTGAAGTTCGCCGAGTCCAAGCCCGGCCGCACCGCTCTTATCACGTTGCTGGAGAAGGCCAAGGACGGTATCGCCGGTAAGACCGGTACCCGGATCCACCAGTAAGCTTCTTCATGCACCGATTTACCGGAGGTTCGAAATATCTCAAAGGCGATTACCGTCCTTAACTTGAAATCATGGGCTGCTTTTGCCAAAAAGCGCCATGGCTGCATGGCTGCCATGGTATCGCCGGTAAGACCGGTACTCGTATCCACCAGTAAGCTTCTTCATGCACCGATTTACCGGAGATTCGAAATATCTCAAAGGCGATTACCGTCCTTAGCTTGAAATCAGCTTGTAAAAAAGCCTCGCAGAGTTTGCGTCCGCAGACGCGAAAAAATGAGATTATTTTTCACCGCGACATGTGCGTGGGGAAAAATACCTCTCAGGCTGCCAGTGTGGAATTTTGAGCCAATGGCTCAAAATTATGCGCGCAGCAGACTGCAAGCCTTTTGTCGGAAAAACCGGAGGTTTTTTCGATAGTCTCGTGAAATCATGGGCTGCTTTTGCCAAAAAGCGCCATGGCTGCATGGCTGCCATGGTATCGCCGGTAAGACAGGCACCCGGATCCACCAGTAAGCTGCTTTGCAAGCAGCTATTTGAAAATTTTCTTTTTGAAAAATGGCGCCGGAGTTATCCCCGGCGTCATTTTTTTATTCCCAATTTAAACAAATTTCGCCAGGCTATTTATGGCATTTTTCACAATTTTTATCACTTGTCACAAATAATTTCGGCTCTCAAAAAAATTTTTTTGGTAAAAATGAAATTCCAGGTTGAATTTTTGGGGGGCATACGCTATAATGGTTTTGTTCTTAGTGAATGTCGGGCGCATACCCGTTGTTCAGGCAGTCGAAAAATTCACTCTTCTTCCATTCGGCTGTCACATATTCAAAAGGAGGAAAATTGAATGAAAAAGTTCCTGGCACTGCTCCTCGCCCTGGTCATGGCTCTGAGCCTGTTCGCCTGCGGCAAGAAGGAAAACGACTCTGACAAGGCCAAGGTCAAGGTCGGCTTCATCACCCTGCACGACGAAAACTCCACCTACGACCTCAACTTCATCAACGCTGCTAAGGCGGCCATCAAGAATCTGGGTCTGACCGATGCTGACTACATCCTCAAGACCAACATCCCCGAGGGCCAGGAGTGCTACGACACCGCTTGCGACCTGGCTGAGAACGGCTGCAACATCATCTTCGCCGACAGCTTCGGCCATGAGCCCTTCATGATCGACGCCGCCAAGAAGTATGAGAACGTCCAGTTCTGCCACTCCACCGGTACCCGCGCTCACACCGAGGGTCTGAAGAACTATCACAACGCTTTCGCTTCCATCTATGAAGGCCGTTACCTGGCCGGTATCGCTGCCGGTATGAAGCTCAATGAGATGATCGCTGCCGGTCAGTTCACTGAGAAGGACGCTAAGATCGGCTATGTCGGCGCCTTCACCTATGCGGAAGTTATCTCCGGCTATACCTCTTTCTATCTGGGTGCCAAGTCCGTCTGCCCCACTGCCACCATGGAAGTTACCTTCACCGGCAGCTGGTACGATGAGGCTCTGGAGAAGGAAGGCGCTCAGCAGCTGATCGCCAATGGCTGCAAGCTCATCAGCCAGCACGCTGACTCTTTCGGCGCTCCCACCGCTTGCGAGAACGCCAAGGTCCCCAATGTTTCCTACAACGGCTCCACCAAGGAAGCCGGCCCCAACACCTACATCATCTCCTCCCGCATCGACTGGGCTCCTTACTATGAGTATGCCATCAAGGCTGTCATGGAAGGCAAGACCATCGACACCGATTGGACCGGCACCCTGGCCACTGGCTCTGTGGTTCTGGAAGAGATCAATGACGCCGTTGCCGCTAAGGGCACTGCCGAGGCTATCGAGGCCGCTAAGGCCAAGCTGGAGAAGGGCGAGCTGCATGTCTTCGATACTTCCACCTTCACCACCCGTGCCGACGACACGATGAACGCCTTCAAGGTCGACACTCTGAAGGTTGACGGCGATGGCCACATCACCTCCTACAAGGCCGATGTTGACACCGATGCCAACTACACCGGCGACACCGAGGCCATCAAGGACGGTTACTTTGCTGAGTCCAGCGACCGTTCCGCTCCTTACTTCGATCTGCAGATCGATGGCATTACCCTGCTGAACACCAAGATGTAATTTCTTACAGCATAATTCAAAAGATGGGCTGCTCCGGCAGCCCATCTTTTTTCTGTCCCTTCCTTATATTGTCATTGCGAGGGCGCTCTGCGCCCGTGGCAATCCGTAACCCCTGGCTCCCCTGCGTAAGTGGAGCCGCCAAGCTGGCTGAGGGGGCGCCGCCCATTGACCCCAAAACCTCCCCCCAGGGGTAATTTTTTTATCTCTCCCACGACGGTTCACCTCACTGTTTTTACTCCATCGGCAAATCGCACAAAGACCGTTTCTTATTCTTGTGTAACCTAACATTTTTTGTATATACCTTACAATTTTTTTGCAAAATATGATTTACAACCATTTACATATATGGTAAAATAAAGCGTATTGAATCTACCCCCGGCGTTTTACGAGGTGTTGCAGCCAACTGCGCCGAAAGAAAGGATGACAGCCTTGGAAAAAAAATGCGCAATTAGAATGGAGAACATCACCAAGCGCTTCGGCAGCAAGGTCATCGCAAACAAAGATGTGAACCTTGAGCTGTACGAGGGTGAGATCCTGTCTCTGCTGGGCGAAAACGGCAGCGGCAAGACCACCTTGATGAATATGCTCTCCGGCATCTACTTCCCCGATGAGGGACAGATCTATGTCCACGACCAGCCCGTCACCATCGCCTCTCCCAAGGATGCTTTCGACCTTGGCATCGGTATGATCCACCAGCACTTCAAGCTGGTCGATATTTTCACCGCCACGGAGAATATCATCCTGGGCTTGGAGGGCAAGCTGGACCTGAACAGTGCCCGCCAGAAGGTCAAGGACATCTGCCAAAAGTACGGCTTCGAGATCGACCCCGACATGAAGATCTACGATATGTCTGTTTCCCAGAAGCAGACCGTGGAAATCGTGAAGGTCCTGTTCCGCGGCGCCGACATCCTCATTTTGGATGAGCCCACCGCCGTTCTGACTCCCCAGGAGACCGATAAGCTCTTCGCCGTCATGCGCAACATGAAAAACGACGGCAAGTCCCTTATCATCATCACCCACAAGCTCCACGAGGTGCTGGATGTGTCCGACCGAGTGGCCGTGCTGCGCAAGGGCGAGTACATCGGCGATGTGATGACCAAGGATGCCAACCAGCAGTCCCTTACCGATATGATGGTGGGCCACAGTGTCACCCTGAATATCAACCGTCCCGACCCGGTGAATGTTGCCCCCCGGCTGGAGGTAAAGGATCTCACCGTATACGACGAGCTGGGCGTCAAGCGCCTGGACAATGTCACCTTCACCATCAATGCCGGCGAAGTGCTGGGCATCGCGGGCATCGCCGGCTCCGGTCAGCGTGAGCTGCTGGAGTCCATTGCGGGCCTGTATCCCATCAAGTCCGGCTCCGTCCTTTTCCATAACCCGGAAACCGGCGAGGAAAAAGACCTGGTGGGCCTGGATCCCATGGATATCCGCAAGAGCGGCATCGCCATGAGCTTCGTCCCTGAGGACCGTTTGGGCATGGGCCTGGTGGGTTCCATGGGCATGACCGGCAACATGATGCTGCGCTCCTGGCGCAAGGGCAAGGGCGTGTTCCTGAATCGTAAGGATCCCGAGGCACTGGCCCAGCGCATTTGGCAGGAGCTGGAGGTGGTCACTCCCAGCACCAGCTTCCCCGTTCGCCGTATGTCCGGCGGTAACGTGCAGAAGGTCCTGGTGGGCCGTGAGATCGCCCAGCAGCCCTCCGTGCTGATGACCGCTTACGCTGTCCGCGGCCTGGACATCAATACCTCTTATACGATTTATAACCTGCTCACCGAGCAGAAGATGAAGGGTGTCGCCGTTGTGTATGTAGGCGAGGACCTGGATGTTCTGTTGGAGCTGTGTGACCGGATCGTGGTCCTTTGCGGCGGCCAAGTCTCCGGCGTAGTAGACGCCCGCAAGACCGACAAGCGCGAAGTGGGCGCCTTGATGACCCGCGTGGAAGGAGGCAAGGAAGATGCATAAGAAGCAATCCCTATTTCAAATTTCAAAGCGTGATACATTGCCTCTGTCCAAGGCGCTTCTGATCCGCGGCGGTATTCTGCTGCTGGCGCTGATCTTCTGTGGTCTGATCACCACGATCCTCACCGGCAAAAACCCTCTCAGCGTGTATGCAACCATTCTCTCCGGCGCATTTGGCACCTCCCGCCGCATCGGCGTGACCTTCCGTAATGTGGCCGTTCTGCTGGGTATCTCTTTGGCCGTGACCCCCGCCTTCAAGATGCGCTTCTGGAACATCGGCGCCGAGGGGCAGACGATGATCGGCTGCCTGGCCACCACCAGCTGTATGATCCTGCTGGGTGACAAGGTGTCCACGCCTCTGCTGATCGTGATTTCTCTCATTGCTTCTCTCGTGGCCGGTGCCATTTGGGGCTTCCTGCCCGCCTTCTTCAAGGCCAAGTGGAACACCAATGAGACCCTGTTCACCCTGATGATGAACTACATCGCCATGCAGCTCACCTCCTACTTCATCATTATTTGGGAGGTTCCCAAGGGTGCCGGTAAGATCGGCATCATTAACCAGGATACCCGGGCTGGTTGGCTGCCCTCCATTGGCAACGATTTTCTGCTGCCCATCCTTATTGTAGCCCTGATGACCGGGCTCATGTACATCTATCTGACGTACAGCAAGCACGGCTATGAGATCGCCGTAGTTGGCGAAAGCCAGCGTACCGCCAGCTATGCCGGCATCAAGGTAGACCGGGTCATCATCCGCACCATGGTTCTCTCCGGTTCTCTGTGCGCCATAATGGGCTTTCTGATGACCGCCGGTATCGACCATACCCTTACCACCACCATCGTGGACAGCCGCGGCTTCACCGCCGTCATGGTCTCCTGGATGTCCAAGTTCAATCCCTTTATCATGATCGCTGCCTCTCTGCTTTTGGTGACCATGGATCGCGGCGCCAGCGAGGTATCCAGCTCCCTGGGCCTGAACCATTCCTTTGCTGATATTCTGACCGGTTTCATCCTCTTCTTCATCATTGCTACCGAGTTCTTTATCACCTACAAGGTCACCCTGCGTAAGAGCAGCAAGAAGGAGGCGTAACGGATGACTTTTAACTTTATTTCTTTCTTCCCCCGTGCTGTCATGCAGGGTATCCCACTGCTATTCGGCAGCACCGGCGAAATCCTCACCGAGAAATCCGGCAACCTGAACCTGGGTATTCCCGGCATCATGTATGTGGGCGGCATCAGTGGCGTTATCGGTGCGTTCTTCTATGAGCAATCCGCATCCGGCGCGCTGAATCCCTTCCTGGCAGTGCTCATCCCCATCCTCAGCTCCCTTCTGGGCTCCCTGCTGATGGGCCTGCTGTACTGTTTCCTGACAGTCACCCTTCGTGCTAACCAGAATGTTACCGGTCTGGCCATGACCACCTTCGGCGTGGGCGTCGGCAACTTCTTTGGCGGCTCCCTCATCAAGCTCACGGGCAGCAATGTTCCCTCCATCGCCCTGACCAATACCAGTATCTGCTTTAAGACTACACTCCCCGGCGCCACCACCACCGGCTGGTTCGGCGAGCTGTTCCTGTCCTACGGTTTCCTGGCGTATCTGGCTATCATCGTGGCTTTGGGTACTTCCTACTTCCTTAACCACACCCGTCCCGGCCTGCATCTACGCGCCGTGGGCGAGAGTGCTTCCACCGCCGACGCCGCCGGCATCAATGTCACCAAGTATAAGTACCTGGCCACCTGCATCGGCTCCATGATTGCAGGATTGGGCGGCCTGTACTATGTTATGGACTACGCCAACGGCGTTTGGTCCAACAACGCCTTCGGTGACCGCGGCTGGCTGGCCATTGCACTGGTCATCTTCACCATTTGGCGTCCCAATGTCAGCATCCTGGCCTCCATCCTATTCGGCGGCCTGTACATCCTGAATATCTATCTGCCCACACCCGGCGGTCAGATGGCCATTAAGGAGCTGTACAAGATGCTGCCCTACGCCATCACCCTGGTAGTGCTGATTGTTGTTTCCCTGCGTAAGAAGCGGGAGGATCAGCCCCCTGCGTCCCTCGGTCTCTCCTACTTCCGCGAGGAACGCTGACACCGTATAAAAAGAGTAGGCCCGCACAGGGCCTGCTCTTTTTTCTTTGAATAAAGGAGGATAAACTATGTCTACCCTGCTGATCAAGAACATTTCCCAGCTTGTCACCTGCGATGACAAGGACCAGGTCCTTCAAAACGTGGACATTCTATGCAAGGACGGATTCGTTGAAAAGATCGGTGCGAGCCTCAACGCCGCAGCTGACCGCACCATCGACGGCTCCCATATGCTCTGCTACCCTGGCCTGGTGAACACCCATCATCACCTCTATCAGGTCTTTTCCCGCAATCTTGCCAAGGTGCAGAATATGGAGCTGTTCGATTGGCTGAAAACCCTCTATGAGATCTGGAAGAACCTGGACAGTGAAGTCATCCGCCTTTCCTCCCTCACAGGCATGGGCGAGCTGATGAAGCACGGCTGCACCACCTGCTTTGACCATCATTATGTTTTCCCCGCCCACGCCGGCGACCTGCTGGGCACCCAGTTTGCCGCCGCTGACGAGCTGGGCATCCGTATGTACTGCAGCCGTGGCAGCATGGACCTGAGTGTGAAGGACGGCGGCCTCCCCCCTGACAGCGTGGTTCAATCCGTAGACGAGATTATGAAGGACTCCGCACGGGTCATCGAGCAGTACCACGATCCCTCCTATGGTGCCATGCACCGGGTGGCCCTGGCTCCCTGCTCCCCCTTCTCCGTCTCCGCCGACCTGCTGCGTGAAAGCGCTATCCTGGCCCGACAGTACGGCGTGCGCCTACACACACACCTGTGTGAGACCAAGGATGAGGAGAACTTCATGCTCCAACGTGAGGGCGTCCGTCCCCTGGAATACATGGAACGCCTGGGCTGGATCGGCGAGGATGTGTGGTTTGCCCACGGCATCCACTTCAACGACGAGGAGCTGCGCATCCTGGCCAAAACCGGCACCGGCGTTGCCCACTGCCCCATCAGCAACATGAAGCTCTCCTCCGGCATCGCCCGCATCCCCGAGATGCTGAAGCTGGGCGTGCCCGTGGGCCTGGCCGTAGACGGAAGCGCCTCCAACGATGGCTCCAGCCTCATGGAGGAGCTGCGGGTGGCCTTCCTGCTGCATCGGCTAAACTCCAGCCGTGAGGCCCCCACCGGCTACGACATTCTGAAAATGGCCACCCGGGGCAGCGCCCGATTGCTGGGTCGGGACGATATCGGTCAGATCGCTGTAGGTAAGTGCGCTGACCTGTTTATGATCGACAGCCGCCGTTTGGAGCTAGTAGGCTCCTGCTACGATCCCAAGTCCGTCCTGGGCACTGTGGGCGTCCGGGGTCCCGTGGACTATACCGTAGTAAACGGCAAGGTCACCGTAGAGCATGGCCGTCTTGCCACCATCGACGAGGAGAAGGTCGCCCTCCAGGCCAACCAGAAGTGTGATGCCTATCTGTCCATGTGAGCTTAAAAATCAAAACCTCCGGCTAAGCCGGAGGTTTGATCTGGCCCTATAAGGGCCTATTACGGACGAAGCCCCTTAAGGGGCCCGAAAGGTCTGCCGACCGCATTCCTTTCTCGGGCTACCCCTTAAGGGGTTTTCATCTATGCCTTGGGATTCTTACTACCCGTAAACGGGTCTATAAATTCCTTTATGCTGATTTGGTCAGACATTTTGTCCTCCTCCAACTGGTTCTGTATGTACGCCTTTATCGCTTTCTTGTTTCGGCCTACCGTATCCACAAAATACCCTCTTGCCCAAAAGTGCCTGTTCCCGTACTTATACTTCAGGTTGGTGTGTCGGTCAAATATCATCAGGCTGCTCTTTCCCTTCAGGTATCCCATCATCTGGGATACGCTGTACTTCGGTGGGATGCTTATCAACATGTGGATGTGGTCTGGGAATGCTTGTGCTTCTATGATTTCTATGCTCTTTCGCTGGCACAACTTCCGCAGTATAATCCCTATGTTCTCTTTTATCCTTCCATATATCTCCATCCGTCTATATTTCGGTGCAAACAGTACATGGTATTGACAACGCCAGCTGGTATGTTCTAAACTACTTACATCTACTTCTTTCATGAATTAGTCTCCTTGTTTTTGTAAGTTTTGGTCGGCAAAGCTCTTCCTTACTCTAACTCGGAGACTTTTTCTTGGCTACTTCTCCCCTCGCCATAGGCTATTTCCCCCCGGCAGAGCCGGGGGGTTGCCATTGGTAGCCAAAGCAGAGAGCGCGGAGCTTTTCACTCCGCGCTCTTCCCTGTTGTTTTATTTCCTGGCGTTACAGGCCGGTCATGGTCTCCATGACGGCCAGCTCCTCCGGGTCCAGAGTCTTTTGCATAGACAGGCCTTCGTCTATATCCAAATCCACGATACGTCCGCTCCGATAGCAGATGACGCGGCTGGTGCGGCCCTCGGCCAGAACGCGCACCGCCTCCACGCCCATGCGAGTGGCCATGACCCGGTCGTGGGCCGTGGGGCTGCCGCCCCGCTGAATATGACCCAGAATGGTGACCCGGGGATCCAGGCCCAATTCCTTTCTGATCTGCTCGCCCACAGCCATTCCGCTGGCTGCGCCCTCGGCCACCACGATCATGAAATTTGTCTTGCCGGCCAGGCGGGCCCGGCGGATCTTCTCCACCACCTGGGTGTCAAAATCATACGGCACCTCCGGCACAAGCACCGCCGTGGCGCCCACGGCCATGGCCACATACAGAGCCAGGTACCCGGCCCGACGGCCCATAACCTCCACCACGGCACAGCGCTCATGGGACTGCATAGTGTCCCGCAGGCGGTCGATACACTCCACGGCGGTATTGGCTGCGGTATCAAAGCCGATGGTATACTCGGTGCAGACAATATCCTCATCAATGGTGCCGGGAATGCCCACCACGGCGATGCCATGCTTGCTTAGCTCCTGAGCACCCCGGAAGGTACCGTCGCCGCCGATGGCCACGATGCCGTCCAGCCCCAGGAGCTTGCAGGTGTTCACCGCCTTTTGCTGGCCCTCCTCCGTGCGGAACTCCTCGCTGCGGGCGGTATAGAGCATGGTGCCGCCGCGGTTGATGATGCGGCTGACACTGGCGTTGTCCATCGTCATGATGTCCCCGTTGATAAGGCCGCTCCAGCCCCGGCGGATCCCCACGCACTCAATGCCCCGGCCCAAGGCCGCGCGGACCACGGCGCGAATACAGGCGTTCATGCCCGGAGCATCGCCGCCGCTGGTGAGGATGCCGATCCGCTTTACTTCGTTTTCCATACTCACTACCCCTTTTGGAATTCTTTTCTTGATTTTCCCGATTATAGCATACATTATGTCGGTTGTAAATCTTTTTTATTGCCGTGGCGGCAGGGGCGTGCTATACTTGATGATGATAAATCTTTCGGTTTTCCCGCTAAAAGGGATAGAGTCTGCTGCACACATATTTTTACCGCAGAGCGGCAAAGCTCTACATCGGCAGACGAAATGGCAGATCAGGAGGACAAGCATGCATCCGTATTTTGAGGTTTTAACGCCCCGGTGGTTCAAACGGGCCTTTGTCTATACCGGCAGCATCGGGGAGTTTCGGTATCGGTTCGCCAACGACAAGGAGAACAATCTGATTCACGCCGCCGTATACACCCATTTCTGCTATGAGGTGGCCAAGGATGTGCAGGAAAAAGATTTTTCCTGGGACGATGAGGGCGTGGAGCAGTTGAAGGCATGGCTGCAGGAGAAGCTGGAGGAGAATAGCAGCCCATGCCAGTGATGCACCGCAAGAAGTATGACTGAAAATTAGGGCGGGATGCGGGCATCCCGCCCTAATTTTTTGGGAGATGCGGCAAATTTGGGTGGGGATTTTTATTGATTTTTAACCATTTGAAAATTTTGTTATTATTTTGTAATTTTTATGTAGCTTTTTTGATAAACTTATGTTATACTATCTTTTGTTAAACCCAGCAACCCAGAATCCTAAAAGGAAGAAGGGAGTTTTCTATGTCCAGAAAGCTCTGCTGCATCTGCCTGGCCCTGTCCGTTTTTATCTCTACGGTATCCATCGCCTACGCAGACAGCACATCTATCACGCATCCCACTGCGGAGGATTACCGGCAGGCTGTAGCCTATTTGGAAACAGCCGGCCTGCAGACCGGCTTTGACTCCGCCCGGACCAGCACCCAACGGCTGTATTCCGCCGACCTGCCTGCAGGCGGCCAGGATGCATCCGTCACGCAGCTGCAATTCATGGCGCTGGATGAAATGGAAGCTGAGCTCCAGGCCCAGCAGGCCGCCCGGGAGCAGGTAGCTGACAACCTGGCCCTGCTGGCACAGTATGACGGCGTGATGCTCAATAGCGATACCACCGTTTACTCCGATGCCGGCGTGACCGCCAGCGACAATGTGATCGAGGGCGACAAGGTCGCAAAGCTCAAGGATATTGACGAATCCGGCAGCTGGTACTATGTGTCCTTCAGCGATTTTTCCGGCTATGTTTCTGCAGACGCCTGCACACCGGTGGATTACGCCGAATATGACGACACCGACGCCGTGCGCACCCAGGCGGAGATCGACGCCTTGGCCAAGACCTCCTATGCCGCCACCTTCGGCTCCGGCGTGGTGCCCGGCGGCAGCTCTCTGCGCAGTGCCATTGTGGATTACGCCTACTCTTTCCTGGGCACACCCTATGTCTACGGCGGCGCCAGCCGCTCCGGCACAGATTGCTCGGGCCTGACCATGCAGCTGTTCGGCTACTACGGCATTTCCCTGGGACACGGCTGTGTATCCCAATACTACGCCAGCCAGCCCATTTCCCGCTCCGAGCTGCAGCCCGGCGACCTGGTGTTCTTCTATGAGGGCATCGGCCATGTGGGCATTTATATCGGCGGCGGCCAGTTTATCCATGCCAGCGACTACGGCGTGGTGGTGGCCTCCCTGTACACCAGCTATTGGTCCGCCTGCTACTACGGTGCAGGCCGGATCTTGGCTAATTAAGGTACATACCGGTTCCGCGCTGAGAGGGCGTCCCATCAGGGGGCGCCCTCTTAAAGCTGTCGGAAAAAACTTTGGTTTTTCCGACAAAAGGATTGCAGTCTGCTGCGCGCATAATTTTGCCGCGATGCGGCAAAATTCCACACTGGCAGCCTGAGCGGTATTTTCTCTCACGCACATGTCGCGAGAGAAAATAATTGGACTTCTTTGCCGCCTGCGGGCGGCAAACTCTGCGAGGCTTTTAGATACGCTGAGAGGGCGTCCCATCAGGGAGCGCCCTCTTTTTAGGCTGTATAAATGCATAATTATTCGTATATACAGAATATGTCTTGTGTATTCTGCCATGTTCTTTCGATATTTACACCGTTTTCAACGGTCAGTTTTCACAAAACAGGAAAAATGCGTGGATTTTTATGCAAAAAAGTGTTGACATTTATGCAGAAAAGGCGTATAGTATGCATTGTCAAGGGGGGAACACCTCCGCAGCAAACTCTATCTATACACCACACAGTGGATCCTATAGAGCCATTTCAAAAAATAGAAAGGAAAAATGAAGATGAAAAAGTTTGTATCCCTGCTCCTGGCCCTGCTGATGATCGCGAGCCTGGCAGCCTGCGGCAAAAAAGCCAACGACAACAACAACAGCAATGACAGCAAAACCCTGATAATGGGCACCTCCGCCGACTACGCCCCCTTTGAGTTCATGTACAAGGGCGAGGACGGCACCATGCAGTACGGCGGCATCGACGTCTCCGTGGGTCAGTACATTGCCGAGAGCATGGGCAAGGAGCTGAAGGTGGAAAACATGTCCTTCGACTACCTGCTGCCCTCCCTGGTCAAGGGTGACTTCGATATCGTGATTGCTGCTATGGAAGCAGACGGTGACAGACTGAAAAGCGCTGACTTCTCCGATCCCTACTACACCGACCTGCCTCCGGCTATCCTGGTGAAGGCTTCCGACGCCGCTTCCTACAAGACCCTGGCTGACTTCTCCGGCAAGTCCGTGGCTGCCCAGACTGGCACCACCAAGCTGGACATCGTCAATGAGCAGCTCACCGGTGCCAACGCCGTGCCCCTGGCCCTGGTGACCGATATGGTCAACGAGCTGGTAAACGGCAAGGTGGATGCCATCCTGGTAGACGGCGCTGTGGCAAAGCAGTACGCCGAAACCAACAAGGACCTGGTTATTGCTGACGCTTCTTCCGAGCTGGGTGCCGCTCAGCCCTACTGTGTGGCCGTGGCCAAGGGCGACCCCAAGGGTCTGCTGCCCGCCATCAACGCAGCCATCGCCAAGATGAATGAGGAGAACAAGCTGGAGAGCTTCATCAGTGCCGCTGATGCTCTGAAGGATGTGTGGCAGGAAGTCACCCCTGAGAATCCCTCCTGAGTTTTCAGAATAACCCCTCTCTCCTTTAACTTACATCATAATGCGTGGTGCAAAGCCGCATAACGCGGCTTTGCACTTTCGCACTGTATTTGAATCCCACTGAAGAAAGGACTGACCGATTATGTGGTGGACGAATCTGTTCAAAGATATGAGCAGCACCAGCTTTTTCAATTTCTCTTTCCTTCCTGCATATACCGGGTACTTCCTGCAGGGCATGGCTTATACCCTGCTGCTGGCCGTAGTATCCGTGGCACTGGCGGTGATCCCCGCCCTGCTGCTGGCCTTAATGAGGCTGAGTAAAAAAAAGGCCATTCAGTGCGTTTCCGGCGCATACATTGCTGTATTCCGCTCCACTCCCCTGCTGGTACAGCTTTCCATTATCTACTTTGGCCTGTTCACTGCGATCTCCATTCCCCGGATCACTATTTGGGGGTTTGTGGATCTGAGCCGTTTCATCCCGGGCGTGGTAGCTCTGGCGCTGAACAGCTCGGCCTATGTGGCTGAAATTTTCCGGGCGGGCATCCTGGCCGTGGACAAAGGACAGACGGAGGCCGCCCGGTCTCTGGGCCTGTCCTCCTGGCAGAGCATGCGCCTGGTGGTGCTGCCCCAGGCTATCAAGAATGTGTTGCCCGCCCTGGCCAACGAGGTGGTGACCATGGTGAAGGAGAGCTCCATCTGCTCCATGCTGGGCATGGCGGAGCTGATGTTCGTGTCTAAGACCGTAGCCACCGGAACCTACATTACGCTGGCACCCTATACCATTGCGGCACTGATCTACTTCTGCATCAACTACCCGGCCTCCAAGGCCATCGAAGCCATTGAAAGGAGGATGCGTCGTGGCGACAAGCAATAAGCTGATCTCCGTACAGCACCTGGTGAAGGAGTACAACCATGGCACCGTGAAGGCGCTGAACGACTGCAGCCTGGACATTGCACAGGGGGAAGTGGTGGCCATCATCGGCCCCTCGGGATCCGGCAAGTCCACCCTGCTGCGCTCTCTGAATCTGCTGGAGGAGCCCACCAGCGGCCAGATCTTTTTTGACGGTGTGAACCTGGCGGATAAGTCTGTGGACATCAACCTGCACCGGCAGAAGATGGGCATGGTGTTCCAGCATTTTAACCTTTTCCCCCACAAGACCGTGCTGCAGAACATCACCATGGCGCCCCTGGCGCTGAAGAAAAAGTCCCCGGAGGAGGCGCAAAAGCAGGCTATGGAGCTGCTGGAGCGCATCGGCTTGGCGGACAAGGCAAACGAGTATCCCAATATGCTCTCCGGCGGCCAAAAGCAGCGGATCGCCATTGTGCGGGCCCTGGCTATGGACCCGGAGGTGATGCTCTTTGACGAGCCTACCAGCGCCCTGGACCCGGAGATGGTGGGCGAGGTGCTGGACCTGATGCGCAGCCTGGCCAAGGAAGGCATGACCATGGCGGTGGTGACCCACGAAATGGGCTTCGCCCGGGAGGTAGCCGACCGGGTGGTGTTCATGGCCGAGGGCAAGATCCTGGAGGAGGGCAGCCCCGCAGAGCTGTTCGACAGCCCCAAGGATCCCCGGCTGCAGGATTTCCTGAGCAAGGTGCTGTGATTTGATCATGAAAGATGCTCTCCTTTCGGGGGAGCATCTTTTTTCTTGCAGATTTTTTTCGATATTTGTAGACTTTTCCCTGATTTTTGTATATAATAAATAAGATTCTGCGTTTTGTTTAGGAGGAGGAGCCAATGGCCTCATTAAAAGAAGAAATTTCCCGGCGGCGGACATTCGCCATCATTTCTCACCCGGACGCCGGTAAAACTACATTGACGGAGAAATTCCTGCTCTACGGCGGGGCTATCGCCCAGGCCGGTGAGGTCAAGGGCAAGCGCGCCCGGGCCGCCACCTCCGACTGGATGGAGATCGAGAAGCAGCGCGGTATCTCTGTTACCTCGTCGGTGATGCAGTTCCGCCACGATGGCTTCTGCATCAATATTCTGGACACCCCCGGCCATCAGGACTTTTCCGAGGATACCTACCGCACCCTTATGGCCGCTGACAGCGCTGTGATGGTCATTGACGGGGCCAAGGGCGTGGAGCCCCAGACCCGGAAGCTCTTCAAGGTCTGTGCCCTGCGGCACATCCCCATTTTTACCTTTGTGAACAAGATGGACCGGGAGACCCGGGATCCGCTGGAGCTGTGTGAGGAAGTGGAACGGGAGCTGGGCATTGCCACCTACCCCGTGAACTGGCCCATCGGCTGCGGCAGAGAGTTTAAAGGGGTGTACGACCGAGAGAAAAAGCGCATCCTTCACTTCACCGACGCAGGCCACGCCCAAAAAGCCGCCGTCACCGAGGCGGAGCTGGATGATCCCGCCCTGCCAGAGCTTATTGGCGAGAAGCTCACGGGTATCCTCCGGGACGATGTGGAGCTGCTGGGCGCCGGGGCAGAGTTCGACCTGGAGGCCGTGCAGTGCGGCAAGCTATCCCCCGTGTTCTTCGGCTCGGCCCTGACGAACTTCGGCGTGGAGCCGTTTTTGGAGTCCTTTTTGCGCATGACCACGCCGCCCCTATCCCGGGAGAGTGACGAGGGCGTGGTGGACGCTTTCTCTCCGGATTTCTCCGCCTTTGTGTTCAAGATTCAGGCCAACATGAACAAGGCCCATCGGGATAGACTGGCCTTTATGCGCATCTGCTCCGGGAAATTTCAGCGGGATGCGGAGTATTATCATGTGCAATCGGGCAAGAAGATGCGGCTGTCCCAGCCCCAGGCCATGATGGCCGCCGAGCGGGAAATCGTAGACGAGGCCTATGCCGGAGATATCATCGGCGTGTTCGACCCGGGTATCTTCTCCATCGGGGACACCATCACCGTGCCGGGGAAGAAGTTCCGCTATTCCGGTATCCCGTCCTTTGAGCCGGAGCTGTTCCGCTCCGTATCTCCCAAGGACACCATGAAGCGCAAGCAGTTCATCAAGGGTGTGCAGCAGATCGCCCAGGAGGGCGCCATCCAGATCTTCAAGTTCCCCGGCAGCGGCTATGAGGACATTGTAGTGGGCGTGGTGGGCTCCCTGCAGTTCGACGTGTTTGAATACCGTATGCGCAGCGAATACGGCGTGGAGCTGCGGATGGAGGGCCTGCCCTACAGCCACCTGATCCGCATCAAGAGCTATGAAGGGGACTACCAGGATATGACCCTGTGCACCGACTCCCGGGTGCTGCAGGACTTCAAGGACCGCTACTTTATCGCCTACTGCGGGGCGTGGTCCCTGGGTTTCCTTACCAAGCACAACCCCGGGCTGGTGCTGGACGACCAATTGAGCGTGTGAGAATTTGATAGAACTACCCCGGCAAATGTAATCATTTGTCGGGGTAGTTTGTTGGTGCGGCGGGGCGGGACGATGTGCGCATCGTCCCCTGCGGAGGAGTGTGAGGTCAGGGCGTATCTATGATGTCGTAGATGTCATCCAGAGGGAGCTCGGATTTGTCAGCGAAGATCAGGCGGCAGTTTACCCGGTCAATGGCATGAAGGGGGCCGGTATGCTGCAAATACGCGCCGCCGGACTTCCGTTCATCGGGACGGAAATAGGTGACAGTGACGGTGGGCTTTTCGGCCAGGCGGCACTCCAGTTGCCGTAAGATAGCATCCAGACGGTGCCGCTCCTCCTCGCCGCGCTCTATGCGGCGGTCTGTGAGTCGGGCGGTTTCGCCGATGGCGTCCTCGTAGCCCGCCAGGGCCCGGAAGGAGGAAAACTGCGCCGCCCGGTCCCGCATGGACATGGGCGGATGCTTTTCCGAGCGGTGGTGGGGCAGGTGCAGAATATCATCATATGCGCCCATATGGTCCTCCCTTCTCATGCCTTATGGCCGCCGATCTGCCGGTTTCGCTGGGCAGCGGTGGCCCCCTCTTCATAATTCATACCCTTCAAAACGGCGTTTTTCCCGTACTTATTTTTAATATGCAGCACTGCCTGCTGCAGCTGCCTTTCTCGTTCCAGAGCCTCCTGCTCTGCCGCCTGCTGCTTTTCCCGTGCTTGGTAATCCGTAAACAGGTCCAGCTGCTCCGGCTGAGGGGCGGTGGGGACCAGCTCCTCCGCTATCACCTGCTCAGCCACCAGGTACATCCGCCGCACCGGCAGGCGTGGATCCACGATGCGATCAAAGAGAGTCATGGCGGCGTCGATGATATAGCGAGAGGAGGCGGTAAGACAGGGCAGATGCTCCGTGCCGTGGGCGGGCTTGGGGATGCTGCGGCCATAGGGATCGGTGGTCAGAGGGCCGGTATAGCCATCGGTGCGGCCCGCCCGGTCGTAGCCAACGGTGAGTACCAGCTGCCGGGCCACCACGCGCTTTTGCACCAGGTCCAGAGCCAAGGCGTCTGCCATCTCCCGGACTACCAAACGGGCCTTATCCGCCGGATACGGGCAGGAGAGCACCTGACCCGCACCCATGGAGCTTTTCTCCGGGCGATAGCCCTTGATATCCGCCAGAGTCACCGGCTCCCACCCCCAGGCGTGGTCGATGAGCAGCTCCGCATTCACACCGAAAAGGCGGTAGAGCAGGTCCTCGTCCGTCAGAGATCGCCGGGCCACATCCCCCAGGGTGTACATGCCGTTGGCCTCCAACTTTTTGGCGTAGCCCTTGCCCACTCGCCAAAAATCCGTCAGGGGTCGGTGGGACCACAGCTTCTCCCGGAAGCTCCGCTCATCCAGCTCCGCAATCCGGGCGCCGTTTTTATCCGGTTTTATATGCTTGGCCCCCACATCCATGGCCACCTTACATAAAAAAAGGTTGGGCCCAACGCCTGCCGTGGCGGTGATGCCTGTTTCCTGCAAAACCGCAGCCATAAGCTTGCGGGCGAAGCCCCGGGCGTTCAGGCCGTACAGAGGCAGGTAATTGGTGGCGTCGATGAACACCTCGTCAATGGAGTACACATGGATGTCCTCCGGGGCCACATAGCGCAGGTAAATCTGATATATTTTGGTGGAAATTTCCATGTAATACGCCATGCGGGGCGGGGCCACGATATAATCCAGGGCCAAAGAGGGATCCGAACGGATAAGCCGGTCATCGTACTCCCGGACACACAGCCTGTGCTGCGGATAGGCCCGCTGGCGCTGTTCATTCACAGCGGCCACCTTCTGCACCACCTCAAACAGCCGAGCCCGGCCGGAGATACCGTAGCCCTTTAGGGACGGGGACACAGCCAGGCAGATGGTCTTTTCCGTCCGGGCGGCATCCGCCACCACCAGGTTGGTGTGCAGAGGGTCCAGCCCCCGGGCCACGCACTCCGCCGAGGCATAAAACGACTTTAAGTCGATGGCCACATATACTTTTTTCGCCACGGTCTCCCCTCCCCTCTTTGATCTTTTTCTCTATTGTACAGGATAGAACATCTGTTTGCAAGTGCAAAGTGCAAAAAACGGCTCCCACCTGTTTGGTGAGAGCCGACAGGCCCTTGATAAGGATACCGGTTTCAGCTTTTTCCGTGGATAGCGGTCCCGCACTTGGGGCAGGTGATGATAATCTTACCCTTACCCCGGGGTACACGGCAGACAGTGCGGCAGTTTGGGCAGGTGAAATACTTATGCTCCTTGTCCGCGCTGCGGGCCCGACCATTCTTGATGGGGTTCACGACCTTGGCGAGAAACCAGGCATTCTCCCTGCGCCGCTTGGGCAGATTCCTGGAGAACATGCGAAACAGGATCCACACCATCAGCAGGAAAACCGCCGTGGATAGAATTGTGTGGACCGTCTCGCTGCTGTATTTTACAAACAGGTTCACGGTGTTGAGCACCAGCAGCAGCACCAGCGACGCCCAGCCCAGCTGGTCGGAGCCGTTGCGCCCGTACATAAAGCGGGAAAGCGCGTTGCCCAGTTTTTGGAAGAAACTCATAGCGATGCCTCGATTCCTGCGGGGGATTTTCACCTGAATTATTTTACAGGAAAAGGGCCGCCAGGTAAAGGGTGATTTTACAAAGTTTACAAATTTGTTACGAATTTTTTCGTCGGGGCGCTTTACTTTCACGAACTAAAATAGTAAAATGAGAGAGAATTATAAAGGAGGGCAAACGCCATGCTGCATCCTGCCAAATCAAAAATCGCCACCAAGCAAAAGAGCGACCTGCTGTATAAGGCCATTTTGATGCTGGAGACCGAGGAGGAGTGCTACAACTTCTTTCAGGATCTGTGCACCATTTCGGAGATGCGCTCCATGGAGCAGCGCTTTGAGGTGGCCAAGCTGCTCAACGAGGGCATGATCTACAACGACATTCTGGAGCGCACCGGGGCCTCCAGCGCTACCATCAGCCGGGTGAATCGGTCCCTGCTGGGCGGAGCCGGAGGCTACGAGAGCATCCTGGAGAAAATGAAGGAGAGCGGCGAGGAATGAACGCTTACCAGGGCCTGGCCGGGGCTTATGACTCCCTCACCGGGGATGTGGAGTACGAAAAGCGGGCGGATTACCTGGAAAAGCTCTTTACCCGCAGCCGCATCCCGGTACACACAGTGCTGGACCTGGCTTGCGGTACCGGCACCATGACCTGGCTGCTCACCGGCCGGGGCTATGAGATGATCGGTGCGGACGCCTCCGAGGAAATGCTGGCCGCCGCCATGATGAAAAGCGGCAGCGTACCGGGCATCGCCCCCATCTTCCTGCACCAGTCCATGCCCAAGCTGGATCTGTACGGCACTGTGGACGCGGCCATCTGCTGCCTGGACAGCCTCAACTACCTCACCTCCCCCGCCGACGTGCAGCGGACCTTTCAGCGGCTGCATCTGTTCATCGCCCCGGGCGGGGAGCTGATCTTCGATGTGAATACTTTGGATAAGTTTCAAAGCCTGGACGGCCAGGTGTTTCTGGATGAGACGGAGGAGAGCTACTGCGTGTGGCGTACGGAGTTTCGGCGGAGCATCTGCACGTATTGGGTGGATCTGTTCCGCAAAGGAACGGACGGGCGCTACTGCCGGGATACCGAGCTGCACCGGCAGCGGTACTACGCCCCGGAGGAGCTGACAGGCTGGCTTCGGGAGGCCGGGTTTGGGAACATCCGCGTGTACGGTGATTGCCGCCTGCGCCGGCCCAAGGACGGCGAACAGAGGATATATTTCTGCTGTACGCGGGAGTAATTTTTTTGCGGGGCGGGGTAACCACGCCCCGCTGCACATTATATTAACAGTAAAGGAATTTTCATGCTATGAGCGATAGAATTGTCAGAGCCATCACCTCCGATGGCATGGTCCAGGCGGCTGCCATCAGCAGCCGCGATCTCACTGAGCGCGCCCGGCAGATCCACAAGACCCTGCCCGTGGCCACGGCGGCCCTGGGCCGCACTTTGGCCGGCTGCGCCATGATGGGCAACGCCTTAAAGGGCCAGGGCGCCAGCCTGACCCTTCAGATCAAAGGCACCGGCCCTCTGGGCACCATTCTGGCCGTGTCTGACCCGGCAGGCAACGTCCGGGGTTATGTGGCCAATCCCCAGGTGGACCTGCCCCTGCGGCCCGACGGCAAGCTGGACGTGGGCACGGCGGTGGGCGCCGAGGGCGGCACCATGACCGTTATCAAGGACCTGAACATGAAGGAGCCGTATGTGGGCACCGTGGACCTGCTGGGCGGCGAGATTGCCGAGGATATTGCCAGCTATTTTGTGGAGTCGGAGCAGATTCCCACAGCCTGCGGGCTGGGAGTGCTCATTGAGCGGGACCAGAGCGTCCGGGCCGCCGGAGGCTATCTCATCCAGCTGATGCCTGGGGCCGACGAGGACACCATCACCAGGGTGGAGGGCGGCGTCCTGGCGGCGGGGAATGTGTCCGCCATCCTGGACAAGGATCCGGATCCGGAGCATCTGCTGAAAACGGTTTTGTCCGACTTTGATGTGAAGATTTTGGAGTCCGATCCGGTGGAGTATAAGTGCTATTGCAGCCGCGAGCGGGTGGAGCGGGCGCTCATTTCCCTGGGCGCGGAGGAGCTGAAAAATATCCTCCGGGAGCAGGGCTCCTGCCAGATGACCTGCCAGTTCTGCGATGCAGTGTACAGGTTTGACGGCCCCGAGCTGCAAAAGCTCATTGATACCATCGATTGATAAGGGTAGACACGCCTGTCAGCGCGCCTTTGCGGCGCTTTTTGTCCTTCTCACCTTGACGGGCGTCAGCCCGCCTGCGGCTCAAAAGCCAAAAATCTCTCGGAAATCCTTCGCTGACAGGTGCGAAGCAGTTTTGTCGCGCAGAAATGTGTCTAGACAAGGAAAGGTCCGCAGGGAATACTTGTCGTATTTCCAAGGGAATTGACGCAGTATGGACGCATTTCTGCCCGTCAAAACCGTGTCTACCCTTGTCAATTGATGGTAGTTTGGAGACAAAAAAATAATTGGCAAAATATGATTTTTGGTGTTGACAACTGGGCATATTTTCGGTATAATAAACCCTGTCGTTACGAGTGGAACGGCTAAACCGGGAGCATAGCTCAGCTGGTTAGAGCACCTGCCTTACAAGCAGGGGGTCACTGGTTCGAGTCCAGTTGTTCCCACCAAATTTCATTTGGCCAAGTAGTTCAGTTGGTTAGAACGCCAGCCTGTCACGCTGGAGGTCGTGGGTTCGAGCCCCATCTTGGTCGCCATATGCCTCTGTAGCTCAGTTGGTAGAGCAGCGGACTGAAAATCCGCGTGTCGTTGGTTCAACTCCGACCGGAGGCACCATTTGCGGGCGTAGCTCATCTGGTAGAGCGCGACCTTGCCAAGGTCGAGGTAGCGAGTTCGAGCCTCGTCGCCCGCTCCAAACAGAGAAACGGCCCCGAAAAGCCGTTTCTCTTATATGGTGACATAGCCAAGTGGTAAGGCAAGGGTCTGCAAAACCCTCATTCCCCAGTTCAAATCTGGGTGTCACCTCCATATTAACGAAACGGTATAGATGCGTCTGGCGAAAAGCCAGGCGCATCAACCGTTTCCGGGCTTTTTCAGGCCCGGATTTCTTCTTTTGAACCATAGATTTTTATGGAGTTTTCAGAGCAACTGATCGGATTTGAACTGGAGGATCTCATGTCTTGGACAGTTTCCAACCTCCGGTGCCTTTTAGAGAGGACTTTTCTCTCCAAAAAAGCGGCATCATTGCAGAAAAAGAATCACAAATATTGGGGTGTCGTTTTGTCGGCTTTGACGAGCCGAAAAAGCGGCGCCCTTTTTCAATTTCTAAAAGGGCGCTGGCTGCAGCGTCTGAAACGGCAGGCCGGAGAAAACCTCTCCGGCCTTATTTTTTACAACAGGAGGATCGTTCACATGGGCACCCAAAACACAAGCCGTCAGCTCCGCTACCTTGAAGAAATCCGTATTTCCCTGCACCGTGCTGGCTTTGGAACCTTGCCGTTGGAGGGAGCGCAGTTGCCTGTCCTTTGGAACGGCGCACCCCTCTGCCGCATCACCGGCAAGGGCAGCGTGTTCTATCGGCGGGAGGACGCGGACACGTCCCAGGCAGAGGACGCCCTGTATCGCGTCGAGGACATCGCCGCGAAGACGCTGGAGTATATGACCGCTATGGAAGCCGCCCCGCAGCTCAAAGCCAGCGGACTGGATGGCGACTACCGCATCCTCGCTGACTTTGGCGGCACGGTGCTGGCAGGTTCTCCGAGCAAATACGGCGTTCAATTCGTCACATGGGATTGGGACTATGACCGCACGGGTGTGGTACACGGGCACTACTTCATGGAGAACTATCGTCGGCCCCTCCGGCTCCGGCAAGACCACTCTCTGCAATCTCATGGCGCGGTTCTGGGACGTGCAGGGCGGCATCGTGTGCCTTGGCGGGTGGGATGTGCGGGAATAGAGCTACGACAGCCTCATCCGCAATTTCTCCTTCGTGTTCCAGCGGACCTATCTGTTCTCGGACACCATCGCCAATAACATCCGCTTCGGAAAGCCCGATGCCTCCATGGAGGAGGTGCAGGCCGCTGCAAAGAAGGCGCGGTGCTACGACTTTATCATGGCATTGCCGAACGGCTTTGACACCGTCATCGGCGAAGGCGGTGCGACGCTCTCCGGCGGCAAACGTCAGCGAATTTCCATTGCGCGCGCCATCATGAAGGACGCACCCATCATCATTCTGGACGAAGCCACTGCCAATGTTGACCCCGAAAATGAAAAGGAGCTGATGGAGGCTGTTGCGGAATTGACCCGCGATAAGACGGTCATTATGATTGTCCACCGGCTGAAAACCGTGCGCCATGCCAACCAAATTTTTGTTGTCGATCACGGTGAGATCGTTCAGCAGGGCACCCATGACGAGCTGGTTGCTGTTGACGGGCTCTATCGCCGCTTCGTGGTGGAGCGGCAGCAGGCCGCCGGGTGGAAGGTCTGATTTCACTTTGCATATTATTCAACAAAGCCCGTACCAGTTAAACTGATACGGGCTTTGTTATGCTCCGCGTCTATCCGCCTACCTTAACGCTGAACACACGATGCCTGCAAGGAGCAGAGAAGCACCTTGCAGCCTCTCTGCTCCCTCACTTTCTTGCTTATTTTCGGGGATTTTCTTCATCGTCCAGCAGGTCGGTCATATTCCGCAGGCTGATGCCCAGGGTGGACCCGTTGTGCAGCAGTGCCGAGGTGGCAGGTGGCAGTACACCCGCCACGCCCAGCGCGATCAGCGTCAGGTTGAAGCCCACGATGAAGCGGTAGCTGCCGTGGATACGCTCCATCAGTGCCTCACCGAGCCTGCGCAGTGTTATCAGTGCAAACAGATCCTCCGAGGCAACGGTGATGTCGGCGATCTCCCGGGCAATGGCCGCACCGGTGGAGATGGCGATGCCCGCGTCCGCCTCCGACAAAGCAGGGGAGTCGTTGACGCCGTCGCCCACCATGATAACGGTGTGGCCCTTCGCCTTTTCCTGCCGGATAAATGCGGCCTTGTCCTCCGGCAGCACCTCGGCATACACGGCGTCCACGCCCACCTCGGCGGCCACAGCCTCCGCCGTGCGGCGGTTGTCGCCGGTCATCATCACCACGTTGGCAAAGCCGCTCTCGTGCAGTGCCCTCACCGCCTCCCGTGCCTCCCGGCGCAGGGGATCGTGGATGCAGATGACCGCCGCCAGCTCCCCGTCTATGCAGAGGTACAGGTGGGAGTACGCGGCGGGCAGCGCGTCAAATTTCGGCTGCTCTCCCGCCGGGATGCGGCAGCCCTCGTCCTCAAAGACAAAGTGGGCGCTGCCGATGATGACCTTCTTGCCCTCCACCATGCTGGAGATGCCGTGGGCCACCACATACTGCACCTGCGAATGATACTCCTCGTGGGTGAGCCCGTGCCGCTTTGCCTCCGCTACCACGGCGTTTGCCATGGAATGCGGGTAATGCTCCTCCAGACAGGCGGCAAGGCGCAGCATTTCCGCCTCGTCGCGTCCGCCGAAGGGGATGACTGCCGCCACGGTGGGTGTCGCATAGGTCAGCGTGCCGGTCTTGTCGAACACGATGGTGTCCGCCTTGGCCACCGCCTCCAAAAAGCGTCCACCCTTGACAGAGATGTGATAGCCGCTGCTCTCCCGCATGGCGGACAGCACCGCAATGGGGATGGCCAGCTTCAGGGCACAGGAGAAGTCCACCATCAGCACCGAGAGCATTTTCGTCACGTTCCGGGTCAGCAGATACGTCAGCGCCGTGCCGCCCAGCGTATAGGGCACCAGTCTGTCCGCCATCCGGGAGGCTTTGTCCTCGGCGGTGGATTTCAGCTTATCCGACTCCTCGATCATGCGAACTACCCGGTCATACCGCCCGCTGCCGGAGGATTTCTCCACAGAGATGACGCACTCGCCCTCCTCCGCTACCGTCCCGGCATAGACGGGACTGCCGGGATGCTTCGCCACAGGCATGGATTCGCCGGTGAGGGAGGACTGGTTCACCATGGCCTCGCCCTCCACCACCCGGCCATCCAGCGGGATCATGCCGCCGGTGCGGATCACGATACGGTCCCCCGGCTTCACGTCGGTGATCTTCGTCAGCACCTCGGCGCCGTTTGCCTGCAGCCAGACGCTGTCCACCCGCAGGCTCATGGCGGAGGCAAGATCGGCCACGGACTTTTTGTGGGTCCACTCCTCCAGAATTTCGCCCAAATGCAGCATGAACATGACAGAGCCTGCGGTGGCAAAATCGCCCCGTACCATGGACACCGTAACGGCGGTGGCATCCAGCACGGCGACGGACAGTTTGCCGTGCCACAGTGCCGAAAGCCCCTCCCGGATGTACTTTACGGAGCGGAACAGTGCCAGCGCCGTGGTGATGGGCGCAGGCAGAAACAGCTTGGAGATGCATCTGCGCATAACGGCAACTGCCAGCTTATCCTCAAACTCCCGGTTCAGTGCACGGGAGGTGTGCTCCGGCACCAGCTCCATGGCCTCCGCCTTGGCGAAGGAGAATACTGCCAGCGCACGGAGTATGCTTCCGCGCTCCGCGTCATAGAGCACCACTGCGTCCTGCGTCCGGTCGTAGACCCTGACCTCCCGTACGCCGTCCTGGGCGCGCAGATAGTATTCCAGCACATCCGCTTGGGATAACGTCATCCGTCCGCAGCGCAGGTGCACCCGCAGCCGCCCCGGTAACTCATGTAGGATCGTGCATTTCATGGATCACTCCGCCTTAGCGTCCTCCGCGGAAGCGTCCTCCACCACAGCAGCAGCCTCCGCCTCTGCGCGGCGCTCGTTGATGGCCTTGGCTTCTGCGTAGATGTCATCCGCACCCTCACGCACCGCCGTGACCGTTTTCATCACGCCCTCCTTAGCACGCAGTGCGGCGGCAGTGGTGTGGGCGTAGACCTTCTTGGCATCCCTGCTGCCCAGCAGCTTGATGCCTGCCGTGCCGAACAGCACGCCTGCTGCAAATAAACCGAGTTTTTTCATAATGATTGTCCTCCTATATAAAATATATATGTCAAACCGATGGCCGCGATGGCGGCATCGGAATGATCTTACTGTTTCTTCTTCCCAAAGCTACTCTCAAAACAACGGTGTAATCAACGCCCATATGTCCCAAGGCATCCCGGTGTATTTCATTACCTGCCGCCGAATTTGATCCTCACGATCTGCATTTTCATCATTCCGTCGCCGATTTTGGCGAGAAAACGGAAAAAGCCGCTGACGGATGGGTCTTTCAAATCGGTGTAGCCCAGCATATAGCCTCGGCTGGTGACCTGCAAGCGGCTATCCCACGCACTGATCTCTTGGGGAGCGTCCGAAACCGCAAAATATGCGCCGACATCCTTGATTTTCGCGCTTTTGAGCCATGTTTTTGCAATCATCTTCACCGCCGTCCGATTTGCAGCGTCAAACACCAGCACGCTGCCCGGAAAAGCGTCTGCCATTTGCTGTACCAGCGCCTTGACCTGCTCAGTCAAAAAGTAGTAGAACACCCCGGAGGCAAAGAACACCGCGCCGTTTGAAGCGTCAATTTTTCTAAACCATTCGGTATTGTTCAAATCGCATGGGATATTTTCCTCACGCTCCCCGGCGGGCAAAAGCTCGTTACGCACGGCTATGACATCGGGAAAGTCCAGATTGTAAATTTTACAGCTGCCGTTGTCGCAGCTTCTTCCAGTGCTGTCCAGCCCGCAGCCCAGATTGACCACCGCCGCATTGGGGTGAGATTTCAGATAATCCCGCACCTCAAAAGCAAGGTCATTCTGCCGCACGGCCACCTCCAGTGAACCGAAACGCTGCATCAGGCCGCGGGAGTTTTTCTCCGCCTCTGAAAAATCGTAGTCGATTTCGTTAATCAGCCGCACCGCTGTTTCATCCCGGTAAAGATTCGGGTATAGTTCTGAGCAGACCTTCCGCGCATACAGCGGAATGATCAGCGTCTCCTGTACGGTGTTTTTCTCGATTTTATATTTCACGGGTAAAATCATAATCTACCTCCTTATCCCAACGCCACATCCAGCGTCATCATGACGCTAAAGCCCACAGCAAAGAAAATCGTGCCGATGTTGGAGTGCTTTCCCTGTGACATTTCGGGGATCAGCTCCTCCACAACCACATAGAGCATGGCGCCCGCTGCAAAGCTCAGCAGATACGGCAGCGCCGGGATCACAAGCTGCGCCGCAAGAAGCGTCAGCACCGCGCCGATAGGCTCGACAACGCCGGAAAGCACGCCGCCGAGAAATGCTCGGTTCTTGCGTTCCCCCTCCGCCCGGAGCGGCATGGAGATGATGGCTCCCTCGGGAAAATTCTGAATGGCAATGCCGAGGGACAGCGCCAGTGCGCTTGCCGCAGTAATTTGCGTATTGCCCGAAAGAAAGCCTGCATACACCACGCCGACTGCCATTCCTTCCGGGATATTATGTAAGGTAACAGCCAGCACCATCATGGTGGTGCGCCCGAGTTTGCTTTTCGGACCCTCGGCCTGTTCACTTCCCACATGAAGATGGGGAATCAAACGGTCAAGCAGGAGCAAAAACAGCACGCCGCTCCAAAAGCCGATAAAGGCGGGGAGGAAGGACAGCTTCCCCATATTCTCCGACTGCTCAATGGCGGGGATCAGCAAGCTCCAGATGGACGCCGCCACCATCACCCCGGCGGCGAAGCCTGCGAGCGAACGCTGCACCAGATCACCGAGGGATTTTTTCATAAAGAACACGCAGGCCGCGCCCAGCGTTGTACCCAAGAAAGGGATCATGATTCCAAGAAAAGTTTCCATTTGCCTCACCGCCTTTGCATTGCGTTTTTATTTGTTCCTTCTGAAGCCCGCCTCGTCCCGGTATTCGGGATGTTCCTTTACATACGGGTCCTGGTCGCCGCAGATGGTATAGTCGCACCGGCAGCCGTCCACGCAGGTAGTCGTCCGCACCAGCTTGGCGTGCAGCAGCTCCATAGACGCAAAGTCCACATTACACAGGGCGGGCATAATATCCGTAAGACCGTGCTTGATAGCAAACTCCGCTGCCGGGCACGCCGTAAATTCATAATAAATAGGCTTGTCGGTTTCATAAGGCGCAACCGACATCTCGTAATCGTGCCATTTGTCGCAGCCGCTTTTCGCACGAACAAACGCCTTGTACATCAGCTTCCTCCAGAACGGCTTGTTGCAGTCCACAAATTTCAGCTTGCGGAAAGTCGGAAGAATCAGATTTTCCTCCATCTCTTCGATTTCACGGAACGAAGTAACTGCTTTGCAGACCACATAATAGCTCATGATGGCGATGCAGTCGTAGGTGCCGCCTACGCCGTTGTGGAAGTTCTTTTTGCCGCCCAAGTCGGTGCGCCAGTCGGAGAGAAAGACCGCGTACTGCCGCTGCACCTTTTCCCATACTGTCTCCCGCTCTGCTTCCGGATAGTGCAGGGCGATTTTCGCCAGGATTTCTTTCTTGCAAGGCTTTGAATACAGCACATGGCTTTTGCGGTCGAATAGAAGCTCGTTGTCCTTCATCTGATTGCCTCCCTCCTTGTTCTTTCTTGCGTGCATGAGACCATCTCAGATTTAACCCGCTTTTCGGCAGACAAACCACGCCATGCTTTTCAGGTTTCCCATGTCCACATCCGTATACATTCCATCCAGCCGTGCTTTCAGACTGGAAACCGTCTCATAGGGCGGTGTGAAAAAACCTGCCTTTTCATAAACATGCCGGACAAACCAATCCGTCCGCTTGTGCTCGCCCATCACATAAAAGCAGCCGCAGAATGTCCCGCCGGGTCTCAAAACCCGGAAAACCTCCCGATAAGCGGCTTCCTTGTCCGGAAAAGCATGAAAGCCGTTCAGCGACAAAACGATGTCAAAGGTGTCGTCTGCATAGGAGAGTGCTCCCACATCGCCCTGCCGGAAGGTTACATTTTTCAGGTGCAGACGGTCAGCCTTTTCCCGTGCCTGCCTCATCATATCGGGCGAATAATCGAGACAGGTAATGTCCGCCTCCGGCATAGTCTGATAAACCGGCATGGTCAGAATCCCTGTTCCCACCGGCACTTCCAGCAGCTTACCGGAGAAATGCTCCGGAATCCCGGACAGTGCCTTTTCCAGATAATCGTCGTTTTCCGCCTTGTTCATTGCCCACACCAAACGGCACACCGCTTTTCCGCTCAGGGTGGAGCAGGTGATCATGCCGTCATAAAAGCTGCTTTCGCCTGTCATTCGGTACGCACCGCGAATGACTTCTTTGCGTTCCATGGTTTTCTCTCCGCGTTTCAATCAACACACGACCGTTTCCGATCTCATTTTTTCAAAATGTCCACGATTTTCGCAAAGTCCTCCTTTGCCTCCTTGAAGATCGGCAGCATACAGTAGCAATGCACCATCTTCGGGCGGGCGGACACCGTATAGGGGACATTTGCCCGTTTGCAGGCTTCCTCAAAGTCCGGCAAAGCACCGTAGAGCACCTCGTCGGCAGAATAGAAGAAGTGAATATCGCCTACGCCGGTAAAATCTCCCCGGGAGCCGGAGAGCATATAGTCCGGCACATTCTCGCAGCCATGCCGCATGAACTTTTCCACCGTCACCATAAAGGCATAGTCGATGGAAACGTCCCGTTTATTGAGCGCCTGCATCCGCGCCTTTTCCGCGTTGTTCCACGGCACCTCGCCGGGGGATACGGCGACGATGTGCTGCGGCTGCGGCAGCGGCTCGGGCTGCGCGTTGTTGTGCGCCGCAATGCCCAGCGCCAGCGCACCGCCGGAGGAAAAGCCACAAGTGCTGACATTTCCGCCGCCGTACAGTGTAATCATTTTTCGATAACATTCGTACACCA
>ENA-UOJM01000845-UOJM01000845.1-human-gut-metagenome-genome-assembly--contig:-P116-NODE-845-length-34192-cov-18.436975_pt1 | contig 34192 bp, 30 predicted proteins | sample MGYA00242349_ERZ723896 | MGnify/ENA metagenome assembly ERZ723896 | reverse complement strand
CCTCGGCGGTGAGCAGGATATCAAAATCCGGGCACTTCTTCAGCAGCTCCGCAGCAGCAGCTACGGTCAGCTCGGCATCGCCCAGCATGATGAATGCGGCAATGTCCATGTGATCGTTCACCTTGCAGATGGTCAGCTCACGGGTCAGACCTGCAACATGCAGGGTATAAGTTTCAGCCATAATCAAAATCTCCCTTTCGTATTGGAATCAGACAGGCAGTTTTTCGCCGCCCAGAACATGGAAATGCAGATGCTTCACGGTCTGGCCTGCGTCCTCGCCCACGTTGGAGATGATGCGGTAGCCGTTTTCCAATCCCTGCTCCTTGGCCAGCTTTGCGATAACGGTAAAGATGTGGCCCAGCAGAGCACCATCCTCCTCGGTCAGCACAGCGGCAGAGGAGATGTGCTTGCGGGGAACCACAAGGAAATGCACCTTTGCCTGCGGGTTGATGTCGTAGAATGCCACTACCTGGTCATCCTCGTACAGCTTTTTAGAGGGGATCTTGCCCTCTGCGATCATGCAAAACAGACAATCTTCCATGGGGGAACACTCCTTCCTGCTTCTACAAAAGCCCGCCGCCCCGGCGCGCATCCGACACCGGGCGCGGGACATGGATCTTTTTTAGCCCAGAGCCTTCTTGACGATGGCGCTCACAGCAGCCAGCGCCTCGTCGATCTTGGTCTCGTCCTTCAGACCGGCCATTGCAAAGTCCGGCTTGCCGCCGCCCTTGCCGCCGGCAATAGCGGACAGTTCCTTGACCAGCACACCGGCCTTGAGGCCCTTTTCCTGTGCCAGCTTGTTCACGGTAACGGCCATGGTGATCTTATCCTCAGCCTTGCCCACCAGAACAGCCACCACAGGGTTCACGGCCTTGTCGCGGATGCTGTCGCACATGCCGCGCAGGGTGTCACCGGTGGTACCGGTAAAGTATGCAGAAGCGATCTTCACGCCGTCTGCTTCCTCGGCATTGTCGAACAGGCTGTCCACCTTGGAAGCGGCGATCTTTGCCTTCATCTCCTCCAGCTCGCGGCTCATGGCCTTGTTCTCAGCCATCACAGCCTCGGCGCGGGCGGGCAGAGCAGCCACGTTGTTGGCCTTGAGGGTGTTGGCCACATCATGCAGCATAGCCTCCTGCAGGTTTGCACGGATCAGCAGGTTGCGGCCGGTGACAGCCTCGATACGGCGGATGCCGGCAGCCACAGAGGACTCGCTGACGATCTTGAAGCCGCCGATCTGGGCGGTGTTCTTGACGTGGGTGCCGCCGCAGAACTCGGTAGACCAGCCCTCGATATCCACCACGCGGACCACCTTGCCGTACTTTTCGCCAAACAGAGCCATTGCGCCCAGCTTCTTGGCTTCCTCCACCGGCATCTCCTGCACGGTGACATTCATGGAGTCAAAGATCTTATCGTTGACGATCTTCTGCACCCGTGCCAGCTCCTCGGCGGTCACGGCGCTGAAGTGGGTGAAGTCGAAGTGGGTGATGGAGGCATCCTGATAGGAACCAGCCTGATGCACATGGTCGCCCAGCACCTCACGCAGGGCAGCCTGCAGCAGGTGGGTAGCGGTGTGGTTGCGGGCAATGGCCATGCGGTAGTCCTTGTCCACCTGTGCGGTCAGCACATCGCCCACCTTCACAATGCCGCTCTCCAGCACGCAGGTGTGGACGTAGTAGCCCTTGGGGGTCTTTTTCACGTCCAGCACGCGCAGGCTGCACTCGGCACCGTTCAGCACGCCGTGGTCGGCAGCCTGACCGCCCATCTCAGCGTAGAAGGGGGTCTTATCCAGCACCACCAGCACGCCGTCCTTTGCCTCCTCGTCGGTGGCAATGGCATCGGTCAGGGTCTCTTCATCGCTCAGCGCCACAACGGTGCCCTTGTCGGTCAGGGTGTCGTAGCCGGTAAAGACGGTGGGCTCGGCCTCCAGTGCGCCGAACAGATCCTCGCTCCAGCCGGAGATGTTCTTCTTCAGGCGCTCGGCACGGGCGCGCTCCTTCTGCTTGGTCATCTCGGCGTGGAAGCCCTCCTCGTCGATCTCGATGCCCTGCTCCGCAGCGATCTCCTTGGTCAGGTCGAGGGGGAAGCCGAAGGTATCGTTCAGCTTGAAGACGTCCAGACCCTTCAGCAGGTGCTCGTGAGCCTTTTCCAGACCGTCGATCATGTTGTTCAGGATGTTCATGCCGGCGTCGATGGTGCGGGCAAAGTTTGCCTCCTCGGTGCCGATGACCTTCTTGATATAGGCGTCGTGCTCACGCAGCTCGGGGTAAGCGGATTCGCTGGACTGGATGACCGTCTCCACCAGCTCCACGAGGAAGGGGCGGCTGATGCCCAGCATACGGCCATGGCGGGCAGCGCGGCGGAGCAGACGGCGCAGCACGTAGCCGCGGCCTTCGTTGGAGGGCAGGATGCCGTCAGACACCATGAAGGTGCAGCTGCGGATGTGGTCGGTGATGACGCGGATGGAGATGTCCTCCTTGGGGTTGGTGTCGTAGGTCTTGCCGGCGATGCGCTCCACATGGTGCAGCACGCTCTGGACGGTATCGACCTCGAACAGGTTGCCCACGCCCTGCATCACGCAGGCCAGACGCTCCAGACCCATGCCGGTATCAATGTTGGGGCGTGCCAGACGCTCGTAGTGGCCCTTGCCGTCGGCATCAAACTGGCTGAACACCAGGTTCCAGATCTCCATATAGCGGTCGCAGTCACAGCCCACGCCGCAGGTCGGCTTGCCGCAGCCGTACTCGGGGCCGCGGTCGAAGTAGATCTCAGAGCAGGGGCCGCACGGGCCGGAGCCGTGCTCCCAGAAGTTGTCTTCCTTGCCCAGACGGACCATGTGGTCGGGGGCAACGCCCACCTTCTTGGTCCAGATGTCGTAAGCCTCATCGTCCTCTTTGTAGACGGAGATGTGCAGCTTATCCTTCGGGATCGCCATCCACTCGTCGGAAGTCAGGAACTCCCATGCCCAGGGAATGACCTCTTCCTTAAAGTAATCCTGGAAGGAGAAGTTGCCCAGCATCTCAAAGAAGGTGCCGTGGCGGGCGGTGATGCCCACGCGCTCGATATCCGGGGTGCGGATGCACTTCTGGCAGGTGGTCACGCGATGACGGGGCGGCTCCTCCTGTGCCAGAAACCACTTCTTCATGGGAGCCATGCCGCTGTTGATCAGCAGCAGGCTGGGGTCGTTCTTGGGTACCAGGGGGAAGCTGTCCAGACGCAGATGTCCCTTGCTTTCAAAGAAGCTCAGGTACTTTTCGCGCAGTTCATTCAAACCGGTCCATTGCATAGATCTTTCTCTCCTCAATCATTTTTGGCGCTCATGCGCCGTTTTTATGCTGTTATGGCAGAGGGGCGGCACGGAGAAAAAACAAAAAACAGCCCTCATCCCAAAAGGGACGAAGGCTGCTTGTGCATCAAACTCCGTGGTACCACCCAAATTGCAAAGGATCACTTGTCCCCTGCCGCTTTCGGCGCATTAACGCTGCGCAGCGTCCGGTTTACATTCGCCGGAAGCTCCGGGGTGGCGCGAAATGATCCCGACCGGAGCACCTTACAGCCGTGGGCGCTCTCTCTGGACGGTGGTGTGTGCATTTCTGACCCCATCATTGCCATCTGTCATAATTTTACATTCCGCAAAGCAGCGCAGTGCCCCTTTGCGTACAGCTAAATTATAGCATACGCAAAACGTTTGTCAACGGTTTTGAGCAAAATTTACGGCACCCAGATGCGGCGCACCTCCAGCACCTTGCCGCCCTGCACCACCAGCGTGGTATTATAGGTGGTCCAGTTATCGGGGTCTGCATTGATCGCTGCTGCCACTGCATCCGCGCCCGTAGTCTCCACGGCTTCGGCCTGCGGGTCGGCAGAACTGTCCTTCAGCACTACATCCTCTGCCAGCGGCATCGTCTTTTCTCCCATCTCATAATAGAGCGGGTAATCGTCAAAGGTCATCGTCCGGTAGGTGTCATCATCCTCCAGCTTCAAGTCCAGCCCGCCGGGCTGCTCCATGCCGCCGTTGATGCTTACAAGATGGTATTCGTCATTTTTTTCGATGCTCGTCACCGCATCGTTCACGACCTGATTCCATGCTGCACCCTCTTCGTGGAAGGTGATCTTGTCGCCAACGGCAAGGTTTTCAATATCCTCTTTCTTATAAATGTCGTAACCAAACACCTTTGCAGTCAATTTGCCGTCCTGTACGCCGGAGGTAATGGAGGCAGAAACAAATGTGGTGGTCTGCGTGTCATCAAGGTCATCCAGCGTCCACGTCAGCATGTTGATGGGCTCCGTGACCCCTTCCTCTGCCACATGGGACGAGGCCGGCACTGCACTGGATGCGGGGGTGCTGGCGGGGGTGCCGGAGCTGCCGCAGGCCGTCAATGCGATGCCCGCAGCCAGAACAGCCAGAATCTTATATTTCAGGTTCATAAAAATACCTTCTTTCTTGACGCGGTAGATTTATTCCGCTACAATAAAAACGAATCAAGAACCCATTCTATTGCAACTGATTTTAAGATAGAGAGGAATTTCCCGTGAAAATTTTAAAAGTAAAGTGTCTTGCCCCTACCCGGCTGGACAATTATCTGACCCAGCAGTACCCCGCCCTGACCCCCGGCCGCCTGAACAAGGCGCTGCGGGAGAACAAGATCAAGCTGAACGGCAAAAAGCAGCCGCTTTCCACCCGCGTGATGGCAGGCGATGAGATCAAGCTGTTCATTCTGGATGACGTGCTGGACGCCGACCGCCGGGTGGAAGGCCCCGCGTGGAAGAACGCCCGCACCCCGGCGCAGGTGGTGTACGACTGCCCGCAGATCCTGATCGTGAACAAGCCCGCCGGTGTTGCGGTGGACGGCCCGGAGGACGATACTCTGCTGAACCGCGCCCTGCTGTACCTGAACAAGCAGGGCGAGTACAAGGAGAACGACCTGTACACCCCCGCCTTGTGCCACCGGCTGGACACCGGCACCAGCGGCCTTGTGATCATTGCCAAGACCCCGGAGGCTGAGGAGCTGTTCCTTTCCGCCATCAAGAACCGCGAGGTGCAAAAGACCTACCTCTGCGTCACCTTTGGCCGTCCCATGCCGCCGGACGCCACCTTGGGCGGCTATCTGCTCAAGGACGCCGACCGCGGCATCGTGAAGATCGTGGAGGACAAGCAGCCCGGTGCCAAGGAGGTGGAGACGCGGTACGAGACCATCGCCGTCTCCGGCCGTCTGGCCCTGCTGAAGGTGCAGCTGATCACCGGACGCACCCACCAGATCCGCGCCCACATGGCAAGCATCGGCTGTCCCATCCTTGGCGACAGCAAGTACGGAAACAACAGCGCCAACCGCGAGCTGAAGCTGAAGTATCAGGCGCTGTGCGCATGGGAGCTGACCATGCCCCGCTTCACCCAGCCGGACTTTGCCTTCCTCAGCGGCAAGACCTTCCACGCCCCGAAGCCGTGGTATTACCAGCAGGTGCTGGACGGCACTTTGAAGTAATAAAAAATGGAGATGTCCTGCCGGGCGTCTCCTTTTTTGTTACTTACAATAGAACGCTCAGACTCGCACCATATCCGGGGTGATCTCAGCCAGCGTATGGGCACCGCACATCTGCATGGTGTCGGCCAGTTCCCCGGCCAGCTTATCGATGTAGCATTTCACGCCCTCTGCGCCGCCGCCGTAGACAGCAGTCACGAAGGGGCGGCAGATCAGCACGCCGTCTGCGCCCAGCGCCAGCGCCTTGAACACATCCACACCGGTGCGGATGCCGCCGTCCACCAGCACCTTCACGCCGGTGCCCTTGAGGGCTGCGGCGATCTCCGGCAACACCTCGGCGGTAGCGGGGCACTGGTCCAGCACACGACCGCCGTGGTTGGACACCACAATGGCGGCGGCACCGGCCTGCTTTGCCTTCAGTGCGCCCTTGACGGTCATCACACCCTTGACGATGAAGGGGCGCTCGGCCAACTGCACGATCTCGGCCAGCTCCTCCACACTCTTGCTGCCGGCGGGCGGGGTCATGTTCTTCAGGAAGGGCAGACCCGCTGCGTCCACATCCATGGCCACGGCAAAGCAGCCGCTGGCCTTGGCCTGTGCCATTTTCTCGCGGATGGTATCAATGTTCCACGGCTTGATGGTGGGCACGCCACAGCCGCCCGCAGCGCCGATGGCGCGGGTAGCCATCTCCATCACGGTGGGGTTGGTGCCATCGCCGGTAAAGGCGGCAATGCCGTTTTCGGCACAGGCGCGCACCAGTACATCGTTATAGGTCATATCGGTGTAGGTATCGGAATAGTGCAGATTCACCGCGCCCACAGGGCCCGCAAAGAAGGGATAGCGGAAGCTTTTGCCGAACAGCTCCAGCGTGGTGTCCGGTGCACCGCCGGGGCACAGGGTATCCATGTTCACCCGGATATCGGCCCACTTATTATAATTGCGGATAGCGGTATCGCCCACGCCCTTGGCGCCCGGGCCGGGGATCTGGTTTTTACAGGCCACGCCGTTGCACACCGGGCAGGCCTTGCAGTATTGACCAATGCAGGTACGGGCATTGGCAAGTACTTCAGGATAAGTCATAAAAGCATCCTCCTTATATTTCCCGCCGCTGCGGCACAAAACGACCCACCGCAGTGCTCTTTGCCCTCAATATAGACCTATTTTAAAGATGCGTCAAGGGCTTTTTGTGCTTTCCGTCCATGCGGCAGAATACTTTCTCGCGTTTTTTCGTCATTTTTAAAAAAGTCTGATTTTTTTCAAAAAAATCCTTGACAAAAAGCCTGCTTTCAGGTATTATAGTGGAGCGCCAAGGGCACCCGCCCAAAGGCAGAACAAAAGATGTGGAAAGATGGCTGAGTTGGTCTAAGGCGCACGACTGGAAATCGTGTAACGTGTCAAAAGCGTTCTGGGGTTCGAATCCCCATCTTTCCGCCAGAAACCTGAAACAGAAATGTTTCAGGTTTTTTGTTTTGTCCGCAGTTTGCGGCGCTTGACATTTGCGTGCAGTTCCGTTATGCTGAAGCAAATACGTTTACCGGAAGGAGAGGTTTCCCATGGCATCTTCCCACAAAAAGCGCACTGGTCTGCGGGCGGCGCTGATCGTTCTGCTGTGTCTGGTTTTGGTGTGCGCGGTGGCTGCGGCAGTGCTGTACAGCTTCGTCAGCCGCAAGATCAAGGCATTCCAGAGCGGTGCCAGCTTTGCGCTGGACTACACCATCACCTCCACCGAGGCCGAGCCCCCTGCTCTTTACGCCCTGCTGGACAAGTTCGGCGGCACCACCGGCAGTCTGACCGGCCAGTACACCCCCCGGGCGGTGCAGCTGGCGCTGTACCCAACGGGCACCAGCACCGTCAACGATGCCCCTCTGACCCGGATGTACATCAGCGAGGAAGAGACCCTGTACGACGCCGGACAGCTGTACAACAAGCTGCGCAGCACGGTTGTAGCCGAGTATCCGCTGGCAAGCCTGCTGCTGCCGGGCTGGTCGCTGGGCAGCTACATCTCTCAGGACCAGCTGGCTACCCTGCTGGGGGTAGACCCCACTGCCACCAGCTTGCAGCAGGTAAACGACTTTCAGCTGGATCTCAAGCAGCTCAAAGCCGTGCAGCCCGCCAACGCCAAGGAAGGCTACCTTTACCTTCAGCTGCCGAACCTCGCCGCCGGTGAGGATGCGCCGCAGCTGATTCTGGGCATCGAAAAGCAGGGTCTGCTCAAGACCCTGTCCCCCAAGGTGCACATCCTTCTGGACGTGCCCGCCCACCACATCCATGCGGAGCTTTCCGGCACCGTGACTGCCGCCCAAACCGAGGTGACCGCGCCCACCTCCCGGATGCAGGACTCTGACGTGGAAAGCCTTGTGCAGCTGCGCAAGACCATCGAGAGCATTGTGCAGTTCGTGCAGAGCGCCGCCCAGAGCGATGCTGCCGCCTCCCCTGCCGCGTAAAGCCAAAACATTTTAAAAAGCAAAAAATCGGACAGACCGCGGTCTGTCCGATTTTTTGCTTTTTATGATCTCTTACTTCTTTACGGTCTTTTTACAGGGTGCACGCTTTGCCTTGGGCTTTGCTACGGCAGGGGCAGTCTTGGCTTCCGTAGCGGTCGCTGCCTTGGCAGCCGGTTCAGCCTTAGTAACAGGCTCGGCCTTGGTTGCCACGGCGGGAGCTGCCTTCACCTCTACTGCGGGAGCAGCAGGCTCAGCCTTTGCCTTAGCAGCCTTCTTTGCAGCGGGCTTTTCTGCCTTGACCGGCTCTGCGGCCTTTGCGGCGGACGCAGCGGGCTTCTCCTCTGCCTTCTTGGTGGTGCGGGGCTTGCGGGCTGCGGGCTTCTGGGCAGAAGTGGCTTCCTTGGCCGGTGCTGCCGTAGTCTCAGCAGCAGGTGCTTCCTCGACCTTAGCAGCACGCTTTACGCGATCCTTTACCTCAGAGATGACCCACAGCTGGTCGCCACCGCCGGGTACTTCCTGCCAGATCTGCAGCACAGCGCCCACCTCGGCACCGATGCCCACGGTGTCCACGCACTTGCCGCCTGCCCAAGAGGAGCGCAGACGCACGGTGCCCTCCGGGGTGTGCTCCACCTTCCACATCTGGGACGTGCCACCCACGTCCTCCCACAGGTGCAGCCAGGTGCCGTTGGCAGTGCCGGTCATGGTCAGATCCAGTAACTTGCCGGAAGCGCGGTTGCGGATGCGGTACACGCCATCGCCCTCTCGGACAAAACTCCACTCCTGCTCAGGTTTGTGGTCGTACTTGCCCAGACGGACAGTGCCGCCATCCTTGCTGCCTTCCACTGCTTGAATGACATTGCCGGTGTGAGCGGCAATGGTATAAAAGCGGTCGGCCTCGATCACAGTTTGTGCTACGGATTTCATGTATAAATCCCTCCCAATCATAAAATGCACAGATTTTTCCAATTCCTTCTTATAAAGAATACCACATATCGTGATTTTTCACAAGCAATTCGACAATTCTTTAGCACTTTATATAGAAAGCACCCTGTTTTCACCTGCTTTTTCGCCCCTTCGCAGGGGAGAAAGGCCGTTTTTTCTCCCTCTCGACATTTTGCCGTAACTGCGTTATACTGTTTCTATCAGGACTATCTGCCGCTCTGGAAGGGGCGGCTTTCTCGTTTTTGAAGGAGGATATTTGCCCATGACCCAGCAGGACCGCACTGCGGTGCAGTATCACAAAATGACCGAGACCCCTATCCCCCGGCTGATCCTCAGTCTGGCCGCGCCCACAATTTTAAGTATGCTGATCACCAGCATCTACAATCTGGCGGATACCTTTTTTGTGGGGCGCATCTCCACCAGTGCTTCCGGCGCGGTGGGTGTCGTTTCCAGCCTGATGGCTATTATACAGGCTCTGGGCTTTATGCTGGGGCACGGCTCCGGCACCATCATCAGCCGCCGCTTGGGCAGTCAGGATACCCACGCCGCCACCCGCTTTGCTTCCACCAGCTTTTTTACGGCGCTGGCCTTTGGCGTAGTGCTGGCAGTGATCGGCCTTGCCACCCTGCCGGACTTCATGATGCTGCTGGGCAGCACCGAGACCATTCTGCCTCACGCCTGCGCCTACGCCCGCCCCATCCTACTTGCCGCACCGCTGATGATCTCCAGTCTGGTGATGAACAACATCCTGCGGTATGAGGGCAAGGCGAACCTTGCCATGGTCGGGCTGGTCACCGGCGGACTGCTGAACATTGCACTGGACCCGCTGTTCATGTTCGTTTTAGGGCTGGGCACTGCCGGTGCCGGTATCGCCACTGCCCTCAGCCAGACCATCAGCTTTGGCATTCTGCTGTATATGTTCCTGCGGGGCAAAACGGTCAGCCAGTTCCGGCTTTCCGCCGTCACCCGGGAGCCGCGCGAGTTTTTGCAGATCCTTGCAGGCGGCGCGCCCAGTTTTGGCCGACAGGGACTGAACAGCATCGGCGGGATGCTGCTGAACATCGCCGCCCGCAGCTACGGCGACGCCGCCGTGGCGGGCATGAGCATCGTGTCCCGCATTTTTATGTTCATCCTCTCGGTGGCCATCGGCGTGGGACAGGGCTTGCAGCCGGTGGCGTCCTTCAACTACGGCGCACGCAAATACCACCGGGTACGGCAGGCTGCCATCTTTACCCTGAAAGCCGCCTTTGCGCTGCTGGTGGTACTGATCGCGGTGTGCTGGTGGAAGGATGAAGCTTTAATCCATCTGTTCCGGGATGACCCGGAAGTCACCGCCGTGGCGCTGCCCGCCTTCCGTTACCAGTGCTTTGCCGTCCTTTTGCATCCGGTGATCGTAGTGGCCAACATGACCTTTCAAAGCGTGGGCAAGGCCGGGCGTGCCACCTTTCTGGCCTGCTGCCGGCAGGGCGTGTGCTTTATCCCGCTAATCCTTGTACTGCCCCGGGTGCTGGGTCTTGTGGGTGTGGAGCTCTGCCAGCCCATTGCGGACGCGCTTACCTTTTTCATCTCGCTGCCCTTTTTGCTGGCCTTTCTGCGGCAGCTGGAACAGATGGAAGCAGACGTAGCCGCCCCGGCGCAGCTGTAATGCAATTGTAACCGTTTTTAGCCGCATTTTTCTGCAAGTTCTGCAATGAAAAATGCGGCTGTTTCGTATTCTGAGTGAACGGAAAAATTTTCCTCCCTGTTTTTTGCAAAGGAGTGTTTTTTATGAAGCGTGTTGTCTTGCGTATCGGCTGCGGGGCGGTCTGCGCTGCCCTTGCCCTTACTTTAGGCTGCGGCTGCGCCCTGCTGCCGCCCGCCACCGGCGTGCCGGGTGCTGCCAGCTCTGCCGTTTCTGTGCCCACGGACGACAGCGGCAAGCCCCTGTACGACCCCGCCGTGCTGAACGATGACCGTCTGCGGGTATTGTACTGCTATGACCGCGCGGGGAGCAGCACCACCATCCTGTGCGGCAGCACCCCGCTGCATCAGGCTGCCCGCAGCGAGAACGTCTCGCTGGTGGAGGACAGTGCCACCGGCATCGCAGACTACTGGCTGCGCAGCTGGTCCGACCCCACCGGCCGAGGCGGGCGCCGCACCGCCTTGTACGACAAGACCGGCACCGAAGTGATGTCCTTTGAGGGCGAGCAGAACGCTGCCCTGCAAAACGGCCTGCTGGTGCTGCAGGAGAGCCGCCTTGTCGATGGCGGCTACGTCCCGGAGTCCGGCTACGGCACCTACGGCACCTGTCAGGTCATCGACCTTGCCACCGGCGCAGCGCTGCCGGTGCCGGAGGGCGCATACAGCTGCACCCTATGCGGCGATAAGCTGGTGTTCAGCTGCTACGCCCGCCCGGAAGGGCTGGACGATTACGACTGGGATATGGATTACCAACAGAACCGCTGGGTAGTTGTGCAGGAAAAGGACGGCACCCCCGTCTACCGCGCCGATGCCGCCTCGGCATACCGCCTTTTCTACGACAGCGATACCCTGAGCGACTGGGTGGAGCTGGACGTTGCCACCGGAGCCGAGACCACCGACCAGATTTTGTATAACACCCAGACCGGCGAGCAGTACACGGGCTTTTTGCAGGTCTACCCGGGCGGTCTTGCCAGCTTTTCCACCGGCGATGGCCGGTACGAACTGCGGGATATGACCACAGAGGACCGCGGACTGATTGCCGCCTTTGACGAGCAGCCCAGCCAATATTTCCCGGGCTATGTGGTAACATGGCACAGCGGCGAGGATCATGGCTACGAGCTCTATGATCTGGAAACCGGCACCAAGACCCCGCTGTACGATGTGAACACCACCGATAACACCATAGCCGTCTACGCGCTGGACGGCAGCCTGCGGGTGTACAGCAAGGACAACGGCAAGCTGCTGACCGACACCACCGTAGAGCCGGTGGAGCACCAGCAGCGGGTACGGATGAGCAACTACGGCAGCGGCTACGTCTGGCTGAAATTGCAGGACAACGACCGCTACGAGACCACCGCCACCCGGCTGTACGGCCCGCAGGGGCTTGTCAGCGACCTGACCGCCCTGCAGGGCAAATACAGTTACGTCAACTACCTGACCACCGACCCCGACGGCAGACCCATGTTCTACGGCAGCCGCAGCGCTGTGGGCAGCGCCTACGGCAACGTATGCGATGTGCTGGACGCAGACGGCAAGGTAGTATTACAGGGGCTTGCCAGCTGCGCCGGGTACTATTCTAACAGCCTGAACGCCCTGCCCGACCATGTGTTTGCTGCACAACGGGGCTTCTATGTGGGCTGGATGGACACAAGCGGCAACTGGCTGTACTGCCAGAGTATTTTCTCGTCTGCCACTGCGGACGATGAACCGAGTTACGGCTATTGAGTTAGGAGGGCTTTCTTATGAAAAACGCTAAAATTTCCCGCCGCAGCTTTCTGCTGGGGCTGGCTGCCTGCTCCGCTGCCGGGGTACTGACCGCCTGCAAGGGCACGGATGCGCCCTCCGGCAGCACCGCCTCCTCTGTGGTAAAACAGCCCGCGTCCTCTGCAGCGTCCTCTACTGTGCAGCAGGCAGCGCCGTTTTTGACCGTGGAGGAGTTTCCCCCGCTGGATGGCAGCACCGCCTGCATTCCGCTGATGGCGCAGATGCTGGCCGATACCACCGGCATGGACCTGGAAGAAGCCCGCAGCAGCATCACCGTGAGCACCACCGCCTACGCATGGGAGAACTTTGGCCTGTACGACACCACCACCCGGATGCTGGTGGTATACGAAGCACCGGACTATGTAAAGAAAGAGCTGCAGGAGGCCAATGTGGAGCTGGAGCAGAAGCCCATCGGGGTGGACGCGCTGGTGTTCATCGTCAACGAGGACAACCCCGTGCAGGCACTTACCCGGCAACAGCTGCGGGACATCTACGCCGGGAAGATCACCAACTGGAAGGATGTGGGCGGCAAGGATCAGGAAATCGTTGCCTTTCAGCGCGGCGAGGACTCCGGCAGCCAGACCCTGTTCAAAAAACTGCTCATTCAGGGTGGCGAGCTGATGACCCCGCCCTCTGAGCTGGCACCCGCCGAAATGGGCGAGCTGGTGGACAGCATTGCCGATTACAACAACAGCGCCAACGCCATCGGTTTTTCCGTATATTACTACATCGACCAGATGTATTCCAAGCCCGGGCTGCGGCTGCTGGCGGTGGACGGTGTGACCCCCAGCAACGACACCCTTGCCGATGGCAGCTACCCCCTGTGCAACGATTTTTACGCCGTCATCCACCCGGACGCCGCCGCCGACAGCCCGGAGCGCCGTCTGTACGACTGGCTGGACACCGACGCCGGGCAGGACTGCATCAAAAAGTCCGGCTATGTGGCCGTCGGCCCGCAGACCACCGTCACCATCGTGGATTGAAATTGACAGACCTTCTCTCGTCTGCTACAATAAAGGCAGGATTTTGTCGATCTTTATGCAGCAGAATGCCGAAAGGAAGGTCTTACTATGGAACATCCCTCTCACCCGGTAGAAAGCCACTGGCGCACTTCCCTGCGCAACCGCATTATTCAGGCTTCCAGTCTGCTGGAGGTGCTGTTGTCCGGGCTGGTGCTGATCGGTCTGCTGCTCAGCGTTGTGCCCCTCATCCGCTGGATGCCCGGCCTGCTGTTCGATGGCAACGAAGCAGAGATCCGCACCTTTCTGGAGCGCAGTCTGGACATTGTGATCGGCATCGAGTTCATCAAGATGCTGGCTAAGCACAGCCCCGGCAGCAGCCTTGAGGTGCTGCTTTACGCCATTGCACGCCATCTGGTGGTGGGGCACGATTCCGCCGTGGAGAACCTGCTCAGCGTTGGCGCGATCGCACTGATCTTCATCGTGCGCAAGTTCTTCTTTGTCCCTGCCTTCGGTGCGCACCTGCCGGACGGTCACCCCGCGCCGGATCTTACCCCTGCCCAGAGCGGCATCCCCGCCGACTGGTTCCGTCGGCGGCATTCCGAAGCAAAGCCTGAGGAAGAGACCGAGACAAAGGAATAAGCAGATACAAAAACCACCCCGCAGTGGCCGGCGAACGGCTGCTGCGGGGTGGTCTACTATTTTCTGTTACTTTTTGCCGTGACGGCCAAAGCGGTACTCCTTGCCCTCGCGGATGCGCTGGATGTTGGAGCGGTGCATGTAAATGACCATTGCGCCCATGATCACCGAGCCGATGGCGCACACAGTAAGGTCGGCGGCAGAGTAGCCCCGGAACACGCCGTACAGAATGGTGAGCACCGGGTAGAGTGCCGCCATAGTCACGCTGCCCAGCGACACCATACCGGTGGGCAGCAGGCAGGCCAGAAAGATGACCGCCAGAAAGGGGATCAGCACCGGCTGGATGGCCAGAATGGTGCCGCCCGCCACCAGCACGCCTTTGCCGCCCTTGAAGCCGAAATACAGGGGCTTCAAATGACCGATAATGGCAAAGATGGCGGCAAGGTACACTGCCAGATACGGCGAGATCGTAGTGCTTTCCGGCATCAGGGTGAACAACCAACGACCGATGCACACCGCCAGCACGCCCTTGAGCACATCACCGAAAGCGGTAAGCGCTGCCGCCTTTTTGCCGAAGGTGCGCAGCATATTGGTCATGCCGGCAGCGCCGCTGCCGTACTTGCGCACGTCATCGTGGTACAGAAACTTGCTGACGAGGATACCGGTGTCGATGCTGCCCAGCAGGTAAGCCTGCACAGCGGACACCACCGCGATGAGAACAGATTTCATCATCTGAGCCTCCCTGACGTGTTATACGTCCTTGGCACCCACCTCGCCGGAGCCGCGCTCCCGCACGACCAGACGGATGGGCGTATGCTCCAGACCAAAGTTTTCGCGGATCTGGTTGATGAGATACCGCTGATAGCTGAAGTGGAACAGGTGCTTTGCGTTGACGAAGGCCACGAACGTGGGGGGACGGGTGGAGGCCTGCGTCAGGTAGTAGATCTTCAGGCGACGTCCCTTGTCGCTGGGGGGCTGCATCCGGGCGGTGGCGCGGGCCAGCATCTCGTTCAGCACGCCGGTGGGCACGCGGGCGCCGTTCTCGGCGTCCACATCCCGGATCAGCTGCATCAGTTTGTTCACGTTGTAGCCGGTCTGGGCAGAGATGAAGATGATGGGTGCGTAGCCCATAAAGCTGAAGCACTCGGCATAGCCGCGGCGCTGCAGCTCCATGGTGTTGGTCTCCTTGCCTTCCACGGCATCCCACTTGTTCACCACAATGATGCAGGCCTTGCCCTGCTCGTGGGCATAGCCAGCCACCTTGCTGTCCTGCTCGGTAAAGCCGACGGTGGCATCCACAAGGATCAGCGCCACGCGGCTGCGCTCCACAGCGGCCAGTGCACGTACCACCATGTAGCGCTCCAGACCATCACTGATGTTGCTGCGCTTGCGCAGACCGGCGGTATCGGTAAAGATGAACTTGCCGTAGGCGTTGTCCACCGGGGTGTCGATGGCATCACGGGTGGTGCCGGCCTCGTTGGCAACGATCATGCGGTTCTCACCCAGAATGCGGTTGGTCAGGCTGGACTTGCCCACGTTGGGGCGACCGATGATGGCAACAGGGATACGGTTCTCTTCCACCACGGTCTCGCTGAAGTCCAGATGGGCACACACGGCATCCAGCAGATCACCCGTGCCGTGACCGTGCACGGAAGAAATGGGCATCACCTCGTCAAAGCCGAGGTTGTAGAACTCGTACAGTTCCATGGGAGCCTCGCCCACCTTGTCGCACTTGTTCACGGCCAGGATGATGGGCTTATGGCTGCGGCGCAGCATATGTGCCACATCCTCGTCGGCTGCGGTCAGGCCGTTGCGCACGTCCGTGACCATGATGATGCAGTCGGCGGTGTCAATGGCGATCTGCGCCTGCTCGCGCATGTGGGCCAGAATGCCCTCGGTAGCCTTGGGCTCAATGCCGCCGGTATCCACCAGCAAAAACTCGTGGCCGTTCCACTCGCAGTTGGCAAAAATGCGGTCGCGGGTAATGCCCGGGGTGTCCTCCACAATGGCAAGGCGCTGGCCGCACAGCTTATTGAACAGGGTGGATTTGCCCACGTTAGGGCGTCCCACCACTGCTACGATCGGTTTGCTCATGGGGTCTCCTCCTTTCTTAAAAGGGGTAAAATACAATAAAAATGGCGTTATCAGCTGCCGCTCTTTCTTCTGCGGGCAATGTGCAGGCCGCTGCGCAGCAGGGCGCGGGCTTCGTCCCCGCCTGCCGTGGGCAGCACCTCCACTTTTACGCCCAGCCGCTCCCCCAGCTGCTCTACCGTGATATCGTCAAGGAAGGTATCCTTTTCCTCCCGCAGCATCACAGCCGGGATGCCCAGCGTTTTTGTGGCAAGCCTGCCTGCGCACTGGGCGATGATGTCGGTGGCGGTAATCAGGCCGGTCACACCCACATTGCCGCCGAAAAAGCGGTTCTGGATGGTGTGGACGTGCACAGTGATCATGGGGTACTGCCGGTGCAGCTCCTCCATCATGCGGGTGATGAGGGGCGCTGCCATGGTGCCGGTGACCACGTCCAGTTCCTTGGTGCCGTAGATGCGGTGGGGCTTGTCCAGCTCGGCCAGAAATTCTTCCTCGAACAGGCGCAGCATGCCCACGCCGTTTTCCAGCTGGTCGTAGTCCTCGTAGAACGCCGCCGCAGGGATGGGGCGGCCTGCCTTAAGGTACCATTCATCGCTGGGGTAGATGATGCGCTTGCCGTGGCGGCGCTTGCATTCATCGCCGAATTCTTCCATAATGTCGATGACCTCGGCACTGGTCTTTGCATCGTAGGGCACCTGCGGGTACAGATTTTTGCGGTAATCCGTAATGCCGCAGGGCACGGCTGCAATGCTTTGCACCATGGGGGTCAGCTCCAGCAGGTCGGCAAGGGTGCGGCGCAGCTCGTTGCCGTCGTTCACGCCGCGGCAGAGCACCAGCTGGCAGTTGACGGCAATGCCGCCCTCCACCAGACGGGGCAGGTACTTAAGCACCTCGCCGCCGCGCTTATTGGCCAGCATGCGCACCCGCAGCTGGGGGTTGGTGGTGTGCACCGAGATGTTGATGGGCGAGATGTGCATCTTGATGATGCGGTCGATCTCGTGATCCTGCATATTGGTCATGGTGATGTAGTTGCCGAACAAAAAGCTCAGCCGCTCGTCATCATCCTTGAAATACAGGCTCTCGCGCATACCGGGAGGCAGCTGGTCGATGAAACAGAACATGCAGTGGTTGGAGCAGGAATGCTTCGCATCGCCCAGATAGGTCTTGAACCCGCAGCCAAAGGGGCCGCGCTGCGGCCGCTGCACCTCCCACTCCCGGATGCCGTCTGCTACCCGGGCTTTCAGGTGGAAGCTGCTGCTGTCGGTATAAAAATCGTAGTCCAGCGTGTCGTTCAGTTCGTTATCGTCCACGCTCAGCAGCTCGTCACCGGGGGCAAGGCCAAGAGCCTCGGCCTCGCTGCCGGCATCCACCTGCTCGATCCGTATCGCCATCTGCATCCACCTCCTTGAAAGCACAAGAAGGGGAAGGCTTTGCGCCCTCCCCTTCTGTACATAACACCATTATGCCACCAATTACGCGCAAATTAGGCCTTCTTGATGACTTCCTCGCCCTTGTAGTAACCGCAGTTGCCACATGCCTGGTGGGGGAGCTTCAGAGAGCCGCAGTTGCTGCACTTGACCAGTGCGGGGGCCTCCAGCTTCCAAACATTGCTGCGACGCTTGTCGCGGCGGGCCTTGGAAAGATGTCTCTTAGGTACTGCCATATTTTTGCACCTCCTTGATGGGTTTATCTGTTCAGCAGTGATTTAAGGATTGCGAGCCTAGTGTCTACGGGGGCATCGGTCTGCTCTGCCGGTGGGCAGGTGCATTCCGCCTTTTTCTTACCGCACTGCGGGCAAAGCCCGGCGCAGTCGGGGCTGCAAAGCAGCACCGTGGGAATCTGGAACATAAACTCCTGATTGAGCCATTCGTCCACGTCCAAATGTCCTTTTTCGTCCAGCGGAAGATCGAAATCCGGGTCATCCAGATCCCGCTCCTTGACGATCCACTCCGTATCGACTGTCTCTTCCCGGGTGACCGGGTCCAGACAGCGGGCGCACTCTCCGTGCACCGATGCCTTTGCCCGCAACGTTATCTGAACCTCGTCGCCATCGGTCTGCGCGTCAAAGACGGCTGTGACCGGCTGCGGGATCCTTGCACCGGCATAATCGTACGCAGATAAATCACACTGAAACTCTGCATGGTACGGTCTTGCGCCGGCGGTGATAAACTTTCTCAGGTCAAATTGCATAGTACACCTCTGAAAAGGCTGCTTTGTTAGTATAGCGCCAAAGCAACCCTTTGTCAACACCAAAACAGGCAGAAAACCGAAAAAATTTATTTTTCTCCGGTCTTCTGCCTGTTGGAAAAGCCTTTAGCCCTGTTCTTTTATCAAATTACAGGTACTTCTTCACATCGTGGGGCAGTGCGGCCTCGTCTGCGCTGACGGTCACGGTGACCTTGACGCTGTCGCCGGCAATGGCTGCCATCTCGTCCAGCACAACGCCCAGACGGTTGATATCGTGATCCAGCACCTTCAGGATGCCGTCAATGTACAGGTCGGTGATGTCGTAGTTGCTTGCCATCAGGCCGGCCACAAAGCCGTACAGCATTTCGCCGCCGGAGATCTTGTACTCGTCCAGATCGATCAGACGTGCTGCAGGAGCGATGTCGTAGGTGAGCTTCATGCCCTTTTCCACGACGACCACGTTGCCTTTGGAGGTCTTGACCGCGTCGTTGATCTGGTCGATCATAGCCTTGGTCTTGCCGGAGCCCTTGGTACCAACAATCAGTTTAATCATAGTTCAGTCCTCCTGTATTTTCCACGCCTTGCGGCGGGAGATCATTTTTTTACGTTCAGCTTTTACTTCAGCTTTGCTTCCAGCTCTGCGGTCAGGCCCTCGTAGCCGGGCTTGCCCAGCAGGGCGAACATGTTCTTCTTGTAGCTTTCCACGCCGGGCTGGTTGAAGGGGTTCACGCTCAGCAGGTAGCCGCTGCAGGCACAGGCACGCCAGAAGAAGTAGATCAGGTAGCCCACATTATAAGCAGACAGGTCGTCCACCTCGATCAGCACCTCGGGCACACCGCCATCGGTGTGTGCCAGAATGGTGCCTTCCATGGCCTTGCGGTTGACCACGCTCATGTTCTGGTTTGCAAGGAAGTTCAGGCCGTCAAAATTGCCCTCCAGCGGGTCGATGAACAGATCCTGTGCGGGCTTCTTCACGTCCACGATGGTCTCGAACATGATGCGGGCACCTTCCTGAATGAACTGACCCATGGAGTGCAGGTCGGTGGAGAAGATGCAGCTTGCGGGGAACAGACCCTTGTTGTCCTTGCCCTCGCTCTCGCCGAACAGCTGCTTGTACCACTCGTTCATCAGGGTGAAGTCCGGCTCGTAGCACTCCAGGATCTCCACAGCCTTGCCCTTGCGGTACAGGATGTTGCGGATGGCGGCATACTTGTAAGCATCGTTGTCGGGGCTCAGCACGGAGAAGCGCTCCATAGCATCGGCAGCGCCCTGCATCAAAGCGTCGATGTCGATGCCGGCAGCGGCGATGGGCAGCAGACCCACGGCGCTCAGCACAGAGTAGCGGCCGCCCACGTCATCGGGAACTACAAAGGTAGGCCAGCCCTGTGCGTCAGCCAGCTGCTTCAAAGTGCCCTTGGCACGGTCGGTAGTGGCGTAGATGCGCTTGTTGGCTTCCTCCACGCCCATCTCCTTTTCCAGCAGCTCACGCAGCACACGGAAGGCCAGAGAGGTTTCAGTGGTGGTGCCGGACTTGGAGATGACGTTGATGGAGAAGCGCTTGCCCTTGCACAGGCTGATGATATTGTTCAGGTAGGTGGGGCTGATGCTGTTGCCGCAGAAATAGATCTTCAGACCATCCTCCAGCTCGTTGTGGTACATACCCTTAACGGCCTCCACAACAGCGCGTGCGCCCAGATAGCTGCCGCCGATACCGGCCACGACCAGAACGTCGGAGTCCTCGCGGATCTTGGCAGCGGCTGCCTTGATGCGGGCGAACTCTTCCTTGTCGTAATCCCGGGGCAGGGTCATCCAGCCCAGAAAATCGCTGCCGGGGCCGTTCTTGGCCTCCAGCTGCTTGTGGGCGGCTTCTACCTGCGGGTAGATGGCTGCATATTCCTCTTCGCTGATGAAGCTGGAGAGGTGTTTCGTGTTCAGTGCGACACTCATTTTATTAAAACCTCCAAACGATCTGCCGGGCCTTTGCCCTGCGAGGAAATATCTTAGTATAAGTGTACCGTTCCCTCCGGGTAAAGTCAAGGTCAAATTCCTTAGATTTCATACAATTTTAATAGTGTTTTTTTGTTTCTTCATCCAGATTTGTTCAGGTATCCAACAGTCCCGCCGGGCGTCCGGCGCACTTTTGTGCGCTGAAGCGCTTTTTTCGGCACAGGGTCAGGCTGCTGTTCCCCGCAGGCTGTCCCACAGCAGCTGCAACGCGGTGCCAAAATCCATGCACGGCGCATCGGCGGCGGCGCACACCGGGTACTCCCCCTGTACTGCTTCGCCGCACAGCAGCTGTGCCTTGCCCACCGTCTGCCCCCGGGTCACCGGGGCTTCCAGCGTGTCGGGCAATTCCAGCTGCACGGTCAGCTGTCCGGCGCTCTCGGCGGGCAGCAGAGCGGTGGCGGGCAGAGCAGCGTAATCCAGCGGAACATTTTCCTCCGTGCTGCCCTTTACCTTTAATTGCAGTGGACGCTCCTCCGGCAGGGGCACCGGTGCGGCGCGGTAGGCCGCAAAGCCGTAGTCCAGCAGGGTGGTGGCGGCTTCGAACCGTTCCTTACTGGAAGGTGCACCCAGCACCACGGCGATGAGACTCAGCCCGTCCCGGGTTGCGCTGGCGGTAATGCACACGCCCGCTCCGCCGGTGGTGCCGGTCTTGAGCCCGGTGATGCCGTTGTAACGCCGCAGCAGCTTATTGGTGTTCACCAGCTGGGTCTGTCCGCCCCGCAGGGTGTCCGTCCAGATGCCGGTATAGTGCAGCACCTCCGGGCAGGTGTTCAGGATGGTGCGGCTCATGATGGCCACATCCCGTGCGGTGGAAAGATGTCCCTCGGTGTCCAGCCCGCAGGCGTTGCGGAAAGTGGTGTGTTCCATGCCCAGCTCTGCGGCGCGGGCGTTCATCTGCTGCACAAAGGCAGGCTCGCTGCCGCCCACCAGCTCTGCCACCGCCACCGCTGCGTCATTGGCCGAGGACACACAGATGGCCTTGAGCATCTCGTCCAGCGTGAACTGCTCCCCGGGCTCCAGCCAGATTTGGCTGCCGCCCATGTGGTAGGCGTGCTCGCTGACCGGCACGGCGGTGTCCATAGTCAGCCGCCCGGCGTGCACCGCCTCAAAGGTGAGCAGCAGGGTCATCACCTTGGTAATGGAGGCAATGGGCATGGTCTGGTCGGCATTCATTTCGTAAAGTACCGTGCCGCTGGTCTGGTCGATGAGCATCGCCGCGCGGCAGGGCAGAGTAAGCTGCGGCGGGGTGACCGTCAGGGTCTGCACTGCCGGTTCCGCCTGCGTTTGCACCGCCGGTTGGATGCGCAGTCCCTTGCCCTGCGCCGTGCCAAAGGCCAGTGCAAACAACCAGAAGCAGACCACCCCCGCGCACAGCAGCGCCAGATTTCTCCGTTCCATTCCGCATACCTCCCCGCGCAAACTCTCTTTTTGCAGTGTATGCCGCCGCCCGCGCCGGTATGCCGCTGGGCATTTTGTTCAGTTTTGGCGCATGAATTCTGTGTTTATATACAAAGTGTGAACACCTCTGTTGCAAAACGCTTTATTCTGCGGTATTCTGTATGTAGCAGAGACCTTCTGCATTTTGGATGTATTGATTTTATTTTGGAGGGATTTTTATGAGCACGATTTCTCGCCGTTCTTTCCTGAAGCTGGCTGGCGCTACTGCGGTTGCCACCGCCGGTGCTTCTATGCTGACTGGCTGCTCCTGGTTTGATAATATTGAGCTGGTGATCATGGGCAGCGTTGATGATGGCAAAACCTATAACGAGGTTTTCCACAAGACTCTGCCTCGCATTGCAGTCAACTTTGTAAAGGGCAACATCAATCTGGCTCTGGATCTGGCCAAGAAGTACGGCCCCGAGGATTACCGCGGCGCCGATGTGTCTGTTGACAGCAGCTACCCGAACTCTCTCACCTTTATCAAAGACGAAAAGACCGGCAAGGAGAGCCTGATCATCGCCGTCAAGCTTGCCATGGTCGAGGTCGATTACGAAGTATTGGTTAACGGCAAGAGCGTCAGCTCCGGCAAGCAGAAGTTCCCCAAGGGCGTGACGAAGATTCCCGAAGAGGATGCACTGGAGCTGGTCAAGAGCAATCTGAACTACCCGCCGTACGATACTGCTACTCTTGAGATCGATAAGGATTATCCCGACAACCTGACCGTCGTAAATGGCAAGGTTACCATTGCGCTGCTTGGCCACAAGGGCTGATATTCTGGTTTTCCCGGGGATGGACGTTTGTCCATCCCCTTTTTGCTGCCGTTTTCCCCCCTCTGCCGCCGGGCGGTGCAATTCCGGTCTTGCGTGCTGCCGTTGTTTTGTTATATAATGAAAAGTAGACCCTATTTTTATCCCATTTTGTGGAAAGGAACCCCTCTCATGCGAGTTTGTTTTTATACCTTGGGCTGCAAGGTCAACCTGAACGAGACCGGCGCGCTGGAACAGCTGTTCCGCGCCAACGGCTTTACCATTGCGCAGGAAGGCGAAGCAGCGGACGTGTTCATTGTGAACAGCTGCACCGTGACCAACTTCGGCGACCAAAAGAGCCGCAAGTGGCTGCGCCGCAAAAAGCGGGAAAACCCCGGTGCTGTGACGGTACTGACCGGCTGCTACCCGCAGGCCTTCCCGGAGGAGGCCGCACAGTTCATGGAAGCCGACCTTGTGTGCGGCAACGGCGACCGCAAGGCCATTCTGGAGAACGTACAAAAGCTGCTGGACGGCCACGAGCGCATCGTAGCCATTGCCCCGCACCAGCGCGGCGAGCAGTTCGAGGAGCTGCCGGTGGAGCGGTTCGAGACCCACACTCGCGCCTTTATCAAGGTAGAGGACGGCTGCAACCGGCAGTGTGCCTACTGCGTCATCCCCCGCGCCCGCGGGCCGGTGCGCAGCCGCGCCGAGGAGAGCATTCTGGCCGAGCTGCACCAGCTGGCCGCTGCGGGCTACCGCGAGGTGGTGCTCAGCGCTATCTCCCTGCCCAGCTACGGGCTGGACACCGGCACGAACCTTGTGGAACTGGTGGAAAAATGCGCACAGGTGCCGGGCATCGAGCGCATCCGTCTGGGCAGCCTTGACCCCGATATGCTCACCCCGGAATTCATCTCCCGCTTGGCAGCGGTGGACAAGCTTTGCCCCCAGTTCCACCTGAGTTTGCAGAGCGGCTGCACCGCCACCTTGCGCCGGATGCGCCGGGTGTACACCGCGCAGGAGTACGCACAGGTGGTGGAGCAGATCCGCGCCGCCTACGGCAGCCGCCCGGTCAGCTTTACCACCGACTGCATCTGCGGCTTCCCCGGTGAGACAGCAGACGACTTTGAGGAAAGCTGCGCATTTTTGAAAAAGATCGGTTTCCTCAAAGTGCATGTGTTCCCCTACTCCCGCCGCAGCGGCACCCCGGCTTATGATTTCCCGGATCAGATCCACGAGCGGGAAAAGCAGGAGCGCAGCCGCCGCATGAACGCCGTAGCCGAGCAGGTGCGCTGCGAGACGCTGGCCGCCTTTGAGGGCACCGAGGACGAGGTGCTGCTGGAGACTCCCCTATCCGGCACGCTGTTTACCGGCTACACCCGGCTGTACATCCCGGTGGTGGTCTCTGCCCCCGGCTGCGAAAGCGGGCAGATCGTGCGGGTAAAACTGGGCCGCTACGACGGCGAGCGGGTGCGTGCAGCACTTTGCTGAAAATTTTTCATTTTACTTATACATTCTGTGCATCCGCATGAATACAATAAATTTTTAACAAATTTTGTGTTTTGCCCTTTTCATACGCACGTCTTTATGTTAAAATGAAGATGGATTTATCGGGTCCGGCGTGCTGTAAGCAACCAGCACGGTACCATCCGCGCCCGTATAGCGCCGTTTTATGCTCTGCACACAGGGCAGGCGGCTCCGTTTTATGGCTGTTTCAAAGCAAGGAGAGATTGGAATGAGTTTCAGAGGAATCAATACCACGGTCATCCAGATCCGCCGTCAGGTGTTTACCGAGGTCGCCCGCATGGCTTACGCCAACGTCAAGGGCGAGCAGGCCAACCACCTGATGCGCAAGATCCCCTACACCATCATCCCCGGCGAGGAAGGCAAGCTGCGCAAGGACATCTTCCTGGAGCGCGCCATCGTTGAGGAGCGCGTGCGTCTGGCTATGGGTCTGCCCACCCGCCGCATGGACGAGCACAACAGCGTGGTCTCCGGTCTGGAGGATGCTTCCATCGCCGATAAGTACTATGATCCCCCGCTGGTCAACGTGATCAAGTTTGCCTGCAACCGCTGCCCCGAAAAACTGGTCAAGGTGTCTGACCTGTGTCAGGGCTGCCTTGCACACCCCTGTATGGAAGTGTGCCCCAAGAAGGCCATCACTTGGGAGAGCGGCCGTTCCACCATCGATCAGGACAAGTGCATCAAGTGCGGCCGCTGCGTCACCGTCTGCCCCTACAACGCCATCGTCAAGACCGAGCGTCCCTGCGCTGCTGCCTGCGGCATGGGTGCTATCCACTCTGACGAGCTGGGCCGTGCCGAGATCGATTACAGCAAGTGCGTCTCCTGCGGTCAGTGTCTGGTGAACTGCCCCTTCGGTGCCATTGCCGACAAGGGTCAGATCTATCAGCTGATTCAGGGCTTTAACCGCGGCGACCGCATCTATGCGCTGGTTGCTCCCGCCTTCATCAACCAGTTCCCCTCTCTGGCGTCTACCGGCAAGCTGAAGTCCGCCCTGAAGGCCATCGGCTTCTGTGACGTGGTGGAAGTTGCCATTGGTGCCGACCTGTGCACCGTGGACGAAGCACACGACTTCCTGGAGGAAGTGCCCGAGAAGCTGGACTTCATGGCTACCTCCTGCTGCCCGGCATGGAGCATGATGGCAAAGAACGCTTTCCCCGGCCTTGCCAAGAACATCTCCATGACCATGACCCCCATGGTGTTCACCGCCCGCATGATGAAGCAGGCCGACCCCGAGGCCCGTATGTGCTTCATCGGACCCTGCGCCGCCAAGAAGCTGGAGGCCTCCCGCCGCACCGTCCGCTCTGACGTGGACTTCGTGCTGACCTTTGAGGAGCTGGCCGGTATCATCGAGGCAAAGGATCTGGATCTGGACAATCTGGAAGTGGATCCCGCCGAGATGGATCTGTGCTACGCTTCTGCCGCAGGCCGTGGCTTTGCACAGTCCGGCGGCGTTGCCAAGGCCGTTGCCGACAAGATCAAGGAATGGCGTCCCGACATGGAGGTGAAGATCGCCTCCGCGCAGGGTCTGGCCGACTGCAAGAAGCTGCTGATGCTGGCCAAGGCCGGCAAGTACAACGGCTACCTGCTGGAAGGCATGGGCTGCCCCGGCGGCTGCATCGGCGGTGCCGGTACCATTGCCGATCCCGTGCGCACCGCAGCTGTGCTGAACAAGTATGTGAAGGATGCCGAGTTCACCGACCCCGAGCAGAGCGCCTTTATGTCCAACATCCACATGCTGAAGGACGACCCCAACTTTGAGGTCTGAACCGCTATAACGTAACCATCCAAAAGGACGCTGCATCGTCGCAGCGTCCTTTTTTATCACATTTCCCACATTTTGTGTTGAATTCGAAACATTTTTGTGAAAGGTTGCCAAGGTGCATTGACAACGCCGTCCGGTCATGTTATGTTAGTATTGACAAATCAGTACCTTATGGGGCATCATATACTCTGTTTCGCCATGCCGCAATTGCGGCAGAAAGGATAAAACATGACTACTGCCTTAAAACGTACCGGCGCTGCCCTGCTGACACTGCTGATGTTCTGTGTGCTCACCTTGGGCGCTTCTGCCGCCGCGAACACTCCCGTGGGGGTCAAATTCTGGAAGGAAAAGTCCGATAAGGAATCCATGGCCAACTCCGGCATTGATTCCGACCGCGAGGCCTCCCTTACCCGCCAGTCCAACGGCACCTATACCCTGACGCTGCCCGTCAAGCAGGTGACCAAGCTCAATGTGACCGGCTACCTGTCCGGCCTGACCATCGGCGATGTGACCTACACCGGCACCCTGAGCGGCGAGATCGAAAAGGGCAACGGCATCCTGACCATCAAAAACCTGCCCGCCTCGGTGCTGACCGGCAGCGATGTAAACAAGTCGCTGACCGTGACCTGCAACATCCAGATGGATCTGAGCCTGCTGGGCGAGATCAACACCACCGCCCGGATGTGCATCTGGGCAAAATAAGACGCACGATAAAAAGCGCCGTTCCATCCGGGACGGCGCTTTTTGCTGTTCAGCAGTCGATGTGCTTTTCCACAAAGTCGGTGGCCATCTTATCCAGCTGCATCACCGCATTTTCCGCACCCTTCATCACCTTGCGCACATTGCGGCGCATCTGGCGCTTGCTCTGGGTAGCCATCATGGCACCGGCAGCCCCGAGGGCTGCACCGGCGGCCATGCCCACCACCATGCCTGCGGTGGAATTTTCTCGCTGTTTCATCCTGAATTTCTCCTTTCAGCCTGTCATGACAGGGCTTGCAGTGCTATTATTTCCGTAAAAGAATCTGGTATACGCTTTTTTTATGCTGCAATTTGTGGTATACTGTTGCATGATGCTTTTTATAAGCCGCTGCGTGCGGCTTTCCAGCAAGGAGGTTTTCCTATTTGCAAAAACCCGTTGAACCAAAAAAGATCCTTTGCATCCACGACCTGTCCGGCGTGGGCCGGTGCAGCCTTGCGGTGATCCTGCCCGTGCTGTCGGTCATGGGCTTCCAGCCGGTGGCACTGCCCACGGTGGTGCTTTCCACTCACACCGGCGGCCTTGGCACCCCCGCCCGGATGGACGGCAGTGCCTACGGCATGGCCGCACTGGAGCACTATCAGGCATTGGAGCTGCAATTTGATTGTATCTATACCGGCTATCTGGGCGGCGAGGCACAGGTAGCGCTGGCTGAAAAAGCCTTTGCCCTGTGGCCTGCCGCCTACAAGGTGGTGGACCCTGTGATGGGCGATAACGGCAAGGCCTACTCCACCGTTACCCCGGCACTGGTCGAGCGCATCCGCAGCCTGTGCCGCGCGGCAGACCTGATCTTGCCCAACTACACCGAGGCGCAACTGCTTTTGCAGCAGCAGCCCGTCACCGAGCAGCTGGACGATGCCGCTGCGCAGGCTCTGGCAGATGCTTTGCAGCCGCTGGCGCCCAACGCGGTGGTCACCGGCCTGCCGCTGGGTAAGTACATCGGCTGTGCCGGTACCGGCGCAGACCGTTTCGTCATCAAAAAGCTGCACATCAGCCGCAGCTTCCCCGGCACGGGGGATCTGTACGGTGCCGTGCTCATCGGCTCGCTGCTGCAGGGCAACGCCCTGAGCGCCGCTGCCGATAACGCCGCAGAGTTTGTTTCGCTGGCCATTCAGGGCACGCCCTGCACGCAGGACACCCGCTTCGGCGTGTGGTTCGAGCCGCTGCTGCCCCGCCTGTGCCCCCTGCGGGAGGAACCGGAGGGCATCTTATGATGGACAAACCGACTTTGAATATCGTTCTGGTAGAGCCCCGCATCCCCCAGAATACCGGCAACGTGGCGCGCACCTGTGCTTGCACCGCCTGCCGTCTGCATCTGGTGGGCCCCATGGGCTTTGCCATTGACGACAAAAAGCTCAAGCACGCCGGGCTGGATTACTGGCACTATCTGGACATTACCTATTACGATGGCCTTGCGGACTTTTTTGCCCGCAACAACGGCCCCTACTACTACTTTACCACCAAGGCACCCCAGCGCTACACCGATGTACAGTACCCGGACGGGGCTTATCTGGTGTTCGGGCGCGAGGACGCCGGGCTGCCGGAGGCGCTGCTTGCGGAAAATCAGGAGCACTGCATCCGCATGCCCATGCGGGACACCTGCCGCAGTCTGAACCTTTCCAACAGCGTGGCGGTGGGCGTGTACGAGGTGCTGCGGCAGTGGGATTTCCCGGAGCTGCTGGACCACGGCCACCTACGAGATTATGAATGGAAATGAGGGAAATTATGAGCAAGATCGCGATCCTGACCGATTCCTCCTGCGATATCCCGCAGGAGATGGCCGAAAAGTACGGCATTGATATCATGAGTTTCCACATCCTGCTGGATGATGTGGACTATGTTGAGCGTGTGGACTGCACCAACACCGAATTCTACGATAAGATGCGCGCGGCAAAGGGTGTGCCCTCTACCGCCGCCATTACGCCCATCCAGTTCTGTGAAAAATACTGCCAGTATGTGGACGAGGGCTACACGGATGTCATCCATGTGCCCATCAACAAGTCCGGCTCCTCCACCTACAACAACGCCCTGATGGCACAGGGTATGTTGCGGGAGGAGCGTCCGGAGCATCACCTGAACATCCATCTGCTGGACCCTCACACCTATTCTATGGTGTTCGGCTGGTATCTGTGCGAGATGGCACGCAAGCTGCAAAACGGCGCAGAGATCCGCCACGTCATCCACGAATTTGAGCGGCAGATGAACTGCATGGAGGTCGTGCTGGGACCTTACAGCCTGAGGCAGATGAAAAAGAGCGGCCGCATCTCCGCCGCCGCAGCCGTCATGGGCGAGCTGATGGGCATCCGTCCCATCATTACCCTGATCGATGGCAAGACCAAGGTGGAAGCCAAGGTGCGCGGCGATGAAAAAGTCGTGCCCGCCATGGTAGACCTGTGCCAGAAGCGCGCCGGGGATGTGGAGGATTTTGAGTATATGATCGGCCACACCAACATCCCGCAAGCCGCTGATCTGGAAAAGGCCTGCCGCAAGGCCTTTGGCAAGCCGCCGCTGGCCGTGTTTGAGCTGGGCGGCGTGGTCTCTGCCAACACCGGCCCCGACACCGTAGCGCTGGCATATACCGGCCACCCCAGAGGTTAAAACCATTTGGAATGGCCACCGCTGCGCTTTGGCCATATTCAGCGGAATCATTATTTGAAATTTCGGAATACCGGAGCGTCTGCGGACGCTCCGGTATTCCATTTTTACATGAATACGCCCAGAGCAGCGCGGCGGGCAAGTTTCAATCGTCCTCTTCCCATTGCATTCCGTCCTATTTTGTGATATACTCCCTACTGCTGTGCTTTTTTTGTACAGTATCCTCAAAGAGAAACTTAGGATTTTAGGCTCCCCGGCACCACTCGAGCGGCGCTGGGCAAAACCCACAGGAGCTGGCGGTTCCTGTGCGGTCAAAATCAAACCGCTGGAGTATTATCATGAATCAGAATTCTTCCGTCCGTAAGCTGGTGCACTGCGGTGTAGTGGCAGCTATCTATGTAGTGCTGTGTCTGGCATTGCAGCCCCTTTCCTATGGTGCTGTGCAGGTGCGCGTGGCCGAGGCTCTGTGCCTGCTGCCCGTGTTCGGTGCAGAGTACATTGTGGGTGTTGTGCTGGGCTGCTTCCTTGCAAACCTGCTGGGCTCCACCATCGTGGATGTGATCTTTGGCACACTGGCTACCCTGCTGGCCTGTCTGGTCACCTACAAGCTGCGCAATGTGCGCTTCAAGGGTCTGGCCATTGCTGCCAGCCTGCCCCCGGTGCTGTTTAACGCAGTGATCATCGGCATTGAGATCGCCGTGATGTTCCCGGACCCCACGTCCAGCGCACCCATCTGGCTGGCCTGCATCACCAACGGCATCTCGGTGGGCATCGGCGAGCTGATCAGCTGCACCGTGCTGGGCGTTGTGCTGGTAAAGCTGATCGAGAGCAACGCCGCACTGCGCAAGGTATTTGCAACGGAATAACACAAGGAGGTTTCCATGCAGCCAAACGGTATGATCTTCTGGGACTGGAACGGTACCCTGATGGACGATGTGGATTTTACCCACAGCTGCCTGAACTGGATGCTGGAGACCCACGGCTACCCCCAGCGGTACGATCTGGCTGCCTACCGGGAGCTGTTCGGTTTTCCCATCGAGGACTACTACCGCTGCGCCGGGTTCGACTTTGCGCGGCACCCCTACCCGGAGCTTGCCGCCCGCTTTATGGAGCATTACAACGCCGGTGTGCCCGGCTGCGCTGTAACGGCACACGCCGTTGACACCCTGCAAACGCTGGCTCGCATGGGCTGGCAGCAGGCTGTGCTTTCTGCCTCCCGCCGTGATTACCTGATCGAGCAGGTATCCGCCCGGGGTCTGCAAGGCTTTTTTACCGAGTTGCTCGGCCTTGCGGACATTTACGGCGTAAGTAAGGTACAGCTTGGCACCGACTATCTGCGCCGCACCGGCATCGATCCGGCTGCCTGCGTGATGGTCGGCGACACCGACCACGACGCCGAGGTGGCTGCTGCCATTGGTGCGACCTGTGTGCTGTACACCGGCGGGCATCAGTCCCGCGCCCGGCTGGAAAAGGCCAGTCCCTACGTCATCGACGACCTTGCCCAGCTGCCCGCATTGCTGGAAACGATATAATATTAGTGGCTCAGAAATACCTGTCGGTGTTTCCGAGCCACTTTTTTACAGCCTGTTCGCGCAAAAGCAAAAAAAGACCAGTACACAAATGTGTACTGGTCTTTTTGGTCGGAGCAGCGGGATTTGAACCCACGGCCTCCTCGTCCCGAACGAGGCGCGCTACCAACTGCGCTATGCCCCGAAAATACCGCAACCCAATGGGCTGCGGTCTGGTTGGGGATGAGAGAATCGAACTCCCACAAGTAGAGTCAGAGTCTACCGCACTACCACTATGCAAATCCCCAATATTCGGTTTTGTCAGCCGCGTCGTGCGTCGCTGACAAGGGATATTATACACGCCAGAGGGCTGCTTGTCAACCATTTTTTCAGTTTTTTTGTAAAAGTTTTTACAGCAGCTTTCCATTGCACACAGGCTTGTAAATTTTTGGTTTTTCTCTTGACAGCACTCCCCTTTCGGAATACTCTAATACTATAAAGAGGTAGGACCCCGGTCAGCCCGGCACCCTTTGCCGGACCGTTCGGCTTTGCCTGAATGATAATGAAAGAGGGTATTTGAATGAAAAAACGTGTTGGTATCCTGACTTCCGGCGGCGATTGCCCGGGCCTGAACGCCACCATCCGCGGCGTTGCAAAAGCACTGTACGCCCGCATGGGGGATAACGTGGAGATCGTGGGCATCGCCAACGGTTACAGCGGCCTGATCAACGGCGACTACCGTGAGATGAACGAGGACGACTTCCGCGGCATCCTGACCTTAGGCGGCACCATTCTGGGCACCAAGCGCACCCCCTTTAAGATGATGCGTGTGGTGGAGGACGACAACATTGATAAGGTCGCCGCCATGAAAAAGACCTACAAAGCCGCAAAGCTCGACTGTCTGCTGTGTCTGGGCGGCAACGGCACCCACAAGACTGCCAACCTGCTTTCGCAGGAAGGGCTGAACATCATCGGCCTGCCCAAGACCATTGACAACGATATCTACGGCACCGATGTGACCTTCGGTTTCCACACCGCCGTGGATATCGCCACGGATGTCATCGACCGCATCCACACCACCGCCGGCAGCCACAGCCGCGTGATGTGCATCGAGATCATGGGCAACAAGGCCGGCTGGCTTACCCTGTACTCCGGCATTGCCGGCGGTGCCGACATCATCCTGCTGCCCGAGCTGCCCTACGATATCGACCGCGTATGCGAGGCCGTGGAGCGCCGTGCCAAGAAGGGCTCCAACTTCTCCATCCTTGCCGTGGCCGAAGGTGCCATCAACACCGAGGAAGCCCGCATGAAGCGCAAGGACTGGATGGCCAAACGTGCCGAAGCCGGTCTTGGCACCACCGCCACCAACCGCATTGCACAAGCCGTGCAGAAAAAGACCGGTATGGAGACCCGCGTGTGCATCCCGGGTCACATGCAGCGCGGCGGCAGCCCCAGCGCCTACGACCGTGTGCTGGCCACCCAATTCGGCAGCTATGCCGCACAGCTGGTAGAGGTGGAGCGTTACGGCGTGACCGTAGCCATGGTGAACCGCCGGGTGACTGAGAACCGTCTGGCAGACATTGCCGGTAAGACCCGCAATGTGCCCGAAAACTGCGAGCTGCTGAGCGTGGCACGCCGCATGGGCGTCTGTCTGGGCTGAGTTTTTTATCGATCTGTTCAGGACACCGGAGCAGCATAGTTGCCCCTGTGTCCTATTTTTACAGGCAGAGGACGGCATTTTTCCTGAAAGCTGTTGCCGCCGCTCTGGTTGAGTAAGCTGCTGCTTTAGGGCAAAAATCAACGCAAACAAAAATCGGGCAGACCGTGGTCTGTCCGATTTTTGCATTTCATGCTTCCTCAGCGGTTGGTCACATCGTGCCGGCTGGGCGAGCCCTCGGCAAAGGCGGCGGCGCTTTCCAGCACACCGCGCACCATGCTCTTCACGTCCTCGTAAGTGTAAAAGGCTGTGTGGTCAGTCAGGATCACGTTGGGCATGGCGCGCAGGGCAGCCAGCTCCGGGTTCGGGATCACATCGCCCATGCGGTCGTAGTAGTACAGGCCGTTCTCGTTTTCCAGCACGTCCAGACCGGCAGCACCCACCTGCCCGCTTTCCAGCGCAGCCAGCAGAGCGTCGCTGTCGATCAGCTTGCCGCGGGCGGTGTTCACGATGGTCACACCGGGCTTCATCTTGGCAAAGGCATCGGCGTTGAGCAGATGGTGGTTCTCCTCGGTAGCGTTAGTGTGCAGGGTGATGACATCGCTCTCCGCGATCAGGGTCTCCAGCGGCACATACTTTGCGATCTTCTTCACCTCATCGTTCTGGTACAGGTCGTAGGCCAGCAGCTCACAGCCAAAGCCGGACAGGTGCTTCAGCACGGTCTGCCCGATGCGCCCCGTGCCGATAACGCCCACGGTGCAGTTGGAGATGTCCCGGCCGATCTTGCCCTTCAGGGAGTAGTCCTGCAGCTCACCGCGCTTGAGGATATGCCCCGCCTTGCGCAGGCTCATCAGCATGAGCATAATGGCAAAGTTCGCCACACCGTTGGGGGGATAATCCACATTGGAAACCTTCATGCCCAGCTCCCGCGCCTTTTCCAGATCCACATGGTCGTAGCCGATGGAGCGGCAGCAGATGGCCTTCACCCCAAGGTCATGAAAGCGCTGCAGCATGGGTGCGCTCATATCACAGGGTGTCAGCGATACCGCATCGTAGCCTGCGGCCAACTGGGCGTTCTCCATGGTAGGATACGCCTCGGTATAGCCGTACTCGATGCCCCGCTGCTTTGCCAGATCCTCCAAGATGCCCTGCTCATCGTAGGGGCGCAGAGTATAGAAAAACACTTTGACTGCCATAAAATTCTCCTCCTGGTCTTTCTTTACCGGAATGCGTGCCTGTGCGGCGCGACCTGCATCTTTGTAAGTATGTCTTTATTGTAGCACGTTTACGGATGGAGGACAGCTTTTTCATAGTGAATTTTGTTCATTTTGTTGTTGAAGCTGCGCTTTCTGTCCCAAGTGCGCAAAAAAGGTTGTCAAAACAGGAAAAACAGGGTATGATAGGAGATGGATCGCAGGCTGTGATCCTTTAATACTGCTAAAGGAGTGTGCTTTGTTATGCGCGCCTATGAACGACTGCTTGATTACGTCAAGGTCTACACCACCTCGGACCCGGAGTCCGGTACCCATCCTTCCGCTGCGCGGGAGTTTGATCTGGCTCACAAGCTGGTGGAGGAGCTGAAGGCTCTGGGCGTAGAGGACGCCCGTGTGGACGAGCACTGCTACGTCTACGGTTCCCTGCCCGCCACCCCCGGCTGCGAGGAAAAGCCCGCACTGGGTCTGATCGCCCACATGGACACCGCCCCGGATGCCAGCGGCGAGAACGTGAGCCCCATCCTGCACGAGAACTACGACGGCGGCGATGTGGTGCTGCCCGCCGCCGGCAAGGTGATGAAGGTCTCTGCCTTCCCCTTCCTTGCCTCCATGAAGGGTGAGACCCTCATCACCACCGACGGCACCACCCTGCTGGGTGCAGACGATAAGGCCGGTGTGGCTGAGATCATGACCGCTGTGGAGACCGTCATCCGCGAGGGTCGTCCCCACGGCAAGCTGTGCATCGGTTTTACCCCGGACGAGGAGATCGGCGAGGGTGCCGACCTGTTCGATATCCCCGGCT